>Ga0207433_10014363_pt1 | contig 11491 bp, 11 predicted proteins | sample YelNatPaOPGAMG01_FD_187559 | JGI IMG/M metagenome (GOLD analysis project Ga0207433, IMG submission 187559) | Hot spring thermophilic microbial communities from Obsidian Pool, Yellowstone National Park, USA - OP-RAMG-01 (SPAdes) (version 3) | ecosystem: Environmental > Aquatic > Thermal springs...
CACAGGTCGGTGATGATGTCATCCACCGTCTGCGGATGCGCGTAGAAGGCGGGCACGGGGGGGAAGATGACCGCGCCGGCGGCAGCCGCCAGGTCCATCAGACGCAGGTGACCACGATGCAGAGGCGCCTCACGCACGACCAGCACCAACGGACGGCCCTCCTTCAAGGTCACATCCGCGGCGCGTGAGATTAAATCGGCAGTGTAACCGTTGGCGATGGCCGAAAGGGTCTTGATCGAGCAGGGAATCACCGCCATTCCGTGGGTGGTAAAGGAGCCTGAGGCGATGGCCGCGCCGATGTCGTTGGCGTCGTAGGCCACATCGGACAGGGCCAGCACGTCGCTCACCTTGCGGCCCGTTTCCTGGTGGATGGTCACCTTGGCGGCCGCGCTGATCACCAGGTGGGTTTCGATGTCGGTGTCGCGCAGAAGCTCGAGCAGTCGGACGCCCAGAATGGCCCCCGAGCTGCCGGTGATGCCCACGACCAACCGCTTGACCTTGGCGCTCATTTCCTCCCCCAGTGGATTGCCATCGTCCCGACCATAAAACGACGATAGGCGATCTCGCGGAAACCGGCGGCGGCCATGCGAGCGGCCAGCTCCTCTGCGCGGAGGAATTTCTCGGTCGAATCGGGCAGATAGGTGTAGGCGTCGCGTTGACCGGTGACCAGCCAACCGAGGAATGGGATCACAGCGTGCAGGTGAAAATATACCAGAGGGGTAAAGGGATTCGGGTGTGGGCGGGTCGTATCCAGGATAACCACTTTGCCGCCCGGCTTGAGCACCCGTTTCTGCTCGCGCAGGGCGGCCTGCACGTCGGCCACATTGCGCATCAGGTAGCCAGACACGACCGCGTCGAAGCAGGCGTCAGGGTAAGGCAGGCGCAGGGCATCGGCTGCCAGCCAGGCGATGCGCTGGGAATCGCTGTGCGCCCGGCCATACAGCATCATCGCCAGGGTGAAATCGGTGGCCACCGGTCGGCAATCGGGCTGCTGGCGCAACGCTTCGCGCGCCAGATCACCTGTGCCGGCCCCCAGGTCCAGCATAAGCGCGCCGGGTTTCAGCCCCGCCAGGCGGATAACTTCTCGTCGCCAGCGAACGTCCTGACCGGCGGTCATCAGTCGGTTCATCAGGTCGTAACGCGGCGCGATGCGCGTGAACATGGACTGCACTTGACGGGCGCGCCCGGCGCCGGACAGACTGGACAAGGTTATCCTAACGTTGTTTGTTGAACGGGACCCACACCAGAAGGGTGGTGCCGCCTCCGGGTTCAGAGGTGATCTCGATATCCCCGCCGACGCTCCGCGCGCGGGTTTGCATATTGGCCAGGCCGTGGCCAAGCGTCATGGTCACTTTTTGTGTGTCGAATCCAATGCCGTCGTCGCTGATCTCCAGAATAGCCCGCTCGGGTGTGGCCCACAGGTAAACCTCCACCTTGCTGGCATGCGCATGCTTGGCCACATTGGCCAGCCCCTCTTGACAGATATGAAAGAGAGCCAGCGCATGACTGTCTGGAAGCTGGGGAAGGCCATCCGGTGGGCCGTGCAGGCTGGCTTCGAGCAGGGTGTTGGCCTTGAGCTCGTTCACCAGCCGCCTGAGGCCTTCCATCAGGTTTTCTTCGTGGAGCTGCCGCGGTCGTAGGTCGAGAATGTACGTGCGAATGTCGCGAATGGTGCTGTTCAGATCCTCCACTGCCTGGTCGATGCGCCGGCGGGCCTGGACGGTATCCTCGTTCAGCAGCAGACGGGCGTGCTCTAGCGTCAGCCCTACCGCGTAGATGGACTGGATGATGCCATCGTGCAGGTCCATGCCGATGCGCTCACGCTCCTCCAGGATGGCCAGGCGGCGTCCCTGATATTTCAGACGGACGCTCTCGATGGACGTGCCGGCCCATGAGCTGATGGCGGTGAGGAACTGAACTTCCAGCTCATCGATGGGTTCCGACTGGCGAAAGGCGATGCACAACGCGCCCAGCGTTCCGGCGCGCGTGGTGAGCGGAAAGCAGGCGAGCTGGTGGATGCGCTCACGGATCACATCCTTCCGCAGGTACCGGCTGTTCTTGGTGGGCAGGACGAGAAAACGCGGCTCGCCGCTCTTGACGGTCGCGCCGATCAGACCTTCCCCCTCTTCGAACCGATCGCGGCGCCACAGGTGTTCCTCGAACTTGCCGCGGTGCAGTACCATGCGCAGGACCTTGCTATCCTCATCGCGCAGGAAGAATTCGGCTGCCTCCACCCCGGGTAGATCCACCACGTGGGCGAGAACTTTTTGCAAAATCTCGTCGATCTCGCCGGATGAGGCCAGCGATGAAGCCAGGTTATTGAGCAGGGCCAGATCCTCGTTGCGGCGCAGGAGGTCTTTCTCACGCTGAATCAGCTTTCGATACAGGCGCGCGTTGGAGATGGCCACGGCAGCGTAGGCGGCCAGGGTTTCGATCACTTGCTGGTCGTCTGGAGTGAACTCCTCCGCACCGATCTTGTCGGTCAGATAAAGCTGGCCAAGCTGCCGTTCGCCCAGATAGATGGGCACTCCCAGCATGGAATGCATGGGCGGATGGTTGGGGGGGAAGCCGACGCTGCGCGGATCTTCGCTGATCTCTGGGATGCGGATGGTTTCACGGGTGTGCATCAACACGCCGATCAGCCCAAGGCCGCGCGGGTAATGTTCTACTTTAGCGATTTCCTCCGGCGCCATGCCGACGGGGATGAATTGTTCGAGTGCGCCGCTCTCGTCCAGCACACCCAGAGCCGCGTAACGCGCCCCAACTTGATCACGGGCCAGCGTTACGATGCGCTCCAGCAGGGTATCCAGAGATATGTCCTGGACAAGCTCCAGGCTGGCGCGGTGCAGTGCCGCCAGACGGTCCTCAAGTTGCTCACGGGTAAGCGTTACCATAATATTGGATACCTATTATTATTTTACCTGAATTTGTCCAGATAAATGAATCTGATAGGTTTTGCCAGCCACAGATGTTTATCCTTTACCAGGATTTTGAGATTTTCAATCCGCACGCACAGATCGCGCCAATTCAATGCTCGACGGACGACCGTAATTTTATCACCACCCGGGTAAATATGTGAAGTTTGGCGCAAATTGTTAGACATGGGAATTGCAAGAAGTTTAGGAGGCGGCATGGCACCTGAGGCCAGCCAGGAGCGGCGCGCAAAATTCTACGACCTGAGCCTGTCCGAGCGGTTGGCTGAGATCGAAGCGCGCGGCGGGCTCACCCCCGCCGATCTGGCCGCGCTGAGCGGCGAATCCGGTCTGAACGCTGAGCAGGCCGATCACATGATCGAAAACGCCGTCGGCGTACACGCCCTGCCGCTTGGGATCGCCCAGAATTTCGTGGTCAACGGGCGGGAGGTGCTGGTGCCAATGGCCATCGAGGAGCCATCGGTGGTGGCGGGGGCATCTTTCATGGCGCGCTTGGCAAAGGCGGGCGGTGGCTTTCATGCCAGCGTGGATGAGCCGGTGATGATCGGCCAGATGCAGATCATTGGCCTGGCTGATGTGCACTCTGCCCGTGCAGCCCTGCTCGAAAACCGGCCATCTCTGCTCGAAGCGGCCGCCGAGATCGACCCGGTGCTGAAACGCCTGGGCGGAGGTCCGCGCGACATCGAGGTTCGCGTCATTCCCGAATCGCCCATCGGGCCGTTCCTGGTGCTGCACCTCCTGTATGATGTGCGCGATGCGATGGGCGCCAACGCCGTCAACACAGCCGTCGAGCGCCTGGCCCCGCTGGTGGAAAAGATCTGCGCTGGGCGGGTTCACCTGCGCATCCTCTCTAACCTGGCCGACCGCAGACTGGCGCGGGCGCGCTGCACCATCCCCCTGGAGCAGCTCGCCTTCGATGGCTTTTCTGCCGAGGAGGTGCGCGACGGGATCATCGCTGCGTGGGCCTTTGCCGCCGTCGACCCCTACCGCGCGGCCACCCACAACAAGGGCATCATGAATGGTGTGGATGCGGTGGTCATCGCCACCGGCAACGATTGGCGGGCGGTGGAAGCCGGGGCTCATGCTTACGCCGCGCGCAGTGGTCGTTACACCAGCCTGAGCACCTGGGCGCGCGATGCGGATGGCAACCTGGCCGGCACCCTGGAAATGCCCCTGGCGGTAGGCATTGTGGGGGGCGCCACGCGCGTTCACCCGACCGCCCGCGCCGCCTTGAAGTTGATGGGAGTGGAAAACGCACGCCAACTGGCTGAGATTATCGTCTCGGTGGGACTGGCGCAAAACCTGGCTGCCCTGCGCGCGCTGGCGACCGAGGGCATCCAACGCGGGCATATGGAACTGCATGCCCGTCAGGTGGCCATCGCAGCGGGCGCCCAGGGTGAGCAAATCGAGCGCCTGGCCAGGCAGATGGTGGCTGAGAAGGCTATCCGTGCCGACCGGGCGGAGGAAATCCTCAAGGAATGGAGTCAATCGTCAGAACATGGAAAATGATGGCAAGGTCTTGAGACCGGTGAAACCGGTCGGTATCATCGGCTATGGGGCCTACGTTCCGCGTTACCGCCTGCCGGCTTCCGAGGTGGCGCGGGTGTGGTCCGGCAGTGAAGGCGGCCTGCCGATCAAAGAGAAGGCGGTGGCCGGCCTGGACGAGGATGTGGTGAGCATGTCCATCGAGGCAGCGCGCAATGCGCTGGCCCGCGCAGGCATCGACCCGGCCGAGCTGCGCGCCGTGTGGGTCGGCTCGGAATCACATCCCTACGCGGTCAAGCCTACCTCGACCATCGTGGCTGAGGCGATCGGCGCGGTGCCCAGCACGCAGGCCGCCGATTGGGAGTTTGCCTGCAAAGCCGGCACTGAAGCGTTGGTGGCGGCCATGGGCATGGTCGGTTCGGGCATGGCCCGCTACACCCTGGCCATCGGCATGGACACGGCCCAGGGGCGCCCTGGCGACCAGCTCGAGTACACCGCCGCAGCGGGCGGGGCGGCGTTCGTCCTCGGTCCAGCCGAGGAATCGCTGGCCGAGATCGAAGCGTCCTATTCGTACGTCACCGACACGCCGGATTTCTGGCGGCGGGCTGAAGCCAAATACCCGGAGCACGGTCAGCGCTTTACCGGCGAGCCGGCTTACTTCAAACACATCACCGAGGCGGCTCGCACGCTCATGGACGCCACTGGAACCACCCCCGAAGAGTACCGCTTCGCCGTGTTCCACCAACCCAACACCAAATTTCCCCAGCGGGTGGGTAAGATGCTGGGTTTTAAGCCCGAACAGATCACACCCGGACTGCTTTCGCCGGTGATCGGCAATACCTACGCCGGCGCAGCGCTGATCGGACTCACTGCCGTGCTGGACGTGGCAGATCCCGGCGACCGCATTCTGCTGGTCTCCTTTGGCTCGGGTGCCGGATCGGATGCTTTCGCCATACGCACCAATCTGCGCCTGCTTGAGCGTCGCGAGCTGGCGCTGAAGACCGCCGACTACATCGCCCGCCGCACCGAGATCGATTACGCCACTTACGCCCGGCTGCGCGGCAAGCTGGCGCTTGAATAGGGGGCCGTATGAGCGATGTCGTCATCGTCGGGGTCGGCATGATTCCGGTCGGCGAGCACTGGGACGTCTCGCTGCGTTCGCTGGCTGCGCGGGCTGCCCTGGCGGCCGTGCGCGACGCAGGCGGGCTAAAACCCCAGGCCATCTACATCGGCAACGTACTGGCGCCGGTGGTATCCCACCAGGCCAATCTGGGAGCCATGGTGGCCGATAACCTGGGCATGCGGGGGGTGGAGGGCACAACCGTGGAAGCGGCTGGCGCATCGGGCGGGGCAGCCCTGCGCCAGGGCATCCTGGCGGTAACCTCTGGCCTGGTGGATGTGGCCATGGTGTTGGGAGTCGAGAAGGTGACCGATCAGGTCGGAGCAGGCATCGAGGAGGCTCTCAGTCAGACGCTGGACGCCGATTACGAGGCAATGCACGGCATGACCCTGGCGGCCCAGGCCGCCCTGGTGATGCAGCGCTACCTGGAGGATTACGACGCGCCGCGCGATGCGTTTGCCGGCTTTGCCTTGACGGCCCATGCCCATGCCGTGCACAACCCATACGCCATGTATCGCCGCGCCATCGACCTGGAGACGTACCGCAACGCGCCGCTGGTCAGTGACCCGCTCAATCTGTACGACGTGGCTCCCTATGCCGATGGGGCCGCGGCCGTGATCATTACACGGTTGGAGAATGCGCCGCGCGGCCTGGATCACCCGTTGGTGCGCATCAGCGGCTCCAGCGTGGTGATCGACACCCTGGCTCTGCACGACCGCGACGACCCGCTAGCCTTCCGGGCGGCGGGTTACTCGGCCGAGCGCGCCTGCCGTCAGGCGGGCATCCTGCCGCGTGACGTGGATTTTCTCGAGCTGCACGATGCCTTCTCGGTCTACGCCGCGATCTCGTTGGAAGCGGCGGGCTTCGCTCCGCGCGGCCAGGGCTGGAAGCTCGGCCAGGACCGCCATATCGGGCGAGACGGCGATCTACCGGTCAACACCTTCGGCGGAATGAAAGCGCGCGGCTACCCGATCGGCGCGGCGGGCGTCTACCAGGCGGTTGAGGCGGCGCTGCAGTTGCGCGGTCAGGCGGGCGAATGTCAGGTCCCAGGCGCCAGGATCGCGCTGATCCAATCGCTGGGCGGACCGGCTTCCACCGCTGCCGCCCACGTCCTGGAGCGTATGGATTGATGTACAGGCTCGTGGGAGGCCCGGAAGAACAACTTGATAGGGATTGAGAGTCCTACGCGTGTAAATTAAACTCACGAAATGAAATTGCGGCTTTTGGCCGATCGAGTGGAGAGAAATCATCATGGAAATACCACGTCATTGGAGATTACGGAAACAGCGCTATAGCCTGGTAGGGGAGGTGTGCCCGCACTGCGATGCGAAGATCTTCCCGCCGCGCGACGTGTGTCCGGAGTGCGGCCAGGAAGCCAAGACGGCTTTCACCTTCAGCGGGAAGGGCGAGGTGTACTCCTTCACGCACATCGCAGACGCGCCGGCCGGTTTCGAGGATCAGGTGCCCTATACGGTGGCTCTGGTCAAACTGAAAGAAGGGCCGATCGTCACCGCCCAATTAACCGATCTGGGCGATCGCCCGGTGGAGATTGGCATGCCGGTAGAGATGGTCACCCGCCGCATCCGCCAGGACGGCGATGAGCGGGGGATGATCGTATACGGGTATAAATTCAGGCCGCTGATGCAGGGCTAAACACATACCAGAGAAAAAGCGCCTTCCAAAGATGGAAGGCGCTTTATTGTTTCGTGCCCGGTGGGAATGGGTTTTCTCAGCGCAGTTAGAATCATGCTTCAGGCGAATGGCATCTCGAAACTGGTCGAGCAGATTTTTTAGGGGGGTTGGATAGGAGGGATCAGGCATAAAAAACAGCGACACTATTTAAATATTTGCTTATAAAATCTATATAGACATTTATTCTAATCGGAGGGTTTCAGGTAACCAGGCAGAACTGCAAAATAACGTACTTCATCGGGCTGGCTAAACGGCGAAAATGCAGGATATCAGAAATCCATATTTAATAGGTAGGCGGCGGAGTATGAGTGCTGCAACCAGCTTTGGACAATGGAAAATGTAAATGGAGATCAGCAAAAGTTCGCGTCACTCGAAGATAACGGGCGATTTCGGTAAAGCCCTTGTGCTTTATTGGCTTTCCAAAGACGGGTTCGAATGTGCTCGCATTGATCATACAGGCATTGATCTGATTGCCAGAAACCCTCACACGAGTGAAGTGATGGGGATTTCTGTAAAAGGTCGCTCCCGAAATCCTGGTAAAGAAGACACAACCGTGCGAATAGCCAAAGAAGATTTACAAAAAGCTCAGGAAGCTTGTATCGCATTTGTTGTGTGCCTTACTTTGCAATTATTGTGGATGCAGCAGACTGCATTCGTGTTTTTATAACGTCTATGAAACATTTGATTGAGTTGCACCCTCCAGCCGCAACCTCAGTTGGTTGGAAGATGACCAAGCAACATCTGAATCGTTATTATGATGATCCAGAGATTATGATATTTGAACTCCACACGACAACACTGAGATGGTGGACCAATGGTCGCTAAAAGGCACTCGCTGCCCAACACGCGCTTTCAGCCGATCGCTTCGCTCGCTCGGTCGCAGCGGCTGAGCTCGGTGCCGTTGGGAGAGGGGATGATCTCCTTACAGGAAACCCCTTACGGAATCGATTCTGAGACAAAATACCTAACAGCCGTACTTTTCGGGGAGGATTGCCATGCGTTCACTCGGTTTCGCTCTTGCGTTTCTGGTCTTGCTGGCTCTGGCCTGTGGTAGCGTAACGCCGCCCCCTCCCACGCCAGATGTAGGTGTCCTTGTGGCCCAGACAATGACAGCATATACTCACGAGGCGGAGGCCACGCAGGTGGTGCAAACGCTTGAAGCACTCCAGACTCAAGTGGCGGCTTCCAGCACAACTCCGCTATCAGTTCCCCCCGCGGTAACGAGTACCGCCGAGCCGGCCCCTACGGTGGCTGCTTTGCCATCCTCGACCATGCCGGAAGAATTCCCTCCCGATCCTTTGCCGGCCGCGTACACCGGGGTGACGCTCCAAAACGGGGAATGTTTCGACTTTGACAGCGGTCAGGTCTTTGCCTCGGCGAACAGTCAGTGCGACATTTGGCTGGTGGAACCGGCGTTGATTCGCCAGCAGAACGGCGCGCGCGTCTCGGGTTACGTTACCAGCACTCCGCCTGGTCGTAGTGCCTGTCTGGGGGCGCGCTATGAGCCTGGCGATCTGGCCATGCAGACCGACCTGTACTTTTGCTTTATCACGAACGCTGGTCAACCGGGTTTCCTGGTGCCGACCCATTATCAGGGCGGGATACCGCCCACGGGCATAGTTTTCAATTACTGGGTGTTCCGATAATGCAAAAGCGTCTTGCTCCAGTGGGCTCCAACACCGTTTGCATGCGGACAGCGGCTTCGCCGCTCCGGGTATGCACCGCGAGCCGGAAAAGGTTTTAGTTAGCGAAGAGGTCTTGCCTGCCCCGCCGCTTGCGGCTGAACCCGCCCGTTCTGCACGAAATTGCAGGTGTTGGCGGCCTAATCCCCATACCGGCGATAACAAAAGTGGGTATCTACTTTTCCCGATTCGGTTACCTTCATTCAATTGACCTGAGTGGCGTTATCCATCCAGAGGCGTTTCCTGATTTTGTTGAGTGGTTCATTGCGAGAGCCAGGCAAGAATACGCCGTATAATCAAGGCTAGACAAGCGTACGATTACAAATCCATTGACCTGTTCTTTGCACGGGAAATAAATGGATGCCATGGAGTACGATCGCGATAAAGTGGATGAGTTCGTACTTGCGCTCCTGTACCTCACCAGCTCGCGGGATCAATACGGCGCCCGCGCCTGGAAGGGGCTGGATTGGGAAACGTTAGACAGGTTGTACAAAAAGGGCTACATCAGCGATCCGCAGACCAAAGCCCCCACCATCACTCTGTCCGAAGAAGGCGCAAAACTTTCCAAAGAGCTTTTTTTCAAGTACTTCGGGAAAAAAGAATAAAGTCTCTGCAATCGGCATAAAATGGCCGTTTTTTTATCGCAACCCATTTCGTCTCGAGATCGAGCGGAATGGTAAGCGCCTTTTCGCCCCATTCAAGAGCCGAAGCATCTATTCCTCGCGGGGCATGCGCCTTTTGTCCCCGGCCGCGAGATCGTTGGGCATGCATCCGCGCCGTGGGCAGCCCGGCTTCGAGGCTGAAGGAGGGGGATCGGTTCGGCATCGGATGACCGGTGCGTTCCTGTGGACAGTGCGATGGTTGCATCCAAGGGGAGGAGCAGCTCTGTCAGAAATTATCGCAAGCCGGAACGCGGCAGCCTTCCGGGGGATTCTTTACCGCCGTCGCCGAGGACAGCCGCTTCGCTTCCCTCTAGCCTGTTATGATGCACCGCACAGGGTCGGATCAACTTTTATCGAGCGCGTACGCCCCCGGAATGTATAATGTGAATATGCCTGAGCTTCCTGAGCTCGAGGTGGTGCGCGAAGTGCTCCAGCATCGGGTCGTCGGTCAGATCATTTCCGCCGTCGAGGTCATCCCGCCCGGCGGGCCGATCGTCGTGCGCGATCTGACCCATCGCGGTTTCGCGGCGGCTCTGAGCGGCGCGACCATCGCTGAGGTGACCCGGCGAGGCAAGTTCCTGGTCTTCTCGCTGCATACGGAGCAACGACCGCTGTTTCTGGTGGTCAACCCCAAGCTGACCGGGCGTCTGCAACTCTCTGCGCCCAGCGAGAAACGTCTGGCGAAAACCCATGTGGTGCTCACCCTCGCCAATGGCAGACAAATGCGCTACCGCGACCAGAAACAGATGGGTCAGCTCTATTTGACTCAAGACCTCCACGACGTCCCGGATTATGCCAGCTTGGGCCCGGAGCCGTTGGATATTACCCTGGAAGAGTTCCGCGCCAGGCTCAAGCTCTTTCGCGGCGAGATCAAAGGCGTGCTCACGCGGGGCGGGTGCGTGGCGGGCATCGGCAACGCCTACGCAGACGAGATCCTGTGGGCCGCGCGCCTGCACCCTTATCGTAAACGCACCCAGTTAACCGCCAATGAGGTCGAGCGCCTGTACGCTGCCATGCGCGATACGCTGCAGGCATCCATCGAAAAGGTGCGCGCGGAGATGGGCGAAGCCATCGACCTCGAACCGCGGGAATTCTTCGCCGTGCATAGGAAGACCGGCAAACCCTGCCCGCGCTGCGGTACGCCGATTTCGCTGGTAGGCGCCAACCAGCGCATCACCAACTTCTGCCGTACCTGCCAACCGGGAGGTCTGATCAAGGGGGTGGGTGAACAGCTTTCAGAGATTTGAGAAGCTGCCTCACTAAGAGAAAGCCGACGCGTCGAATTCGATTTGCTTTGCAGGCCGGGATACGTCGGCGGGAAAGCTGCCGGATAAACCTGCCGCGGCGCTCTCAGGCAGGATCATCTTGGGAAATGTGAAGCGCCCTTCTTGCCGGAAGGGCGCTTCTTCGATTTTTAGGAAGCTCTCAATTACTTATCTGAGGGCCTCCTGCCAACAAGCATCGGGACAAACTTCGTCCCATTCCCGCTCTATGGCGCGCTCGTGGGCGATGACGTGTGCGGATTCGCCTGGGCTGGAGGGACGCCGAACCTGCCTCTTCCCCACCCGCCCTGATGCCCAAAGCCGCCTGGGCCGCCGAACATCATCCCAGCGCTGTCCTGCAGGAGCTGATCGGCCTGGGATTGGCTGATCACGCCATCCGCGACTGCCTGGTTGACGGCCGCTTCGTACGCGGAGCGCATCGTGGACTGGAACTTCGAGTCGTTGACCAGGGCATTCCTGGCCTTTATCAGGTCCGCCTGCTGCTGGGTGATCGTTCCATTCTGGACGGCCTGGGACAGGCTGGCTTCAAAAGCTTTTTGGTAAGCGGCGTTGAGCTGGTCGGTGCTGATCCCCAAAGCCTTCGCCAGAAGAGCGTTGTAGTCAATGTTGCTGTCTTTGAGGAAAGGCAGGCCGA
>Ga0207433_10014365_pt1 | contig 11488 bp, 14 predicted proteins | sample YelNatPaOPGAMG01_FD_187559 | JGI IMG/M metagenome (GOLD analysis project Ga0207433, IMG submission 187559) | Hot spring thermophilic microbial communities from Obsidian Pool, Yellowstone National Park, USA - OP-RAMG-01 (SPAdes) (version 3) | ecosystem: Environmental > Aquatic > Thermal springs...
GGCCGCGAGTGCCCATGCCGGAACTTCCCGAAGTCGAGACCACGCGCCGCGGCATAGAGCCGCACGTGCTCGGCAAGACCATCGTCGCGTTCGAGCTGTACCAGCCGCGGTTGCGCTGGCCGATTCCACGCACGCTGCCGGGGACGCTCGCGGGCCTGCGCATCGAGTCGGTCGGACGGCGCGCGAAGTACCTGCTCATCGCGCTCGAGCGCGGCAGTCTGATCGTGCACCTGGGCATGTCGGGCTCGCTGCGCGTGCTCAGCGCCGGTGAGCCGCGGCGCGCGCACGATCAGTACGATCTGCGCCTGGATTCGGGGCGGATCGTGCGCTTCAACGACCCGCGCCGCTTCGGCAGCCTGCATTATGTCGAAGGGGATCCGCTCGAGCACCGGTTGTTGCGTGACCTGGCGCCCGAGCCGTTCGATGCCGCGTTCACCGCCGAGTATCTCTGGCAGCTCACTCGCGGCCGGCGGCTCGCGGTGAAGCAGCTGTTGATGAACAGCCGCCTGGTGGTGGGCGTCGGCAACATCTACGCCAACGAGGCGCTGTTTCGCGCGAGGGTGCGCCCGGGGCGGGAAGCCCGCCGCCTGACGCGCGCCGAAGCGGCGCGTCTGGTCAAAGCGGTGCGTACGGTGCTGGCGCAGGCGATCCGCGTCGGCGGCACGACGCTGCGCGATTACGTCGGTGCGGACGGCTCGCCGGGGTATTTCCGCCAGAAGCTCTTTGTCTACGAACGGGCGGGGCAGCCGTGCCGCGTGTGCGCCACGCCGATCCGTCACCGTGTCCAGCAGGGCCGCTCGAGCTACTACTGCCCCGCGTGCCAGCGCTGAGCGTTCAGGGATTGCGGCGCTTCTTCAGCTCCACCTCGACGAGCGGGTGTACGAATTCGCTCACATCGCCGCCGAGGACGGCGATCTCGCGCACCAGCGTCGAGGAGATGAACGTGAACTGCTCCTGCGGGGTCAGAAAGACCGTCTCGATGTCCCGTTCCAGATGGCGGCTCATGTTGGCGAGCTGGAATTCGAATTCGAAGTCCGACACCGCGCGCAGGCCGCGCACGATGACGCGCGCGCCTTGCTTGCGAGCGAAATCGACCGTCAGTCCGGCGTAGCCGAGCACGGCCACGTTGGGCAGATCGCTGAGGACGCGCCGCGCCATGTCGACGCGCGCCTCGAGCGGAAACATCGGGGCCTTGTTGGGGTTGGCGGCGATGGCGACGGTCACTCGCTCGAAGATGCTGGCGGCACGGCGCACCAGATCCTGGTGTCCATTGGTGATCGGGTCGAAAGTGCCCGGATAGACGGCCTGACGGTTCATTCGGCGGCGATCCCCCTGTGTCGCGAATACAGATGATACCCGACCTGCCCCGAGCGCTTCTCGCGTGCGTGCGTCCAGTTTGCCGGCACCACGGGCTGCTCGGCGGCCGGGCACTCGAGGTAGATCCGGGCCGTATCGGCGAGCCAGCCGCCGCGCTCGAGCTGCGCGGCGACATCCGCCAGCAGGCCGGAGGCGAACGGCGGATCGAGAAAGACGAGGTCGAATGGGCGCCCCGGAGCGCCGAGGAAGTCCGCCGCATCGGCGCTGACGACGCGCCAGTCGCAGCGCCGCTCGCGGTCCCATTCCGCCAGGCAGGTTTCGATCGCGCGTGCGGCGCTGCGGTCGCGCTCGACGAACGTCACGTGCGCTGCGCCGCGCGAGAGCGCTTCCAGGCCGAGTGCGCCACTGCCGGCGAACAGATCCAGGCAGCGCGCGCCGCTCACCGCGGGGGCGAGCCAGTTGAAGAGTGTCTCGCGGACGCGGTCGGGCGTGGGCCGGATGGCGGGCGCATCCGGAAAGCGCAGCCGCCGCCCCCGCCACGCGCCGCCGATGATGCGCAGCACCCGCGCGGCGCTGCCGCGCCGGTGCGTCTGGGTCGGAATGCTCAAGGGCCGTCTTTCGAACCTGCGAACCGGGCCGCTACGATACACTAGCGCACAGTGATGTTCGGACGAGAACCCAAAGAAGCCCCCGCCGGCGGGACCCAACGTCAGGGCTTTCTGAAGCGCCTGACCCAGCGGCTCGGCCGCGGCAAGCTCAGTTTCGATCTGGCCAACCTGTTCCGCGGCCGGCGCATCGACGATGAGCTGCTCGAGGAGCTCGAGACGCGCCTGCTCACTGCCGACGTGGGCGTCGAAGCCACGGAATTCATTCTCGCCGGACTGCACAAGCGGCTGGCCCGCAAGGAGCTTGCCGACGTCGAGGCGCTGATCGTCGCGCTGCGCACCGCGGTGGAGGAGATCCTCGCGCCCTGCGCGCAGCCGCTGCGCATCGACCCGGCGCACAAACCCTTCACGATTCTCGTGGTCGGCGTCAACGGTTCGGGTAAGACCACGACGATCGGCAAGCTGGCGCGCCGCTTCAGTGACGAGGGGCGCAGCGTCATGCTCGCGGCCGGGGACACCTTTCGCGCCGCCGCCATCGAGCAGCTCGGCGTCTGGGCCGAGCGGACCGGCTCGAGTTGTGTGGCGCAGCACGCCGGCGCCGATCCGGCCGCGGTGGTGTTCGATGCGCTGCAGTCCGCGCGCGCGCGCCGCACCGATGTGCTGATCGCGGATACGGCCGGACGGCTGCACAGCCAGTCGCACCTGATGGAGGAGCTGAAGAAGATCAAGCGGGTCCTGCACCGCGGCGATCCGCAGGCGCCGCATGAGGTGCTGCTCGTGCTCGATGCCAATCAGGGCCAGAATGCGCTCGCGCAGGCGGTACAGTTCCACGAAGCGGTGGGGGTGAGCGGGCTGGTGATCACGAAGCTCGACGGCACCGCCAAGGGCGGTATCGTCATTGCCATTGCGCGCCGCCTGGGGTTGCCGATCCGTTTCATCGGCATCGGTGAGCAGCCGGGCGACTTCGGCGAATTCGACGCGCAGGCGTTCGCCGCCGCGCTGGTCGAGGGCTCGCGCCTGGAAGGGGCCGAGGCGCCGGCATGATCCAGTTCGAGCGCGTCAGCAAGCGCTACCCGAACGGCCGCGAGGCGCTGACCAACGTCGATTTCTTCGTCGGGCGCGGCGAACTGGCGTTCATCACGGGCCGCTCCGGCGCCGGTAAGAGCACGCTGCTGAAACTGATCGCGCTCCTCGAGCGCCCGTCGCGCGGCACGGTGAGCGTCAACGGACACAGCATCGGGGGGCTGCATGCACGCCACATCCCGGCGTTCCGCCGCCAGATCGGCATGGTATTCCAGGATCACAAGCTGCTCGCCGACCGCCCGGTCTTCGACAACGTGGCCCTGCCCCTGGTGGTTGCCGGGGCGCCGTTGAAGGAAATCGACAAGCGGGTCCGTGCGGCGCTCGACCAGGTGGGGCTGCTCGGCAAGGAGCGCATGCTCCCGGTGGAGCTGTCCGTCGGGGAGCAGCAGCGCGTCGGCATCGCCCGCGCGATCGTCGGCAAGCCGCCGATCATCGTGGCCGATGAGCCGACCGGTAACCTCGACCCGGATCTGGCGCTCGAAGTCATGCGCCTGTTCAAACGCTTCAGCGAGGTGGGTGTGACGGTGCTGGTGGCGACGCACGATCTGCACGTGGTGCGCGAGTTCGTCAGCCGCGAGATCACGCTCTCCGGCGGGCAGCTCACCGGCGGCGGCGTCGATCCGCTGCCGTCGCTCGTCGCCAGCCGCTGAGGGGCCCATGACACCCGCCACACTCGTCACCCGGCATACTCAGGCGCTGCTCGGTGCGCTGGGGCGTTTGGTCCGTGCGCCGCTCGCCACGGTGCTGACGCTGCTGGTCATCGGACTGGCCCTGGCACTGCCGGCGGCGCTCGGGATGCTGGTGCGCAATGCCCAGTCAGCCACGGGCGGATTCGCGCGCGCGGTCGACATGTCGATTTATTTGCGCAGCAGTGTGCCGCTCGCGCGGGCGCGCCAGCTGGCCGTCGAGGCGCGTGCGGTCCACGGCGTCGCGAGCGTGCAGGTCATCTCCGCCGCCGAGGGACTGCGGCAGTTACGCAAGTACTCCGGGTTCGGCGCGGCGCTCGATGCGCTGCCGAGCAACCCGCTGCCGAACGTGCTGCGCGTCGTGCCGCAGCCACGCTCGAGCGGCGCGGCCGCACTCGAGCGGCTGCAGCGCACGTTCGCGCGCTGGCCGGAAGTGCGCATGGTGCAGCTCGATGCGCAGTGGGTCATGCGGTTCGATGCGATGCTGGCAGTGCTGCATCGGCTGGTTTCGATCGCCGCGATTCTCTTTGGCGCCGGGGTGCTCGCGGTGATCGGCAACACCATCCGTCTGGAGATCCTCAATCGGCGTGCCGAGATCGAGGTGACCAAGCTGGTCGGCGGCTCGAACGCGTTCGTGCGTCGACCCTTCCTCTACACGGGGATGATCTACGGCCTCGGTGGGGCGCTGCTCGCCTGGCTGGTGCTCGAAGGGGCGGTGCTCGATCTGCGCGCGCCCGTGGCGCACCTGGCACAGCTCTACGGCAGTGCGTTCACCCTGAACGGGCTCGAAGGACGGGAACTGGTCGCGCTGTTCGGCGGCGGCATGGCCTTGGGTTGGCTCGGGGCCTGGATTTCGGCCCGCCGTCACCTGCGCGGGATCGAGCCGCGGGCCTGAGGCCCGCGGCCGCAGGATTACTTGATCTTGGCTTCTTTGTAGGCGACGTGCTTGCGCGCCACCGGGTCGAACTTGCGCACTTCCATCTTGTCCGGGTGCAGGCGCTTGTTCTTGGTGGTCACGTAGAAGTGGCCGGTACCGGCGCTCGAGAGCAGCTTGATCTTGTCACGCATGGGTGAGCTCCTACCGTCAGATCTTCATGCCCTGGGCCCGCAGGTCGGCCACGACCTGATCGATGCCCTTCTTCTCGATGGTGCGCAGGCCGTGCGCGGAAATGCGCAGCGACACCCAGCGCTTCTCGGTCTCGAGCCAGAACCGCTGGGTATGCAGGTTCGGCAGGAAGCGACGACGCTTCTTGTTGTTCGCGTGGGAAACGCGATTTCCGACGGCCGGCCCTTTGCCGGTGATCTCGCAGACGCGCGACATATGCAACGACCTTAAAAATCAAATACTTGGCACGGGAAGGGATTACCCGCCCGCAGGAGCCGGCCTTTATACCAGCAGTCCGCCGCTCCGGCAAGCCTCCCTCACAGCAGTCCATGCTCGGCGAATGAGTAGCAGTGGCTGCCGCCGACGATGACGTGATCCACCACCCGCATGTCCATGAGGGACAGGCCGGCTTTCAGCCGCCGGGTGATGGCCTCGTCCGCCGGGCTCGGCTCCAGGCCGCCCGAGGGGTGATTATGCGCCAGGATCAGCGCCGTCGCATTATGCAGCAGCGCCTGGCGCAGCACCTCGCGCGGATGGACCTGAGCGCAGTCGACCGTGCCGCGGAACAGTTCCTCGAATGCAATCAGCCTGTGCCGGTTGTCGAGGTACAGGCAGCAAAATACCTCATAGGGCCGGTCGCGCAGCTGTGCCTGCAGGAAGCGGAACGCGGCCTGCGGCGTCGTCAGCGGCAGGCCTGAGCGCAGCTCTTCCTGCAGGTGCCGGCGCGCCAGCTCCACGGCGGCCTGAACGGCGGCATAGCGGGCCGGGCCGAGGCCCTTGCGCGTCCAGCGCGACCGCTCCGCGAGCAACAGTGCGCGCAGCGAGCCGAAATCTCCGAGCAAACCGCGGGCGAGCTCGACCGCCGAGCAGCCGCGCGTTCCCGAACCGATCAGCAGCGCGAGGAGTTCGGCATCGGACAGCGCCCGCGGGCCGCGATCGAGCAGCTTCTCGCGCGGCCGTTCGGTGCGCGGCCAGTCGCGGATGGCGAGTCTCGGGACCGATGCATTCAGTGACATGGGGCAACTCCGATGCGCGGCGCCCGATCCTCGCGCCCGGCGGGCGGCTTGGGCAGGGGAATACCCTCTCGGTTCGTGCACAAATGCGCACGAGCGGTTTGCGTCCGCGGGGAGACGGGCTGGATAATCGGACACATGCAAGGCAAACGCATTCTGCTCGGCGTCACCGGGGGCATCGCCGCCTACAAGAGCGCAGAGCTCGTGCGGCGGCTGCGCGAGCGTGGCGCCGACGTGCAGGTGGTCATGACCGCTGCGGCCCGCGAGTTCATCGGTCCGCTCACCTTCCAGGCCCTCTCCGGCCGGCCCGTACGCACCGACCTCTGGGACAGTGCTGCGGAAGCCGCCATGGGGCACATCGAGCTGGCGCGCTGGGCGGAAGCGGTGCTGGTGGCGCCCGCCACCGCGGACTTCATCGCCCGGCTCGCCCAGGGGCGTGCCGATGACCTGCTGGCGACGCTATGCCTGGCGAGTGCCGCGCCGATTGCCGTGGCGCCTGCGATGAATCGTCTGATGTGGGCCAACGCCGCGACCGTCGCCAACATCGAGAAGCTGCGCGTGCGCGGCGTGCAGATTCTGGGTCCGGCCGAGGGCGCCCAGGCCTGCGGGGAGGTCGGCGAGGGTCGCATGCTCGAGCCGACCGAGCTCGCCGAGCGGCTCGAGGCGCTGCTGCCCGCGACCGGACCGCTGCGCGGCCGCCGCGTCCTGATCACTGCCGGACCGACCCGCGAGCGCATCGATCCGGTGCGCTTCATCAGCAACCGCAGCTCCGGCAAGATGGGCTTTGCCGTCGCCCAGGCCGCGCGCGAGGCGGGCGCGGAGGTCGTGTTGGTCAGCGGGCCGGTGGCGCTGCCGACGCCGCCCGGCGTACGGCGCGTGGACGTCGAGACCGCCGAGGCGATGCATGCGGCGGTCGAGGCCGAGGTCGCCAGCGCCGATATTTTCATCTCCACGGCCGCGGTCGCGGACTACCGGCCGGCGCACCCGTCCGGACAGAAGATCAAGAAGACGAGCGAGCGGCTGCAGCTCGAGATGGAACGCACCATCGATGTGCTGGCGAGCGTCGCCGCACGGCCGAACCGGCCGTTCGTCGTCGGGTTCGCCGCCGAAACCGAATCCGTGGAGCACAATGCACGCGCCAAACTGCTGCGCAAGAATCTCGACATGATCGCGGCCAACGAAGTCAGCCACACCAAAGGGTTCGACTGCGAGGACAATCACCTGATCGTGCTGTGGCGCGAGGCACGCCGGGACCTCGGTGCCGGGCCCAAGATCGCACTGGCGCGCGAGCTGGTGCAGCTGATCGCGAACTCCTACGCCGAGGCGCACGAAGCGCCGGGCACGGTGTCGGCGTGAGCGCCGTGGCGGCGCGGCCACTGAAGATCCGCATCCTCGATGCCCGCCTGGGCCGCGAGTTTCCGCTGCCGGCCTACGCCACCGCCGGTTCGGCGGGCATGGATCTGCGTGCCTGTCTGGATGTGCCGCTCGCGCTCGCACCGGGGCGCGCGGAGCTGATTCCCACCGGTATGGCCATTCACCTGGACGACCCCGGTCTGGCGGCGGTGATCCTGCCGCGCTCAGGTCTCGGGCACAAACACGGCGTGGTGCTCGGCAATCTCGTCGGGCTGATCGATTCGGATTATCAGGGTCAGCTGATGGTCTCGTGTTGGAATCGCGCGGCCGAGACGTTCATCATCCAGCCCGGCGAGCGCATCGCACAGCTGGTCGTGGTGCCGGTGGTGCAAGTGGCGCTCGAGGTGGTCGAATCCTTCGACGAGAGTGGGCGCGGCGCGGGCGGATTCGGTCACTCCGGCCGGCACTGACGGCGCGCGCTCAGGCTGCGAGCAGCCACACCCCGAATTCACTGCGGCCGAGCAGGGTGCGGAAGTTCTCCGGCATACCCTCGTTGAGCATGGCCTTCAAAAGGCCGTGCACGCCGAGTGAGCCGAGTTCGCGCCACATCCGCGGCGTCAGCGGCCCGCCGCTCGCCCTCTGCATCAGCAGGGCCAGCAGATACAGCACGATCAGGTAATTGTGCGCGCTCGTCAGATCGAGCGGATACGAATACACCTTGCAGTAGAACGTGTTGCGCAGGATCCCGGCCAGCATCGCCGGATCGCTCGCTTCGCGCTGCGCCAGATCGGCCGGGATCTCGCGCGGCAGCTCGCGCAACACCGAGCGGTTCCAGCCGAGCAGACGAGCGAGCATGCCGTGGATGGCGGCACGCAGATCGTCCCGCAGCGGCGGAACCGGCTCGTCCTGCCAGGTGGCAACCTCGATCGGACTGCCCTCGGCGAGCGCCCCGAGCAGTCGGGCGCCGACGTACAGCCGGCGGCGCAGCGGCAGATCTTCGGCTGCCAGACAATCGCACAGACCCTTTTCGATGTCCCGGAACGGCACCCAGGGGATGGCGCGCTCGGGCGTGAGCCGAAAAACCTCGCTCGAGCGAGGTTCGGCGTGGACCAGCCGCTCGCGCAGATCCTCGATCCGCTCCTGTGGCGCGATGCCGAGGCCACGCCGCACGCTGCCGCAGATCGGGCTCAGTGCGACCGCGATCCCCTCCGGCGTGCGCGCGAACGAGAACGGGAAGACGCAGCAGGCGCCGAACGGCTGACGGCCGAGGGCCTGGTGAATCCGGCATTGGCTGTCCGTGCCGAGGAAACGACAGGTCTCCTCGGGCGATTTCAGCTGCAGCATGCCGTCGGCGCGCGCCGGCAGGCGCGTGCCGGCGAGTTGCGGCGCGAGCCGCGCCCAGGGCAGCGCATCGATCAGTAGCTGCGCCTCGGGCGGCAACGTGATTTCATAATCGTGGCGGCAACATGCCGAGCTCATCTGGCAGCTGAAGCGGGTATCCGGCAGCGTCGAGATCGCCAACGGCGGACGCCAGTAGCGCCGGAAATACCCGGCATCGAGCAAGGCGCGCGCCGCCACCGGCTCGCCCCGGCGCAGCCACGGATAATCAGCGAGCGACTGCATCAATCCGTCCTCGAACGACCACGGCAGAATCTGCTCGGACGGCGTGCACCACACGACGCGCAGTTCCTCGTCGGCGGCGCGCATGCCGAGGGCGACGTACAAGCGGCGCTGAGCGTGATGCTCCTCGACCTCGAACCACGCAACCCGTTCCTGCGCAGCGGCCGGGTGCTCGCGCAGCGGGCCGGCGACGAACCTGGGCAACTGCGCCGCGCCGTTCTCACTGATCTGGCGATGCGCAGCCGCGAAGGCCTCGGCCGTCATCGAGCGCGCCGCGGCAATGCCGCCGCCGCACCGCACAGCCGCCTCGGGCGCGTGCAGCGCGTACAGCGCCCGTCCGCCGTCCGGATCCTGTAGTCGCGCAAGGAATGCTTCAAACAGGGCGCGCACACGCATCTCATCGAAGGGCGTGCCTCGTGGGCGGATGGCGTCTGAGTCGCTCAACGGACTGCCTCGTCGTGCTGCGCAAGGTCATCGGACCGGGTGCCGCTGCGTGCCGAAGGCCGGCTGCGGCTGAATGCTCGAGCGGCGGCCGCCGCGCCGATCGGGCTACCGCCCCATGCGCGCCCGACCGACGGGACGTTGCCCGGCGCTCATTATAGGCATCGCCGCTGGATCGGCGCCGATCGCCTTGCGTCCGGGTGCGCTGCGCTCTCATGTGGCGAAGTGCGTGCCGCCGAGATCGCGCGTGACCGCTTGCCGTTGATCTGATCCTCTCACGGTTCCCTGCCGTGCATCGTCGCAGCGGCCCGACGTTTCGTCGCGCCGCGCCGAGACGAGCCACCCCATTGCCTTGCACCGGCCGGACGCGTGCGCGAGACTCACTCGCTCTGTTTGCGCAGAACCGCGCACGCAACGCTCGTGGCTCGAGGCCGCGGCGCCGCGGCAGCGGTGTGACTTGTCGAGGTTTGCCGATGATTCCTGCGAAATGGTTCGGCTCGTATCAGACTCTGGTGGTACATGCCGCCTTCGTTGCGGTGGCCAGCATGCTCCTCGCCGCACTCCTGCGGGCGCTCGGCCGGCGGCTGATCGCGCATGCCGCGCGGCACACCGAACCGATGCGCGAGGCGCTGTATCGCTCGACGCTCTCGCCGCTGGTGGCGCTGATTCTGCTCGGCGGCGCGTATGTCATCGCCGTATTGGTCGAGAAGCGCATTCATGCGCGCGCACTTGCGCGCGCGCTCGGTCCGTCGCTTCAGGCCGCCTTCATCCTGGTCGTCGCCTGGGCGGTCTGGAATCTGCTCGAGGTGTATCCGCGCCTCAGACGTCCGCGCGCGCACGAACTCGATCCGATGATCTACGACCTGATCGGCAAGGCCGCCCGACTGGGGCTGCTGGTGCTGACCGCGCTCATGGTGCTGCGCGCGCTGCACTTCCCGATCGACAGCCTGCTCACGGTGGGCGGCGTCGCCGGGATCGCGATCGGGTTCGCCGCCCAGGGCGTCGTGTCGAATGTCTTCGGCGCCATGGTGGTCTATCTCGACAAGCCGTTCAAAATCGGCGAATGGATCACCCTGCCGGCGATGAACATCTCCGGGACCGTCGAGCACATCGGCTGGCGCTCGACGCGCGTGCGGGGATTCGATACCAGTCCGTATTACGTTCCGAACTACATCTTCAATACGTACGTGGTCGAGACACCGCCGCGCATGCAGGCCAGGCGAATTCAACAGACCATCCCCGTGCGCTACGCCGACATCGACCGTTTGCCTGCGATACTGAAAGAGTTGCGTGCGTACCTGCAGAATCACCCTGGGATTGATCATCGCCAGAGCCAGATGGTGAATTTCACCAACTATGGCACTCACTCCCTCGACATCATGATCTATTGCTTCGCGGGAACGGTGCAGTGGGGCGAATCTCTGGATGTCCAGGAGGATGTTCTGCTCAACGCGGCCCAGATCATCGCCAAGCACGGCGGACAGCTGGCGCTGCCCATTACGCGTGTGCAGATGCAGGCGCCGGAACCGGAGCCCGATCCGCACGCCGAGACCTCTCGCCCAACATCTCGGGGTGTCCCCCCTGCATGAGCCGACGTGGTTCTCGCAGCGAGCATCCGCGATGCTGCGAGTTCGCGTCGTGCCGCGCGAAGTTCGTGCACTACGTTGCGACGCTCGCGCCCGTTTCGTCACAGGTCTTGCAGTTCAGCGTCTTGCCGAGCGTTTGCGCACGCCCTTGAGGGGTGACGACCCAGGGGCGGTTGATCCAGGGCGGATTGTGTCGGACGTGTTGCGTGTGTCTACACTCCAGGTCCGCAACCCAGTCTCCGTGCTCATCGGTATGGAAACCGGTGATTCTTCGCTCCATCGGTCAGTCTCGGCCCGATCGCTGAGCCGTCATCCGCTCGTCTTGAGGAACGCCGAGGAATGCAGCCACCGGGGGTCCGGGTAATAGCCCACCAGTACCGTCGCGCCCTGGATCAGGTGCACGATGGCGCTCTCCACTTTGCGGCTCAGCGCGAAGCATCCCCAGCTGAGGCCCATGCGGCCGTGTGCCTGCGCGAACGTCTTGCTGACATACCACGCGCTGTGGACGACGATGTCGCGTTGGTACGCGTCACCGTTGAACTTCGGGTCCAACCCTTTCAGTCGCAGGGAATATCCGTGTTCACCGTAGTAGGTGTTGGCCGTGAGGAATACCCCAAGGCTGCTGGCGTCGGTGCCGGGGCGATTGGAGAAGTGGGTGGCATAGGTGAGTCCGCTGCCC
>Ga0207433_10014372_pt1 | contig 11480 bp, 14 predicted proteins | sample YelNatPaOPGAMG01_FD_187559 | JGI IMG/M metagenome (GOLD analysis project Ga0207433, IMG submission 187559) | Hot spring thermophilic microbial communities from Obsidian Pool, Yellowstone National Park, USA - OP-RAMG-01 (SPAdes) (version 3) | ecosystem: Environmental > Aquatic > Thermal springs...
CTTCTTTGCCACCCAGGAGGCGACGTTCCGGCGGATCTCCTCCTCGGGGGAGGGCTTCGTCGTCGCCACCTTAAACATCATGGGCTCGCTAAAGACGGGGCGAACTCCGGAGATCCCCGAGCCCCGACCGGACGGGAGAGAGGCCGGGGGCTTTGCACACCCACCCATAGTTGCGCCCAGGGCTCCCGACCCGTTGCAGGGGGTGGAGGATGTAGCCGCCCAGAGGGGGGGTGCCAGCCCGAGATCCATCCCAAGAATTAGCCCGAGAACTGTCCCGGGAACTGTCCCGAAAATCAGCCCGGGAACCAGGAACGCCCCCCCGGAGAATCTCCTCTGACCCATGCGCTTCAACCTTTTCATCCATTCATACCCTGTCGTCATCCTGGCTCTCTTCAATGCGTTACACTCTTCCCCGCCGGATCAATCTCAGCGGGGAGTAAAAAATCAAATTGGCAACCGTTTCGACGATCAGCGCCAGGGTTCGTCGAACACCTCTGAGATCTCCTCAGCGGCTCATGGAAGGCTACCGGGCATGAAGGACCTTCACACGCTCGCTCTTACTCATCAGGATTCTCTTCCTTTGAAACGATCCTTTATTCGCCGGCTCTCCGGAGTTCAGGTGCCGGAACATCCGGGGAGACAATCAAAAAATCAGGGAGAAAATCACCTCCGCACTCTCGGGAATGTGTTTTGGAAGGAATTACACCCACTTCATTTATTCTCCGTTTCTTGATTCCCGATACGCGAGGATGGACCCGGTGTTCGATATCAGACTTCTTGGCTCTCCGGGGTTTTTTCGGAACGGGGAACCCGTTCGTCTCCTCAAAAAATCCCTGGCCATTCTCGCCTTTCTTTCAATGGAACAGGCGAGAACGCATGAACGCGTCTCTCTTTCAGACCTTTTCTGGACAGATCTTCCAAAAGCCCGGGCCGACAACAGCCTCAGTCTGGCCCTTCACTCTCTCCGGAAGGCTCTCGACATCCCGGACAACCCTTCTCTTATATTCGCAACCCGGACCCACGTCGCCATCAACCAGGATCGGAGGCTCCGGATCGATGTCCAAGGCCTCGTTCGCCCACCGGCGTCCTCTCCGTGTTCGGATCAAGCTCCCTGACGCTCATTCAACAGGACCTAACTACGGGCAGAGAAATCCTCTCCGTCGAGGAACTGAAAAAATAAGCTACCCGGATCCTGCTGTCTACGATTTCTCGGAAAGCCGCCCCGGGATGTGAGGAGGTGGGGTTGCAAGTTTGCAACCCCATGGGGGGGGAGGCCCCGGAATCTTCAAATAAGCCATCGCTCACTCCGTGTTCTGCCTCAACACTAAAAAGGCATGCCCCCTTACTGTGGGCCGGTAAGGTCTCAAGTAGACAAGCCTCCCAAACCTTGGAAATTCTTACGAATCTAGATATTTATCATATGCTCGCAATGGATACTAGAAAGACTCTAAATAAGTTTTTTTATATGTATAAATTTATTTTATAATAATTCGTTAAGCCCTTGAAGCCTTTCCATATGGTCATTCATGCTTTCAGAAATGACGGAATGCTCGTCAGTTTTCGATCTTCTGGGAGGGATATGGGGGGGGGGAGAAGACGCAAGGGAAGCTTTTCTCGGAGGGCACACAATGGGAACGGACGATCAGGGGAACGGGAGGAAATCAGGAGGTGTCGTCGGACGGGGGCCGGGAGAGAAAAGCCTTCCGGTCCGAGTCCATGGACCAGGTGCGACACGAAGTCGCTCAAGTCATTGTTCCACTTTGGCTATCAACAAAGAAGGGAACCCACTGTTCCGTCAGTGGTAGCCTATCGATGCATGCGTCCTGAGTAATCGGGGGGTGTGAAGCCATCGAGACAACGTACCCCGCGAAAGCATCTCCGAGTCGTGAGACAACGAGTGGGCTTCTAGCAGAAAAGAGGTCCGGGGGCCAGGCTGAACGGTATCGGGCAACGAATGTAAATCTGCGTAAGCGTCGTTATGTACGATGAGCCAAATCTGCTGACAGGCTCAGGCCAAACCGGCACGGAGACAGGTTCTTCCCCTCTGATCTGGGAAGACACGGATGTTGCGCTCCCGGCGTACAGCAGAGTCCTAACCCGTTCTTGTGACTTGTTCGAAACGTGGTAAACCCGATCGCGTCCCGGAGAGTGTCATTCTGGGAAAGCCTGTCGCAAGACAAGCCGATGCGCGAGCGGGCATAGGATGCCGGAAAAAGCGAAGGGCGGACTGTAATGGCCCGCATAGGGGTTAAGTCTTCGGACGACATGACCCTGCGGCGAAAGCCGGCTGACTTCCCATGCAGGTGGTTCGCAAAGAGAACGTGTGAGGGAACCTTTGAACCGGGGAGAGCTAGTGATAGCCAGCAATGGCTGACGCCCCTCGGGACTCCCTCGAAAGAGTGAGTCGAAGGACTTTACGCCTGTATCGATGAGGTTTGCCGGAACATCGGCAAACCGGGTGCGCCCTGACAGGGTAAATGTTTGATGCGCCTTTGAACTGCTCAAGCCGTGTGAATTCGAAAGATTCATGCACGGTTTCTCGGAGGGTGGGGCTCAGCGATGGGCTCCGCCTATCCTACGGGAGCCAGGGAGAGAGATCGTCGGGAGCCTTGCCCAACGCAACGCATACGGTGAGATAGTCGGTGAGGGCGGTGCGAATGTTGATCCCGTTTTTCGACCAGGTGCCAAGGATCGCATAGATCCAGTCGGCGAGATTGGCGGACCAGAGGGAGCCGGCTCCATTCTTTCTCCTCGGCGGGCGACAGAGGAGGCGCTGGATCCTTCGGATCGCTTGCGGAATCCCCTTCCGAGGCATCCTCGGAAGAAGGAGGATCGCCTTTTTCGGACTTTTTGCCGTAGAGGTCCTTTTTCAAAGAACGAATCGTCCCCTTCAGCTCAACGATCTCGTTGTCTCGGGAGGCGATGATCTCCTGGTCTTTTTTGTGGCGCTCTTCCCACCAGGAAAGAGCCTGCGCGTGAGAGCAGGTGAGGCAATGACGATTCGAGTGGAGAAGCTCTTCCGAAGAGGAAGGTGTAATGCACAATATGGAAGGGCCTTGAAGGAGTATAACGAAGGGAAGTCCACGCAGATCCCCGCCAAGACCGTTCTTTCCGTAAAGGGATCGAGGATTACTCGAAAGATCGGGGTTGGCGGCGAGAATTTCGTGAGATACGAAAGATCGTGACTACGGGGGTGGGGTTGTAGATGTGCAACCCCATGTTGGGGCCTTCCTTGTTGAAAAATTCGATGAGCCACCGGGTAGGGGTGGTTGATTTTAGTGGGCGGACACTTTCGCTTCTAGTGCGGCCAGACGTTCCCGGATTTCAAGCGGCATTCTCGCAAGATTGCGGGTGCCAAGAACGGAAAACCCGATGACATGCCCTTGCAGGTCAACTTTCTCCATCACCCTGTCATCACTCGTTTCCCGGAAATACCCTTCTTTTTTTTCAAAGAGGACTTCCAAAAAATCGCCTTCGGGATCGTACCAGACTTTTACTATACGTCTTCCCATTGCATGACCCCTTTTTTGATGGTGTCGGTCAGATACGCTGGGAGGATAAAAGCATCGTCCTGATTTCTTTTTCCAATAACACAAAGATACTTGTCCCCGACATCGGGAGGTATTTTTTTACGGAATGGCTTGAAATATGGTGCGCTCGGCTGGAATCGAACCAGCGACCCACAGCTTAGAAGTCTGTACGTCCTTAGTTTTCCCCTGTTTGACCGAAATTGATAATCATTGAAATAGCAAGTATTTAAGCCGTAATATTCCGTTTTCATGTTTGATCCAATCCCCTTGTTTTTGACCAAAATTGATGTACAATATGGAACATATATGGAACTTAAATCGGTTGAAGGATGCCGATAGCATGGGATTCCTTGGATCGGTTGTCGATCCGGAGGTATGGAACAGGGGGGAACGAAAATGGCATATAAACAGCATTTCACGCAAAAAAGCATTGAAACCCTACTCCCGAAAGACAAGCCCTATCTGGTCCGGGATGATGAGGTCAAGGGCTTGGTGGTGAAGGTTTATCCGTCTGGAACGAAAACATTCTTCCTTGACATTCTCATCGACGGGAAACACGACATGTTCAAGATCGGAGAAGGATCCTGGCCGGATACGACCATAGATATCGTCCGGGAGAAAGCCCGGAAGATGAGAACAGACATTGACCAAGGAAAGAATCCCAAAGCTGAAAAGAGGGAAGGGCTCACAGTCGGAGCGTTTTTCATCGAATACATGAAGCGTCATGGCTCGGAGAAGAAATCAGCGAAAGAGTATCAGTCGCTTTATCGTCAACATCTGGAACAATGGCAGGACCAGCTTCTTTCAGGGATCACCCGGAACAAAATTGAAGCCTTGCATAAATCAGTTGGCAAGGAAACGCCCGTCCGTGCTAATCGCCTGTTACAGCTTCTTTCTTCGATGTTCTCTCAGGCTATCTTGTGGGGATATTTCAAGACTGACAACCCATGTAAGGGAATCCGGAAATTCAAGGAAGTCTCTCGGGATCGGTTTCTCGGAGGGGAAGAGCTTGGACGCTTCTTTGAGGCATTGGATCTAACGGAGAACCCGGCATTCAAGGACTTCATTCTCCTGTCCCTGTTCACCGGGGCCAGAAAAGCGAATGTACTTGGAATGCGATGGAAGGATATCGACTTTGAGCGGTCCGTCTGGAAGATTCCCGAAGAGTTGAGCAAGAACGGCCAGCCGATGCAGATCCCCTTGGGACAGGATGTTCTTGAGATTCTCAAGCGACGAAGGGCGGAGACCTCTTCCGTCTTCGTTCTTCCGGGACCGGGAGCGAAGGGACGTTACGTGGAGCCGAAACGGGCATGGGGAACGCTCTTGAAGAGGGCCAAGCTGGAAGACCTCCGGATTCATGATCTTCGTCGGTCCATGGGGTCATGGATGACCATCGGTGGAACGTCTCTTCCCATCGTCGGGAAGGCGTTGGGCCACAAGACCAGTCAGGCGACAAGCATCTATGCGCGCTTGAATCTTGATCCTGTAAGAGCGGCGATGGATCAGGCGGTTGATGCAATGAACAGGAACAGGAAGAAGGCGACGTAGCACCCATCACGGGGCCTAGGCTGATCACCGAATGCGGGAATTCTCCACCCGCTGGCCCCTACCCATTCGGAGACGCAAGGAGAATGCGGACATGGGCACCACAATAATAAATGCCTCCCTCGCGCCGCCCGGATGGTTTGATGAACGGGCGGCCAAATTTGAAGCGGCCTACCCCGCCTTCTACCGGCTCCCCGATATCGTATTTGCGGTGGAGAAGGCAAAGAAAGCAGGAGTCCCGGTCAATGCCCTCAAGGCCGATATCGGTTTCGATCTGAGGGACCGGAATCGAATGATCGCCAATACCCACATCAAGACATTGCCTACCGAGAAAATACAGAAGAAGGCCAGAAAGTCCCTCAAGGTGGTTGAATCTGTGATCGAGGAGATATCGGGGCTGAGGAATCAATTCGAGAAGGCCGTGGAGAGAGCAATTTCCGAACTCAAGGACTTCCCGACCGACCACCTCAACTCGGATGAGTACAAGACCGCATTGGCTACCTTTCTGGCCGGTGTCCCGTCCAACCCGGATCTTCCCCCGATAAACGGACAGATGATGCTTGGGGCACTCTCCATAGAAAAAGCCACCAGCGCGTCCCTCTACCTTCTTGACAATATCCGGGACGCCCTGATCGTCACTACGGAGCCGAAAGAGCCTCCCATGATGGCAATCATGAAAAGGAATTCGAAAGAGACCATACCGAAGAAGCGCGGGGTTAAGCCGGACCACGTTGCCCAGGGAATCATACGGAAATATGCCGAGTTTTTTAGGGAAACCACCGGGACGCCTCGGGACGGAATAGCCCGGTTGATTGTTGGGCACTTGCTGAACCGGGAAGAATGGCTGAACGGGAGAGCCATAGACGGCGTGACCCCAACCGAATCATACAAAAAGGCACGGGAAGCGGCGGAAAAGGCACCAAACCCTTGGCCTTTCAGGAAAGGAGCTTTGGCCATGTTTGCCGAGTATCACAAGAATAAACGTTTCCTCGAAGAGAAAGCGGCCTCCCTCCTCAATGGAAAGTGATCGGATACAGCCGCCCTGGCAGATACCCCCCCACATCGACCCGCCTTGAGCGGGTTTTTTTATGCCTTCTCCCGAGGGCCGGTAATTAACCGCCTTTTTTCAAAAAAGCCCTTTAATCGGCGGCTAACGCTCGCCCAGCGCCCTAAAGTAATCTCATCCCGTGATTAGGATTCAACATCCAAAAACGGGGGGAAAAATGAGTGAACTTCTGACAGCAGAAGAAACGGGAAGACTCTTAGGCGTCAAGCCGCAGAGCCTGGCGATCTGGCGGATGAACGAGGAGAACCTGCCCTTTATTAAGGTCGGGCGATTGGTCAGGTACCGAAGGTCCGACATCGAACGGTGGCTCGATGCCCAAACCGTCGCGGTCAAGGAGGGGTGATCCCATGGAGAAAATAGAAAGCCCCACCGGGAAGGATGGGGCAAGCACAACGACTGAAGTCAATTTTACCACCCGGATCACCCGTTCACAACGTTTTACCCGAAGAAATCCCTGCCCAATCTGTGGAGGTCACGACCAGTCCGGAAAAGGTTCCCGATGCTGGGGATTCCTCTCCGGAGACGGGCTGTATGTTCACTGCACGCGCCCAGAATTTGCCGGGAATCTCTCCCAAGGCAGGGACGGTACCTTTTCTCACATCCTGAACGGCCTTTGCCGATGTGGAGAATCCCATTTCGGAGAGATCCGTCCCGTAATCCCGGAAGAATCTCCGGACAAGCGAGAACGGCTCATTGACTGGTTAAACAAGGTGGCCGATGAGTCCGGTCCGGTCTCTCCCGGCGATCCGGTCGATCGATACCTCCGGAATCGGGGAATTGCGCTCGAAAAATGGCCGAATGACCTCATGGCCCACCCTCATCTTCCTTACCGCGAAGACGGGGCAACAATGGGGCACTATCCGGCAATGCTGGCCGTGGTCCGGAACCCGGAAGGTCGTCCAGTCGGGTTTCATCGCACCTGGCTTACGACGGACGGACAAAAGGCCCCTGTCTCGACTCCCAAAAAAACAACCCCATTGATTGGAATGGCGAACGCTATTCAATTTTCCCTACCCGGAGGTGTACTAGCCATTGCCGAGGGGGTCGAGACAGCCCTTTCCTTCGGAATTCTGTCCGGACTTCCGGTTTGGTCCTGCATTTCCTCTGGGGGGATCGAGAGATTCAGTCCACCCCCCGATGCGCAAAAGATCATTATCGGAGCCGATCACGACAAGGCCGGGATCAAGGCCGCCCGAACCCTCATCAATAGGCTGGTGGAACAAGGCATTGCGGCCAAGACGGTATTCCCTGACTCTCCCGGAGACGACTGGAATGACGTTCTCAAGGAGGTGTCCCATGGCTAAAACCCTTGATGACGTTCTGGAAGAGATCCGCGATGCCACCAGTAAGCCCGGAGACACGTGGCCCGATCCGGAAGCCCTGCCAGACCTCAAAACACCCGTTCAATCTTTCCGTGAAACCCTCCTCCCGGACGCATTCCGACCGTGGGTTATGGACATTGCGGAGCGGATGCAGTGCCCCCCCGACTTCCCGGCAATCGGGGCCATTGTCTCGTTGGCGGCTGTAGTCGGGCGGAAGGTTGGCATCAGGCCAAAGCGTTATGACGATTGGCTCGTTGTTCCCAATTTGTGGGGAGCTGTCATCGGGCGGCCCGGCATCATGAAGACCCCGGCGCTCGATCAATCAAAACTCCCCCTTTCGAGGCTCAGTGCCGAAATGATTGAGCAGTATTCCGAGGCGACCAGGGCATGGGAGACGCAAGAATCTGTAATGAAGGCAAAGCGGGAAGTCCTCACGACCGACCTCAAGAAAGCGATCAAAACCAAATTGGACACTTCCGGTATCGAGTCCAGTCTTGCAGGACTGAGGGACGACTTTGTTCCACCAGTGATCAAGCGATATTCCGTCAATGATCCGACAGTCGAAAAACTCCAGGAGATTCTTCGTGAAAATCCGAATGGACTCCTTTTGTTCAGAGACGAATTGACCGGCTGGCTCCGGACACTGGATCGAGAGGGCCACGAGAATGACAGAGCTTTCTACCTCGAAGCGTGGAACGGGACGGGAAGCTACACGGTCGACCGTATAGGTCGCGGAACGGTCCACGTCCCGGCGGTTTGTCTCTCGATTCTCGGGGGGATACAACCAGGACCGTTGGCCGATTACGTCCGGGAAGCGTCAAGAAACGGATCGGGCGCGGATGGACTCCTACAGCGGTTTCAACTCCTCGTATGGCCCGATGACCCGAAGGACTGGCAGAACGTAGACCGGTGGCCCGATACCACAGCAAAGAACCGGGCCTTTGAAGTCTTCCGGAAGCTTGCCGACCTGGACCCCTTGGGCATCGGTGGAAAACAGGGGGAGGGAGACGAAATCCCGTTCTTGCAGTTTACCGAAGAGGCCCAGGAAGCTTTCGACGCATGGCGGGAAATTCTCGAAACACAAAAACTCCGTTCCGGGGAACCCGACATGATCGAGGCGGCTTTGTCGAAATACCGAAGCCTGATTCCGAGTCTGGCACTCCTCTTCCACCTTGTAGACGTTGGCTCCGGTCCGGTCGAATTGGATTCTCTCCTCCGGGCCGTCGATTGGGGGGATTATTTGGGATCACAGATGCGACGGGTCTATTCGGCGGTGAGCAACCCGGCTCTTGCGGCGGCACACAGCCTGCTACTGAAGATCCGCGAGGGGAAGATCATGGACGGAATGACCCTCCGGGAAATTTACCTCAAGGGTTGGGCCGGTCTTGATCGGGAATCCCTCCCGGAAGCCCTGCAAGTCCTCGAAGAGTACGGATGGGCGAAATCGGAAACCCGTAAACCTGAAACAGCGGACGGGAGAGGTCGTAAATCGGAAGTGGTCCGGATCAACCCGAAGATCGGGGGAGCAAAATGACCACGCGCGAAATGATCCTTGTAAAGCTGAAAAAAGATAACGATATGCCCTCCGGGGAACCTACAAAAACATCAAAAATAGTTTCTGTAGTTTTTGATGGTTCCCTCTCTAAGGAATCCGAAGGAAAAAAAGGGATGGAGATCCCCCCGGAGCCGGTGACGTGTCACGGAACCCGCCCCCTCATCACCCGGATGCTGTCTGATGGTCCGAGACCCTATGCCGATGTTTTGCAGGCCGTGGGAGGGGATGAAGACGCACTCCGGAAGGCAATCCGGGGATGGGAACAGCTGATCGCATTCGACAAGGAAGGGACGTTCTATTGGGAGATCGTTCCTGATCCCGAAACCCTCGCGGAAAGAATCAGCATCCGCTACGAGCAGGAGATCCCCGTTCCTCAAGGGACCGGAGGGTTGGGGAAGCCCGTCTTCACCTATCGCGGCCACGTTCTCGCATGGGAGGCAGACCTTCCGCATATTCGGCTTTACGCCTGGGCAACGGTCAACCTTTACCCTGGCAGGCCGCTGTCAATTGATATCGAGCCAACGGCCAGACTTCTGCAACTCACCCCCCGAGAGGTCCGGGAGGCAACGAACAAGCTGACGGCTGACGGCGATCTTGTCCGGACCCGAGAACGAGGGCGCGAGCTTTTTCGGCTGAATGCCCGGTATGCAGAAGGAGGCACATCATGAAGGATCAGGCGCTTTTCATTCTCGCGGCGATCCTGGAGTCTTGGACATTCACCTTCCGGTGGAGACCCCCAAGATAGCCTGTGACACGTCACGATCCCGTATCCGGAATGAAAAGGCCCCCGGAGCGAACCGAGGGCCAAGAGCCGGGGATAACCCCGACAACACTTTACCCAAGGAGATTATGCCATGAACGACCTACAGCAGAAAGCGAACGAACTCCGATCCACCCTTCCCAAGTCCGGAGGCGGCACAGCCCCACAGGATACAGGTATCCGGCTGACAACCTTCCAGAGACCGGAAGGGGAACTCCGGTTCACCTGGAACGTTTACGAGGACCGGCACTATCTCCGGTTTCAGCTTTGGACGAAGGGAGAGGACGGTTCATTCTGGCCGGTGAAGGGGCAGGGCCTCACGATCAAGGTCAAGGAACTCCCCGACCTTGCGGAAGGCGTGCAGAAGGCTTTGGACAGGGCCTTGAGGGAGACGAAACAGGCAGGAGCCGAGACGAAACAGAGCAGTAGTGGCTACCCCCCGGCGGACGCTTACAGGCGATCCCGTGAAGGGGTTGGGGCAGAGTTTTGACGAATCAAAGCATGGCAGAAAATAGGGGAGGCTAACGGCATGGCGACATCGAAGCCTTCCGACACTTCCAAGGCTGAAGTAACGGGGGATAGTGGAATTGTTGTGATCCCCACCCCCCCGCGGATCGACCTTGCGAACGTCAACGATCTACGGCTCGAAATGGCGCGTCTGTATCGGGATGCCCGTCATGGAATAGTCGAGGTCGGTACCGCGAGCCGCCTCGCCTACATCCTCGGAGAACTCCGGAAGATGATCGAGGCGGGGGATCTGGAACGTAGGATCGAATTGATTGAATCCACAATGAAAGACAGGAGGAAAGACAAATGAGCGACAAAATCCGTAAGCTCTATGATGTTCTGACCCCGGATGAACGGCTGGTCCTCTTTATCGAGGCAATGGCCAACCAGGACGAATTAGAGGTCCAAGCCCTTGCCGAACGATGCCCGAAGAAAAATTACACATGCCGAGACTTGGCATTTTCGAGACCGTTGGAAGAGATGTTTGACGGTGCTCATGTCGTGGTCATCGAGATACAGAAATTCACCATCACCTATTTACTGGGAGGCTTCATTCTCGCCCAGGTCCGTTATCCGGAGGTCACTCTATCGGGAAAAACCGGAAAAGAGATCGACGCCGACATGCAGACATGGCGCGAAGAACACAAGAAAGCGACCTTCTACCTAGAGGGGATGACCGAGGCAGTCCGACAGGCTAAAGCGATCTGGAACGCCTGGAAGACGGTTTGCCGGGAGAAAGGACTGGAACCGGAGAAGGTACTGGCGGCGGCACAGTGTCCTCTTCCCTCCGTCTTCACCGAAATGATGATGAGCGCGGAGACGGACGCGGACAAGGAGGCAGAGGAAAACTTTCTGGAAGCACTCCGATCCCTCTGGACTGCGAAGATTCCCGCATGACTGTCACCTGGCCCATTCCCCTGCCTTCACGGAGGGGCTTTTCTGTTTATCCCTGTGACGTGTCACGAAACATATCCCGATACTCCCGTCAAAGTGGGGATGGCACGATCCGTGCACTACTACGCATGATCCGTGCCAGTGGGGAATGCCTACGGATCTTCCTGTGACGTGTCACGCCCCATATAATGATCCAGACCCGCCTTGTCATCCAACAGGGAGCGGATGATCCGTTCGTCTTCCTCGAGTATTAGCTTGCTTATCATGGCCGCTTTCGTGATTCCGTAATGCTTCGTCAACT
>Ga0207433_10014374_pt1 | contig 11478 bp, 7 predicted proteins | sample YelNatPaOPGAMG01_FD_187559 | JGI IMG/M metagenome (GOLD analysis project Ga0207433, IMG submission 187559) | Hot spring thermophilic microbial communities from Obsidian Pool, Yellowstone National Park, USA - OP-RAMG-01 (SPAdes) (version 3) | ecosystem: Environmental > Aquatic > Thermal springs >...
CCTTCTGAGATGTGCCTGAGCCTCGCGCAATCCTCTCCACCCTTCCAAAGTCAATAACCTCAGGGTTCTCAAGCTCCTCTCTAGTCATAGAGTCCATCATGAACTTCCACCTTTTGAGCTTCTCCTCCTGAACTGAAAGCATCTCCTTTGGAATTGAAGCGCTGCTGAGCCCCGGAATCATGTTCATAATGTTGGAGAGGGGGCCCATCCGCCTGACTGCCTGCATCTGCTCATACAAGTCCAGAAGGTTAAAATCGCCCCTGAGCATCTTCTTGCTTATCTTCTCAGCATCCTTCTCAGGAAGCGCCTCTCTCGCCTTTTCCAGAAGGGCCTCTATGTCTCCCATGCCCAGCAGGCGTGAGACGAAGCCTGCTGGATTGAACTCCTCGAGATCCTCAATTTTCTCTCCAACTCCTATGAACTTTACCGGGGTGCCTGTGGCTGCGCATGCAGAGAGGGCGCCTCCGCCCTTGGCAGTCCCCTCCATCTTTGTTATTATAACTCCAGTTATTTTGCAATTTGCATGGAAGGTCTCTGCCTGGAACCTTGCGCTCTGCCCTATATCGGCGCTTATCACAAGAAGATTTTCGTCAGGCATAACATACTCATACAAGGTCCTGATCTCTTTTATCAGGTCTTCAGAAAGGGCGTCCCTTCCAGCAGTGTCAATTATCACAACATCATACTTAGCTATGTCGTCCTCAAACTTTTTGTATATTTGAAGGGCATCTTTCAGGGCAGGGTCTCCATAGACTGGAACTCCTATGCTTCTCCCAAGCTGGCTCAGCTGCTCAAAACCTGCCGGGCGGTAGATGTCTGTCTGAACGAGGCAGACCTTAAATCCCCTCTTCTGGAAGAACCTTGCCAGTTTTGCCGCCTGGGTTGTCTTTCCAGAAGCGTATAAGCCGACGAGCATTATCTTAAAATTCTTCTTTTTTACATCTATCTTAGAACCCTTTTCTCCAAGGAATCTGACTAGCTCCTCATACACTATTTTTATTAGTTGTTCCTTCTTGCTAAGCCCCGGCGTCTCTTCCTTAAGAGCCCTCTCCCTTATCCTGTTTGAGAGTTCGAAAACCAGTTTTACATCTACATCTGACTGGAGGAGGGCTCGCTGAATCTCCTTCAGAAGCTCATTCAGCAGAGCGTCATCTACAAAAAGGCTCTGGGAGATCTTCCTCAGAACTCCCCTAAGCGAATCTCCAAGTTTGTCAAGCATTCCGGGTGATAAAGCGTTCTGAAGCATTTATAAATTTATTGAAATTCTAAACTTCGGGATGGCCTTGCGTAAAATCTCAGGAAGAATTTCAGCCCTTCGGAGAAAAGATATATAAACCCGCTTTGCAGTATCCTCCTACAGAATGGGGATATTCAAGGATATGCTTTCGGGAGGTGAAACCCTTTTCAGGGACTCTGTTGCTCTTGACTACGATTATCTGCCTAAACTTATTCCATTCAGAGAGAATGAGCAGATGCGCATCGCCTCCTGCATAAAGCCGCTCTTTCAGAACAGGAACGGCAGGAACCTCTTCATATACGGAAGCCCGGGAATCGGGAAGACGGCCGCATGCAGGCATGTTCTCAATGAGTTGGAAGAAACGACAGATGACATATACCCGATATATGTTAACTGCTGGAAACACAATACCACCTATAAGGTTGTGCTTAAGATTTGCGATGAACTCGGCTACAAGTTCACCCAGAACAAGAAGACAGAGGAACTCTTTGACATTGTCAGGGACATCATAAACAAGAAGGCTGCCGTCTTTGTATTTGACGAGGCGGATAAGGCAGAGGATGACGACTTCTTATACATGATATTAGAGGAAATTTACAGAAAGAGTATAATCCTTATAACTAACGAGAAGGATTTCATCTCAATACTGGATTCCCGAATACGCTCCCGCCTTACCCCTGAAATGCTGGAGTTCAGGGCATACTCAAGAGATGAAGTTAGGGAAATACTCAGGCAGAGGATGGATATTGCATTCTATCCCAATGTTTGGAGCGAGGAAGCTTTCGAAGCAGTAGTATCAAAAGCGTATGAGATTGGAGACATAAGGTCTGGACTTTACCTGATGAAAGAGGCGGGAAATTCTGCAGAGGACAGGGGGCAGAGGCGCATAGGGCTTGAGGATGTAAATTTAGCGCTTAAGAAGATGAACGAGTTCTATGTAAAGGCGAAGGATGAGTTGGGAGACGATGAACAGTTGATAATGGAGGTTGTGAAGGAAAACTCCGGAAGTAAAATCGGGGAGCTCTACCGAGCATACCAGGAAAGGGGAGGAAAATACACTTATAAGACATTTCAGAGAAGGATAGAAAAACTTGAGCAGGGAAGATTTGTCAATCTGGAAAAGATAAGCGGCGGAAAAGAAGGAAAAACAACGATAGTTAAGGATTCTTCTGACTCGAAACTAACTGAGTTCTAAATAAGGTGAAGTTTTCAGATGTTTGGATGGGGCAGAAGTTGAGATGATTTGCCCTCCTTCTGCGATATCCTGAATGTCGTCTTGAGCACTGTGTCCGGGTTCAGCGAGATTGAGTCGATGCCGCAGTCAACTAGGAACTCTGCAAATTCAGGGAAGTCGGAGGGGGCCTGCCCGCAGATTCCAACCTTCCTGTTGTATTGCTTGGCAGTCTTTATCACCGACTCGATAAGCCGCTTTACTGCGGGATTGTTCTCATCATAGACCTTGCTGACCAGTTCCGAATCCCTGTCCACTCCGAGAGTAAGCTGGGTTAGATCGTTGCTCCCTATGCTGAATCCGTCGAAAATCTTGCAAAACTCATCTGCAAGTATCACATTTGATGGAATCTCGCACATTACATAAACCTCTAAGCCATCCTTACCTCTTTCCAGCCCGTTCTTCTTCATCTCAGCCAGGACCTTTACGCCTTCCTCAACAGTCCTGCAGAATGGCACCATTATCTTTACATTCTTAAGCCCGAACTCGTTCCTTACTTTAAGGAATGCCTTGCACTCGAGGGCGAATGCGTCCCTGTATTTCTCGTCATAATAGCGCGAGGCACCCCTCCACCCTATCATTGGGTTATCTTCTTTCGGCTCAAACTCAGAGCCGCCGATTAGGCCTGCATACTCATTGCTCTTGAAGTCGCTCAGGCGAACTATCACATCCTTCGGGTAGAATGCTGCTGCAATTGTGCCTATCCCTTGCGCAAGTTTGTCAATAAAGAACATCGCCTTGTTCTCATATCCTCTGGTGAGATCCTCAATCTGCTTTTTTGCCTCCTTATCCTTAAGATTCTTGAAGTTCAGAAGTGCCTTCGGATGTGCCTTTATGTATGAGGTTATGATAAACTCTTCCCTTGCAAGCCCGACTCCGTCATTGGGGATGAATGAGAGTTCGAATGCTTCCTCCGGATTTCCAACATTCATCATTATCTTTGTCTTGGGCCTTGGAATTTCCTTGAGGTTTATCTCCTGCTCCTCAAATTTTAAGATTCCGTCATACACTTTTCCAATATCGCCCTCTGCACAGCTTACAGTGACCTTCTGCCCTGTCTTTATTTTTTTCGTGGCATCAAGAGTGCCCACTACACATGGAATTCCAAGCTCCCTGGAAACTATTGCGGCGTGGCAGGTCCTTCCTCCCTTATTGGTAACTATTGCAGAGGCAATCTTCATTATAGGCTCCCAGTCGGGATCAGTCATCTCTGTAACTAGGACATCGCCCTTTTTGAACTTGTTAATCTCGTGAACACTTTTTATCACATTGGCAACTCCGCTTCCAATCTTGTCGCCAACACTAACTCCTTCAACTATTACTTTGCCCTTCTTTTTCAGGACATACTTCTTGACAATATTCGGGTCCCGCCTTGAAACAACTGTTTCTGGCCTGGCCTGGACTATGTATAACTTTCCTGAATTTCCATCCTTTGCCCACTCTATGTCCATAGGGGTAAACCTTCCCTTTTTCGCAGTGTAATAGTCCTCAATTATGCATCCCCAGTTGGCAAGAGTTAGCACTTCCTCGTCTGAGAGGCAGAACCTCTCGCGGTCCTCTGCCGGAACAGGCACATTCCTTGTGGTGGAATTGCCTTCTGACGAGTATATTAGCTTCATCTCCTTAGCGCCAAGTTTCTTTGAGATTATGGGGCGGAAGCCCTGTTTGAGCGTCGGCTTGAACACTATAAACTGGTCGGGATTAACTAAGCCCTTTACAATGTTCTCTCCCAGACCATAACTTGCGTTTATGATAACTGCATCCTTAAATCCTGACTCGGTGTCAATTGTGAACATGACTCCTGAGCAGGCCTTGTCAGAGCGCACCATCTTCTGAACCGCTATGCTGAGGGAAACTCCGAACTGGTCAAAATTCTTGTCCGCCCTATACGAGATTGCTCTATTTGTGAAGAGGGATGAGAAGCAGAGTAGGCAGGCCTTAATCAAGTCGTCAGCCCCCCTGATGTTGAGGTAGGACTCTTGCTGCCCGGCGAAGCTCGCATCTGGAAGGTCCTCGGCAGTGGCGCTACTCCTCACTGCCACATCAGTGTTGGGGCCGTACTCCTCACAGAGCTTCTGGTATGCTGAAATTATCTCAGTTCTAAGTTCGTAAGGTATCTCAGAATTCCTTATCATTGATCGTATCCTGTGGCCTTTTTCCTCAAGGTTTCTAATGTTCTTGGTGTTGAGACCCTTTAATTCTTCTCTTATCTTATCTCTTAGTTTTGTCCGGTCAAGGAAGAAGTTATATGCCGCTGCGGTTATTGCGAAGCCGTGAGGTATTGAAACCTTTCCTTGAAGGAACCTGTACATCTCTCCTAGAGAAGCGTTCTTTCCTCCTACAAACGGAACATCCTCAATTCCAATCTCATCAAACCACAGAATGAATCTATCTTTTTTTTCCATAATCACACCCCTTTTTCCAGGCAAGCATTTTATCCCGAATAGTTGGAAACCATATTAAAAAGGTTTGTTATAACTCAAAGATAAAAAATTCAGAGCCTGTTCAGGATTTTGTGGGCATCAAGGGCGGAGGTTATCCTGTTCAGAACATCTGAACCTGATTCAGAGTTAAGGAGTGCAAGCAGATGCTGTTTCTCCTCATTTGAAACCTGTGCAAACTTGTCAGCATCCACTAAGCCGTATGGGTATCCTGGGAATGCATAATCTGTTGAGTTTTTCTGAAGTGCCCAGAACAAGTAGCCAAGTTCATGGCGCTTTTCATCCTGAAACTCAAGTTTAAACAAATTATGCGACGACTTATGAAGTTTCACAATGCAGGTTTGTATTCCCCCACGCATATCCCAGAGGGGGAAATAATACCACTCGGAGAACGGAGCGATTGAGTCTAGGAAGGCGAGCAGGGGCTTTCCGGAAGTGGTAAGCAAAGTAGATGTTTTAGAGAGGGCGCATAAGTAGATTCCATTTGAAGATGCTTCATTGAATAGCCACGCCCCTTGCGCATTGTGAAAAGGAAGCACCTGCTGCAGAGACCCGTCCAAAATCAGGATGCCTCCTTTATTCAACTTTCTGAGAGCCGCTCTTGCAAGCGAGAGTTCAAATGCGTGCCTTATAATTTCAACAATCTTGGATGGAGACGCCCTTTCTGCTCTGCTGCTAAGATACGGATCTGAAGGGTCAAAAATGAAGTTTCCCATTGAATTTAGGAAAGCGGCCTTTCTCTCATCGCTTATCTTAAAGAGGGAGAGAACCTCTTCCTGCGAAAGTTCAGAGCCAATCTCTGAAAAAAACCTGCATGAGTATCTCAGACTGCCTTCTATGCTTCTGGCATAAATGAGGAGATAGAACTGCTCTCTGTGTGAGAATATTTTCTTATTGTCCCGGAATACGGAGAAGTATCCCCTGACCAGCTGAAGCGAGAGGTTTGGGGCTGCAATCAATTCAGAGTTTCCCCCATCGCAGAATGCCATTTCGGGGATATCTCTGCTGAATATCACGGGAGAATGAAATCCTTCCTTCCCCAACTGAACAGGGACACACTTGTCATCAGGAGGAATTGGAAACTCACTTGAAGATTGCGAGGAAGGAAGTGATGATTCGATTATCGCCTGCGCTATTCTTCTGAACATTTTCCCTGAAGCAGTGCAGATGGATTTTAATAATTTACCATATGTTTTCATAATTTGCATAAATATTTATTTTGGTTGAGCAAGTTTGGTTAAGCAAGATGCTTTTGAGCCACAAATAGAGGTAAGGATATAAACTTTAAAAATGGAAAAAAACACAATTCAGGATGGAAGTATCATTTGCTCTTTTTGTTCTCAATGACATTCTCAATCAGTATAGCTGTGGGCATCCTGCTCGCAAATATTGAAATCATCGCATACAGCAGCAAATATTACAGGGGAGAGTTCTCATCACTAGGAGTTTACTCTGAGTTTGAGAGAAGAGGAATTTCAAATTCTGAATTAGATGAATATGCAACCAGGATAATCCTATTCCTGAGAGGAATGGGCGAGCTTCCCGAAGGATTGTTAAATCAGGATGAGGAAGCCCACATGGAAGATGTAAGAGCTTTATTCTCGCTATCCCGAAGAGTGCTAATTTTATCAGGAATGATAGCGGCGATTTCTGTCTCAACGATAATCCTTATTTCCGGACAGGACGCCTGTTTTGAGATAGCCCGCTCGTTGAGAAAGGCATCCACTATATTTTTAGTCATTCTGATTCTTGGCTCTGCCGCGTTGATGCACCCATCAGGATTTGAGATGGCGTTTATTGGCTTTCACAGAATTTTCTTTCCAAGGGGAAACTGGACCTTTCCGGAAGGAAGCATAATTACATCTCTTTTTCCTGAAAGATTCTTTCAGCGCGCTGCATTAAGGATAACCCTGATGTCTGCTTTGGAAATGGCTGTGTTTGTCCTGATATCCCCACGGATGTGCCACATATTTAGAAGGAGAAAACGCCGAAAGCTTTAAATAATACTACTTATTAGTAGTAAATATGACAAATTATTTTAAGCGAAACCTGGACAGTCCCGAATCAAGGAGGATATATAGAAACTCCTTGCAGGAGGGGAGGAAAAAGAAAATTGAAAAGGCAAAGAGGGCACTCGCAGGAGGCCTTGTTGGACTCACATTAGCCGGGGCAGTCCTCGGAGGATTCGGAATTATTAACAGGTATAATTGCCAAAAACCAGGGAATTACACACTAGAAACCAGGGCGGCATATGAAGCAAAAAAATCTGAAGATAAAATAAATGAAATGCCTGTTTTAAATTCTATAAATGCAAATTCTGAGATTATTGATAAGAATGCCGAAAGTTTAGCGAGCTCAAAGGGCTCAATAGACAGCATAGTTTTGAAAATAAACAGCGAGATTCCTCAGGCAAGGCTTGAAAATTACATTAAAAACAGAAAGCTGATTCACATGGACGAGAACTATCTTCCAATCCTGCAAAAGTTTTCAGGAAAAATTGACCTGGCAATGCTCGCCTCCATAATAGAGGCCGAGAGCACCTGGAATCCTGAATGCGAGTCGGGATGCGGGGCTTACGGCCTGATGCAGATAACAAAGAACAGCGCCACCCCATATGAGTGGAAGAACCGTAAAAACATTGAAGTCAACATCTCAGCAGGAATAAGAATATGGAAGGAAAAAGAGGACGCATTAAAATTCTGCGAGCCGCCAGAATGGCTCAAGAGTTATGATCCTGGCAGGTATGACACTTTGAGGTGGGAGCACTTCAAGATGATAGCGGCCGCATACAACGGCGGGCAGTCAGTAGTCAGGAATGCTGTCAGGATGGCTGCTAATAAAAATGGGAAGGAGCCCTGGGAGCAGAAGTGGGAAGATGTCAAGCCATACATAGAGAGTGCGTGCCAACCATATTATGATAACCCGAAAAGTAAGGCAGAGGAGATACTCGGCTATGTTAAAAAGGTGAGCACATACTATACTTTATACAGTGTGGAATTCCAGCTCAGAAGGATTGCAGGCAATGACGCCAGAATAGATGAGATAATTAAGCGCGTAGAAGAAAAAGCAAGGGAATAAAAAATCAAATTGCCGAAAGGTCGAACTTCATCTCCCTGGCAGATACATTTTCACTTATGGCATTTATCAACTTCTCAGGGTCGATTCCAAACCTCACCTTTCCATCCAAGGTTCTGACTGAGACCTTACTAGATTCAACCTCCTTATCGCCAACTATTATGATTACCGGAATCCTCTGAAGTTGAGCGTCCCTTACCTTATAAGCTATGGTCTGCGCCTTGGAATCAACATCTGTCCTAAGCCCTGCATCCTGCATCCTCTTCCTAAGAGTTTGGGCATACTCGTCGTGCCTGTCCGCAACAGTGAGAATTCTAACCTGCACTGGCGCCAGCCAAAGCGGGAACCTTCCCGCATAGTGCTCAATAAGGATTCCAAGGAAGCGCTCAAGGCTTCCATAGACGACCCTGTGCAGCATTACTGGCCTGTGCTTCTTGCCGTCCTGGCCGTCATATTCCAGGTCGAACTTTATGGGCATCTGGAAGTCCAACTGGACGGTGCCACACTGCCATGTTCTTCCAATGCAGTCCTTTATGTGGAAGTCAATCTTCGGGCCGTAGAACGCGCCGTCCCCCTCGTTTATCTTATACTTCATGCCGAGCGAGTCGAGGGCCTTCTTCAGGCTATCCTCCGCCTTATTCCAGAGGGAGAGCTCGCCCATGTAGTTTTCAGGCCTCGTTGAGAGTTCAACATGGTATTCAAACCCGAACTTTTTGTAGAATTTGTCAACGAGTTTCACTACATTTATTACCTCCTGCTCAATCTGGTCCTCGCTCACATAGATGTGCGCATCGTCCTGCGTGAAGCACCTCACTCTGAAGAGGCCCGAGAGGACTCCTGAGAGCTCGTGCCTGTGCACCAGTCCCAATTCCGAAAGTTTTAGCGGGAGATCTCTGTAGCTGCGCGGAGCCGACTTATAAACAAGTATGCCTCCTGGGCAGTTCATCGGCTTGACTGCAAAGTCCCTGCCATCTATTTTTGTGAAATACATGTTGTCGCGGTAGTGCTCCCAGTGCCCGCTCCTCTCCCACAATGTCCTAGAAAGGATTATCGGCGTCTTTATCTCCTGGTAGCCTGCCTTAGCGTGCTCCTCCCTCCAGAACTGGACCAACTCATTTAGGATTATTACTCCCTTCGGGTGGAAGAAGGGAAAGCCGGGCCCCTCTTCGTGGAAGCTGAAAAGGTCTAACTCCTTTCCAATCTTCCTGTGGTCCCTCTGCTCAGCCTCTTCAAGCATTCGCAGGTGATCCTTGAGCTGTTTTTCTGTCGGGAAGGCAACCCCATAGATTCGCTGAAGCTGCTTGTTCTTGGCATCTCCACGCCAGTATGCCCCTGCAAGCTTAGTAATCTTTAAGGCCTTCACCAGCCCTGTAGAAGGAAGGTGGGGCCCCCTGCAGAGGTCAAAGAATTCGCCCTGCCTGTATATTGAGATTTTTCCTTCGGGAAGCTCGTTTATCATCTCAATCTTGTAAGGGTTCCCCCTGAAAAGTTTCAGAGCGTCCTCCTTCGAGATTTCCTCTCGTTTTATGGGAAGGTTTTCAGAGACGATTTTCTTCATCTCAGATTCTATCCTTTCTATATCCTCAGGCCTGAACGGCTCGTGGTCTATGTCATAGTAGAAGCCGTCTTCAACTGCGGGGCCTATGGTCAGAAGAGCATCAGGGTATAATCTCAGAACTGCCTGAGCTAGTATGTGAGCAGCAGTATGTCTGAATACATTCATGCCCTCTGCAGAGTCCAATCCGATAAACTCCAGAGTGCAGTTCCTATCAATCTTTGCAGAAAGGTCCGCAGGGGTGCCGTCAATCTTAACTGCTATTACATCCCTCAATTTCAACTCGTTGGCAATCTCGGCAGCGCTTTTCCCACTCTCAATTTTGTGTTCAGAATTTCCAATTTTTACAACCACCATTTTCATCCCTCTACAAAAGGGCCTGATTTTTCTGAAAAAAGGAAAATAAAAAATTCAAAAGATAGCCCGGAAACTGAAAAGCGGGGCGTGGTATATAAATTTTTGGGAATTAACTCGGGTTGGAAAAGTTTAAATGCTGAAAAAAGAAACTGGCATAGAGAGGAGGCATCTTAAGATGAAGATAATCTCAGAAATAAAAAAAATGGCCAGAAAACTCAAGAAAAGGATAATATTCCCTGAGGACGATGACGAGCGGGTAAGAAGTGCTGTTTTGATAATAGCGAAGCAGCAGATTGCCATCCCGATACTAATCGGAGAGAGCAAGAGCATAGAAAGAAATCTTCTAAGGGATGCAGAAAGGTTGAAAATTTCTAAAAAAGTAATTTCAAGAATAAAAATAATCGATTACAAAAGCATAGATTACAAGGGGCTGGCGGAACATCTTTACGAAATGAGAAAGGAAAAGGGCCTCTCAACTGAGGAGGCAATGAAACTACTATCGGACAAGATGTATTTAGCAACAATGCTTCTTAAGAATGACGATGCGGATGGAATAATCTCAGGAGCAGCACACCCGACAGAGCACACGCTAAGGCCAGCATTTCAGATAATAAAGACAAAGCCAGGAATCTCGCTTGCAAGCGGCTGCTTCCTGATTGTTCATAAAAAAGGGAATTTCATATTCGCAGACTGCGCCGTCAACCCAAATCCTAATTCTGAACAACTGGCAGACATAGCGATAAGCGCTGCCGAATTCGCATCCCAACTGGGCATAAAACCGAAGGTTGCCCTGCTCTCCTTCTCAACAATGGGAAGCGCTAAGAATGATATGGTGGACAAGGTCAGAAATGCTGCTGCTATAGCCTCGCAGAAAAGGCCCGATCTGGTTATAGAAGGCGAGATGCAGCTGGATGCCGCAGTAGTTCCAGAGGTTGCAAAGAGAAAAGCTCCCAACTCGAGGATAATGGGCTCAGCCAATGTCTTAATATTTCCGGACCTGAACTCTGGGAACATAGGATACAAACTTGTGGAGAGGTTTGGCGGGGCAAGCGCCATCGGCCCTGTGATAGTTGGGCTCGCCAAGCCTGTGAATGACCTCTCGCGCGGGTGCAGCACTCAGGACATAGTTGACTTAGCAGCAATAACAGCAATTCAGGCAGGCGGGAAAAAATGAAAAAGCTAACTCTCGTAATAAACTCCGGAAGCACGAGCATAAAATACGCCCTCTTCAAAGACAAAGAGAAGATGTGCTGGGGAATTGCTGATAGGATAGGATTCCAAAGACCTTTCATAACTATAAACCTGACAGAAAATAGGGAAACTAAGATTTGGGAAAGTTTCAATAATCACAGGGAGGCTCTATCCAAGATATTTCAGGTGTTAATCCGGCAGGGAATCATAAGAGACCTCTCCGAGGTGGGAGCTGTCGGGCACAGGGTGGTGCACGGCGGAAGTATGAGGAGAAGCACAAAGATAAACAGCAAAGTCATAAAGCTTATCAGAAGATACTCTAAGATGGCGCCGCTGCACAACCCGGCAAATCTCGCAGGAATAGAGGCCTGCTCAAAACTCATTCCAGAAG
>Ga0207433_10014381_pt1 | contig 11476 bp, 8 predicted proteins | sample YelNatPaOPGAMG01_FD_187559 | JGI IMG/M metagenome (GOLD analysis project Ga0207433, IMG submission 187559) | Hot spring thermophilic microbial communities from Obsidian Pool, Yellowstone National Park, USA - OP-RAMG-01 (SPAdes) (version 3) | ecosystem: Environmental > Aquatic > Thermal springs >...
TGGAGAACATGGTCCCCCAGTCGGTCCTCGAATACCACATCGAGGAGCTGCGCGCCAGGAAACGGGCCATGCTGGAGATCCAGTCGGCGAGGGAATACGCGGAGGCCATCGTGGACACGGTGCGGGAACCGCTCCTGGTGCTCGATCCCCACCTGCGGGTGGTCACCGCCAACCGGTCCTTCTACCGCACCTTCCGGGTGAACCCCGAGGAGACGGAGGGGAGGCTCATCTACGAGCTGGGGAACCGGCAGTGGGACATACCCTCCCTGAGGGAGCTGCTGGAGGAGGTGGTCCCCGGCAACACCTTCTTCGAGGACTACGAGGTGGACCACGAGTTCCCACACATAGGCCGCCGCACCATGTTGCTCAACGCCCGGCGCATCTACGGGCGCGAGGGCGGCACCCAGCTCATCCTGCTCTCCATGGAGGACGCCACCGAGCGCAAGGCGGCCGAGGAGGAGCTGCGCCGCAGGGAGGACTATTTCCAACACCTGGTGGAGAACGCCTTCGACGCCTTCACCGTCCTGGACGCGGAGGGGAAGCACGTCTACGCCAGCCCCTCGGTAAGGAAGGTGCTGGGATGGGAGCCGGAGGAGTTGCTGGGTAAGACGCCCTTCGAGTTCATGCATCCCGACGACCTGCCGGCGGTGATGGCGTCCTTCCAGCGGGGAATGGACAACCCGGGGACCATCCAGCACATCATCCACCGCTTTCGCCGTCCCGACGGGGAGTGGCGTATCGTGGAATCGCTGGGGATGAACCTGCTCGGCGACCCCCACGTGGGCGGCGTGATCATCAACTGCCGGGACATCACGGAGCGCAAGCTCGCCGAGGAGAGGCTGCAGAAGCTGAACCGCATGTTCCTGTCCCTGGGCGCGGATTTCCTGGCCAACATGGAATCGGCGGTGGCCGCCTGCAGGGAAATACTGGGGGGAGATATCGCCGCCTACGCCCGCCTGGAACAGGACAAGCTCTCCCTGCTCACCACCGAGCCGGGGGAGGAGGGTTTCCTTTTCCTCGACGATCCCTCCCGCTTCACCGGCTGGCCCCTTTTCCTTCGCCAGGACAACCCGCAGCCCCTCATCCTGTCCGGCCTGCGCGCCCCGGAGGGTAGCGCCGGCGACCCACTGGCCGCAAAACGCCTCTCCCGTTATTCCTTCCTCGGCTACCCGGTGCGGCGCCTGGGAAAGACGGTGGGGGTCCTGGCCCTTTACTCCGCCGACACCCCTGCGTTCAAGGATGACGACATCGAGGTCATGGCCATACTGGCCCGCACCTTGTCCACGGAGGAAGAGAGGCTGGCCCGCGAGGAAAGCTTGAAGAACTTCATAGACGTCGCCTCCCACGAGCTGAGACACCCCATAACCCTCATCAAGGGATACGCGTTGAGCCTCAGGGAAAGGTGGGGGAAGCTTACCGCTGGGGAAGCGGAGGAGATGCTCACCGCCATCGACGAGGGCACGGAGCGTCTCACCCGCCTGGTGGAAGGGCTCCTGGACCTCTCCCGCATCGAACGCGGGCTTTTCCAGTTGGAGATGGAGGAGGTGGAACTCCTGCCCTTCCTGGAAAGGGTGGTGCGGAATACGCGTAGAGACCCCGGTGAGCTGCTCTTCAGGGTCGCGGGGGACGTGGGGAGATGCCGGGTGGACCCAGAATACCTCTCCCAGGTCCTGGTCATCCTCCTGGACAACGCCTTCAAGTTCTCACCGCCCGGGTCCGCGGTGGAACTGGAGCTGGAGGGCCTGGAGTCGCACTACCTCTTCACGGTGATGGACCGGGGTCCGGGCATCCCCGAGGAGAAGAGGGATTTGATCTTCGACCGTTTTTACCAGGTGGAACAGGCACGCTTTCATTCCAAGCCGGGACTGGGCATGGGACTCTACATCGCCCGGGAGATCGTGGAAAGACACCACGGCAGCCTGTGGTATGAACCCCGCCCCGGGGGCGGCTCTGTCTTCCGTTTCACCATCCCCAGATAGAGAGAGCCGCCGCGCCGCGAAGGCGCTATTTCCCGGTCCCGTTAACCAGCACCACCAGGGCGTCCACCACCACGGGACGGGGGCCGTCCAGGATGACCGGGTTCATGTCTATCTCCCTTACCGCATCGTACTGCATGCCGATGTCCCCCACCGCCACCAGCATGCGGGCCAGGAGACCGCGGTCCGCCGGCTCCTTTCCACGGAAGGGACCCAGTATGGCCTTGCCCTTTATCTCCTCCATCATCTGGAGGGCGTCGTATTCCTCGATGGGAGCCACGCGGAAGGAGGTGTCCCTGAGCACCTCGGTGAAGATGCCGCCCAGGCCGAACATCACGCAGGGACCGAACTGGGGATCCCTAACCAGCCCCACCACCAGCTCCCGCTCCCCCTTGATCATCTCCTGGACCAGGATGCCGTCGTAGTGATCGTCGCCCAGGTTCTCCAGGATCTCCCGGTAAGCCCTCTTGACCTCCTCCGGACCGTCCAGCCCCACCTGCACCAGGTTCCTCTCCGTCTTGTGGGTTATCTCCGGCCCGCAGGCCTTGAGGACCACCGGGTAACCTATCCTCTCCGCCGCGGCCAGGACATCTTCCTCCCCCAACACCAGCTCCTCCCTGGTCACCGGAATGCCGTGCTGGCTGAGGAATTGCTTGGCCTGGTACTCGGAAAGGGCTCTCTGTCCTCTGGACACTGCTTCGTCGATGATTCCCATGCCGTCCTCCATCGCGATCCGCTTCCTCTTCCCTGCATCAGGTGAATATTATCCCATACCCAGGGCGGTGGCAACTTGCGCCCCTCCCTCGCTCCGCCGCCCCCGGCGAAGCGGGCACGCCGGGCAGGCCGCCCCCTCACACCCGTGGGGTGTGCCTCCCCCCGGCGTCCTCACAGGGGTTCGGTCATGGCGTCGCCGCGGTAAAAGCGGATCCCCTTGCCGCGCAGTCTCTCCACGAACTCCTCGGGAGGGAGGCAGGCCTCCGGGCCCATAACCCCCCGGCCCTCCACCTTGCCCTCCCCGATGAGCTGCACGGCCACCGAGGCGGGCAAACCGGTGAGGGCGTCCATGTGCGCCGCCGCGCCGTAGGCTATGTGGGTCCAACGGCCGTTCCTGCGGCCGGTCACGTCCACCCGGCAGGCGGAACCGGTCTCCGGCGGACGACCCACGTTCTCCAGGTAGGGAAGCACCCTGTTGAAGAAACCCCCCACCATGTCCTTCTTGCGAACCGTGTCCGTGAGGCGCAGCTTTACCAGGGCGTTGCACAGAGAAACCAGGTAGGTCTCCACCAGCCCGCCCTTGAGGGTCACCGTCCTGCAGTTGATGTAGCGGGGGATGGTGACGGGCTCCGGGTGGCCGGCATGGAAGACATCGATGGCCCCCACCGGCTCCGGGAAGCGTATCCTCTCCAGGCCCGACCCGGCGGGGATGGAGGTCATCCGTCCGTCGATGTAGCTGGGGATCATCCCCGTCACCGCGTGGATGTAGTGGAGGGTCACCGCCTTGCCCGCCGTATCCGCGGCGTGACAGCCCCAGGAGATGGCGATCTCCTCCACCTCGTCCAGCTCATCGGCCGCCTTGCGGGCCAGCACGTTGGTGATGCCCGGGGTCCATCCCACCCCGGTCACGGCCATGACCCCCGCCTCGCGGGCCCTATCGTCCAGCTCCAGCACCGCGGAGGCGGCGTCATAGTCGTCGCAGATGCTAACGTAATGCGCTCCCGCCTCGATGGCCGCCGCGGCCATCTTGGCCTCGTACTTGTAGAAGGGCCCCGCGGTGCCCAGGGCCACGTCGTGGCCGCGTATCAGGTCCACCAGTCCGGGATGGTCGTTCACGTCGGCGTGAACCGCCTCGCAGTCCCCGCCCAGCTCGGAAACCAGCGCCCGCGCCGCCTCCAGGTCGTAATCGGCGACCGTCAGCTTGGTCACCTTCCCCGACGCCGCCAGGTCCCGGACCGCGGTCCGGCCCATGGCTCCCGCTCCCCCAACGGCTATGACCTTCATCTCCCATCTCCCTCCTCCGTCAGGCACATCCTCCCCCGGCCCTATCCCCAAAAGCCCTTCAACCACAACTTCCTATATACCCGCGGAGGGCGGCGCTTGAACCGCGGGTTCCCAATGAGCGGCAAGATGGGGTCACCTGGTCTCGCCCAGAGCGCGGGCCAGGGTCCCGGCGATGAGGGCGGCGCCGCGCGGGTTGGGATGTACCCCGTCGATGGTCAGGTGCAGTCCCCTGTTCCGGCTCAGGCGCAAGGCGGCCCGCGGGGTCAGGCAGCGGAAGGTGTCCAGGAAGGACCCGCTGAGGTCGTCCATGAGATAGGAGCTAGCGCCCGGCGCTTCCGCCAGGGCCTCGTCGCAGGCGGAGGCCACGTCCACCAGTTCAGCTCCCGCCGCGGCCGCCGCTTCCGCGATCGCCCGGTTATAACCCGCCCTGCGCCCGTTGAGCTCCGAACCCAGGTCCTCGCCCAGGCAGGTCAGGTTCATCACCGCCACCCGCGGACAAAGCCTCGCGGCCGCCCCCAGCACGCCCTCCAGGGTACGCCCGAAAAGCGCCTCGTCCTCGATGGGCAGGTTTCCTCCCCTCCGCAGGAGGCGGGCAAGAACCGCCCAGCCGCCCCCTCTTTTCTCCAGGTAAGGCAGGAGCAGGTCGTTGCCCCCGCCTTCCAGCACCACCACATCCGGCTGCAGCAGGGCCGCCAGGCGCAGCATCCTCGCCCCCACCCTGCTGAGGACATCACCGTCCCGCGAGCTGGCCCTTACCTTCCAACCCTCGAGCATCCCCTCCAGGTGGGCGGGGAAGGAGAGGTGGGGAAGACCGCCGGCCAGGCTGTCCCCGGCTATGAGAAGAAGTCCGCTGCCGCGACCGCCCAAGTTCCCTCCTCCCCCCGACCGGTGTCCAGGAGCCGCTCCCTTCCGCCGACACCGCGCACGAACCGGGTTCAGAGTCGCCGAGCACGCGGACGTGGAGTAGCTTCCCCTGCGGGGAGCCACGGGGCTGTCTCCCGGAGACCCCCAAGACCGGCTCGATCCCCTCGCGCAAAACCGCCAGGACCCGCGCAGGTATCGGACGAGATCCAGAGAGCCGTTCACCGCATGGGAGCAGCATGCGAAGAAAGCGGGTCCTCGTGCAGGGACGCCGCCCCTTCGCAGACCCTTAGGAAGCGCGCCCGGTCCTGTCAGCCCAGAAGGTGACGGGCGATGACCACCCGCTGGATCTGGTTGGTCCCCTCGTATATCTGGGTTATCTTGGCATCGCGCATCATGCGCTCCAGGGGGTATTCCACCATGTAGCCGTAACCGCCCAGGACCTGCACCGCGTCCACGGTGACCTTCATGGCCACGTCGCTGGCGAAGCACTTGGCCATGGCGGATACCGCCGAGGCCTCGCGTCCCGCCCTCTCCACCAAGGCGGCGGAGTAGTAGACCAGCTGGCGGGCCGCCTCTATCTGCATGGCCATGTCCGCCAGCATGAACTGTATGCCCTGCAGGCGGGCGATGGGCGCGCCGAACTGCACGCGCTCCTTGGCGTAGGCCACGGCGTGGTCCAGGGCGCCCTGGGCGATGCCCACCGCCTGGGCCCCGATGGTGGGCCGGGTGCGGTCCAGGGTCATCATGGCGATCTTGAAGCCCTCCCCTTCCTTGCCCAGGAGGTTCTCGGCCGGGACCTTCATGTCCGTGAAGATGAGCTCCGAGGTCTGGGAGCCGCGGATGCCCATCTTGTGCTCGATCTTGCCCACCTCGAAGCCGGGGAAGTCCTTCTCCACGATGAAGGCGGAGATGCCCTTAACCCCGGCGCTCTCGTCGGTCTTGGCGAAGATGGTGTAGATGTCGGCGATGCCGCCGTTGGTGATGAAACACTTCTGACCGTTGATGACGTAGTGGTCTCCCTGGCGTACCGCCCTGGTGCTCATGGCCGCGGCGTCCGAACCCGCGCCGGGCTCGGTGAGCCCGAAGGCGCACTGCTTCTCCCCCCTGGCCAGCGGCGGGATGTACTTCTTCAGCTGCTCCTCGCTCCCGGCCAGCAGGATGGGCACCGATCCCAGCTTGTTGACGCTCAGGATGAGGCTGGTGTTGGCGCATACCCGCGCCAGTTCCTCCACGGCAATGCACACGGTGAGCAGGTCGGCCCCCGCGCCCTCGTACTCCTCCGGATAGCACAGGGCCAGGAGGTCGTTGTCGCGCAGCAGCTCGAACATATCCCAGGGGTATTCGCCCTTGGCGTCTATCTCCGCCGCCCGCGGCTCCACCTTCTCCTTGGCCAGCTGCCGGACCGTCTGCTGCAGCATCTTCTGCTCTTCGGTCAATTCGTACATGGTCCAACCTCCTCTGAATGGTCAGGTGCTTCCTTCGCCGTCCGCATTATATTACACTTGCCGGGGTGGCATCTCCCGCCGCGCCCGTGCCTTGAGGCGACCGCTCTCTCAGCCTACCCTGATGACCATCCCGTCACCCTGGCCGCCGCCTCCGCATATCCCCGCAGCGCCGTAGCCGCCCCCGCGCCGCCGCAGCTCGTAGGCCAGGGTGGTCACGATGCGGATGCCGCTCACACCGATGGGGTGGCCGAAGGCTATGGCCCCGCCGTTGACGTTCACCCTCTCCATCTCCGCGGGGTCCAGCCCCAGCAGCTCCGTGGAGCGCCAGACCACGCTGGCGAAGGCCTCGTTTATCTCCAGCAGCGCCAGGTCCTTCACCTCCAGGCCGGCCTTCTTGAGAGCGCCCTGGATGGCCTGGGCTGGATGGGGGTGAAGGTCGGCGAACTCCCCCGCGCTCCACCCGTAGGATACTATCTTGCACAAGGGCTCAAGGCCGAGATCCCGGGCCCTTTCCTCGCTCATGACCACCGCGGCGCATGCCCCGTCGTTGATCTGGGAGGCGTTCCCGGCGGTGATGGCGCCCTCCTTGTCGAAAGCCGGCTTGAGGGCGGCCAGTTTCTCCACCGTGGTGTCCGGCCTCACACCCTCGTCGCGGTCGAAGAGCAGCGGTTCCCCTTTCTTCTGGGGGATCTCCACGGGGACTATCTCCTCCGCCAGCAACCCCTTCTCCGTGGCCGCGGCCGCCCGCTGGTGGCTGCGCGCCCCCACCAGGTCCATCTGCTCCCGGGTGATGCCGTACTTGCGGGCCCAGATGTCCGAACCCAGGCCCATGTGCACGTCCTCGAAGGCGTCCCACAGGCCGTCGTGGATCATCCCGTCCACCAGGACCCCGTTTCCCATGCGGTAGCCCAGGCGCGCCTTGGGCACGTAATAGGGGGCGTTGGTCATTGACTCCTGCCCCCCCACCACGACGATCTCCGCCTCCCCCAGCTTGATCATCTGGTCGGCCATCTCCAGGGCGGACATGGAGGAGATGCACACCTTGTTCACGTTTATGCACCACACCTCCCTGGGGATGCCCGCCTTGATCGCCGCCTGGCGGGCAGGTATCTGCCCCTGGCCGCCGGTGAGTACCTGCCCCATGATCACGCAGTCCACCGAAGCCGGGTCCACCCCGCTCCTCCTCAAGGCCTCCCGGATGGCAATCCCTCCCAGTTCCTGGGCGGAAAAATCCTTGAGGGCTCCCGCCAGCCTCCCGAAGGGCGTCCTGGCCGAACTGACGATAACCGTTTCCTTCATCTCTCCTCCCACCTTACTCCGTTTCCTGGACCGAAGCGCCTCTATTCATAAACCCAGCTCGCGGGATATGACCATGCGCTGGATCTCCGAGGTACCCTCTCCGATCTCCAGGACCTTGGCGTCCCGGAAGAAGCGGGAGACGGCGTATTCCTCCATGAAGCCGTAACCGCCGAACACCTGCACCGCCCGGGTGGTGGTGCGCATGCACATCTCGGAGGCGAAGAGCTTGGCCATGGAGGCCTCGCCGGTGTGAGGGACGCCGGCGTCGCGCATGGAAGCGGCCTTGTAGACCAGGTTGCGGGCCGCCTCTATCTCCGTAGCCATGTCCGCCAGCTTGAAGGACACCCCCTGGAACTTTCCTATGGGCTGGCCGAACTGCACGCGTTCCCTCGCGTATCGCAGGGCCTCCTCGAAGGCGCCCTGGGCGGTGCCCACGGCCAGGGCGGCGATGGCTATGCGCCCGCCGTCCAGGCATTCCAGGAACTGCCTCAAGCCCTCCCCCCTCCCGCCTATGAGGTGGGACTCCGGGACCCGGCAGTCCACGAAGTTTATCTCCCGGGTATCCGAAGCGTGCCAGCCCATCTTCCTGTACCTGGGGCCGATCTCGTAGCCGGGGGTCCCGCGGGGGACGAAGATGTTGGAGATCTCCTTACTGCCGTCGGGACGGACGCCGGTGACGGCGGTTATGGTGACCACCCCGCTCATCTCCGTCCCCGCATTGGTGATGAAGCACTTGGTGCCGTTTATCACCCATTCCCCGCCCCTCAGCTCCGCCCTGGTGCGGGTGTTGCCGGCGTCGGAACCCGCCTCGGGCTCGGTGAGCCCGAAAGCGCCGAGCATCTTCCCGCGGGCCAGGGGGACCAGCCACTCCCTCTTCTGCTCTTCAGTCCCGAAGTAGTAGAAGGGGGCCGACCCCAGGGAGATATGCGCCTCCACGGTGATGGCACAGGAGCCGTCCACGCGGGCCAGCTCCTCCACGGCCACGGCGTAATCGAGGTAATCGCCCCCCGCGCCGCCGTATTCCTCCGGCCAGGGGATGCCCAGAAAGCCCAGTTCCCCCATCTTGCGCACGATATCGTAGGGGAACTCGCCGGTCTCCCAGAGGCGGTCCACACGGGGGCGGATCTCCCGTTCGGCGAAATCGCGGACCGTCTGACGGAACAGCTCCTTTGACTCGTCCAGCTGGAACAGCAACTTCACCACCTGCCTCATCACCCCTCCCTGCCTTGCCGGGCGCTCGATCCATCCGCCCCAGGGGGCTGCCGGAAGGGCCGTTCGGCCCAACCCCCGTGAAGTGCGGCCTCTCTGACGGGTTTCCTTGGGGATTATATAGTAAATCTTTGGCCTTATCCAACGCCGCCGGGGGCCCCGGCCTCCTGGCTCCAAGCACGGGGTCGCCGGTCCTCCCGGACGGAAATGGGGTCATTCCCAGCGGGCGGCGCGGCAGGCCACCCCCAGGAGGCGGGAATCGCCGCCCATCCCCAGTTCCGAGGGCCGGTAACAGCCGCTCCTCACCACCAGGATGAGGCGCAAGGGGCCCCGGACCCCTCCCCGCGGGGCGGCGAAGCGGCAGGGTCTCCAGCCGTGGCTCCCGATGCTCGCCCTTCCCAGGATCTTCCATCTCCACCTCACCTCCACCTCCACCGGTCGGGACCACGGGGAGGGATGAAAGGTGGCCAGCTCGAGGAGGAGTGACTTCGCCCCCCGGGCCGGCGGCATGAGCAGGAGGGAGCGCGGACCCGACCAGCGGAAGGGCCTTTCCCCCCCTTCCGGGAGTTCGGGGGGATGCCATCCCGGCCCCCAGTGAGCAGGGTTGTCGGCGCGCGCCTCCTCTTCCAGGCCCGACCCGGCGAGCGCCGCCCTCAGATACGCGAGCATCTCCCGCGGAAGGGGCCGCATGGGCCTGCCCGCCACCCAGGCCCGGGCCTTCCGGCGCAAGGCCCAGAGCGGGGACAGGGCGAGGAGGAGGCCGTAGCGCGCCGCCCCGCGGAACATGCCTTGCGCCCGGACCGACGGCCCCCTGTCCCTCACCGCCCGGAAGGCCAGGGAGGCCGCCAGGCCTTGCGCTGCCCTGACCTCGACGAGGTGGAAGGAAGCCCCGCGCAACGAGCGGACCCAGGTCCACAGGGTATAGGCTCCCTCGTGGGCGCCCCTTCTCTCCTCCTCCGGCGTCTCACTCCAGGGAACGTAAAGCGGCTCGTTGGCCGCCAGGAGCAGTCCCCCCGGCTTGAGGACCCTGCCCGCCTCGCGCAGCAGGCGGGGAAGGTCGGGGGAATGGTGGAGGGTGGCCGTGGCCACCACGGCGTCGAAGGCGTGGTCGCGGAAGGGCAGGCGGTGCATGTCGCAGAGCACGCGGTGGATGCGCAGACCCTCTTCCTCCTCGAAGAACCTGCCGCATCCCAGGCCCATCACCTCGTCCTCCAGGATGTCCACGGCCACCACCGCGGCCCCCTGCCGGGCGAGGTGGGCGGCAAGCCAGCACCTGCCGGCGCCGAGCTCCAGGACGCGGCGCCCCTCCCAGTCCAGGCCCTGGCAGATCCCGAAAGCCTCCCTGCCGTGACGCCTCCAGGTCTCCAGGTCCGCGGGGGGAAGGGCGCGGTTCTCCAGCATGGGCATGGCCAGTATGGTCTTGCGGTGCTCCTCCCATTCCTCGGGCGTGGAGAGCGATCCTGGCCAGAAGGTGAGGAAGGCTTCCTTCTCCCTCACCACCTCCGGCGGGGGATCCACCAAAAAGTCGGCGATACCCTTCCTCACCTGGTATATTCTTCCACAAAGATCACAGGCGATGCCGGGCTCCGGCCCGCCTGCGCCCCCCGGCACCCCGCCGGCCCGTTCCCGTCCGTAACTTTCCCCTCCCGTCGCGGACAGCACCTCCCCGCCGCAGCAGGGGCAACGGAGTATGCTCAAGAGCTCGCGCAACGCGGATCACCCCTGTACCGGCTCGATTCCGGGACGTGGGCCGAGACACCCACGCCGGCCTCATCCCTTCAGAACCTACCCCCAACCGCCCCGGCAGCGTCCTGACCCCTTCCGGCCACGGGACGGCGTTTCCGCCCTCCGCAGGGGCCAGGCCACCAAGCCGGCCGCGAGTCGGGCCGCCCCACGGCGGTCCCCGTCATGCCGGCTCGAACCACATGAGGAGCATGGGATGGCTCACCGGCTCGGTGGCGTAAGCCACCTTCACCGGCATCCCCACCCTTATGGAATCCGTGGACTCCCCGAAGTTGCGCAGCTGGTGGGTGAAAAGGGTGTCCGCTCCGTCCAGCCTGACCATGGCCAGCACGTAGGGGGTCTCCACCTTCATGAAGGCGGGGACGAAATAGGACACGGAAAAGCTCTCCAGCACGCCGGTGCCTGGCAGTTCCTTCCACCTGGTGATGCTGAGGCAGTCGGCGCACAGCGGACGGGGTATGGCCCACACCTTGCCGCAGTTCTTGCACTCCGTGGCCAGGAACCTCTTGTTGGCCAGCTCGATGAAGAACTTGGAATATTTCCCCAGCACGTGCCGGTAGGAGAACTCCATCTTCCACTCGATGCGCATAATCTCCCGGAAGTCCGCCCAGGGGTCGCCTTCCGGGTGGTCGAAAGGCATGGGGTCCTCGGCGGTGAAGACCTCCAGGAGGTTGCTCACAAGTTCCAGCCCCATGCTCAATCCCTCCTCTCGAAGATGTTGACCACGCAGAAGGTACCCGTCCCCCCGTGGCTGTCCATTCCGCCTCGCTTGGCGTTGAGCTCCACCTGCCGCTTGGGATGCGCTTCCCCGCGCAGCTGGCGGAGTACCTCCACCCCCTGGGCGATCCCGGTGGCTCCCACGGGATGACCGAAACCTATGAGCCCTCCCGAGGTGTTGGTGGGAAGCTCGCCGCCGAGGTCGAAGACCCCTTTCTCCATGAG
>Ga0207433_10014387_pt1 | contig 11473 bp, 14 predicted proteins | sample YelNatPaOPGAMG01_FD_187559 | JGI IMG/M metagenome (GOLD analysis project Ga0207433, IMG submission 187559) | Hot spring thermophilic microbial communities from Obsidian Pool, Yellowstone National Park, USA - OP-RAMG-01 (SPAdes) (version 3) | ecosystem: Environmental > Aquatic > Thermal springs...
GTTCCACAAATGTCTGTCTGTGTGTGTGTGTGAATTCGAGGGGCAGTGCAGGCACATGCACCCGCTTCTGCCTGTAGTTGGGTAATGCTTCAAGTATTGTGCGTCCTGTAGGAACATAGAACGGCAGGCGATGTGAGATGCTCTGCAGAGACCTGTGGAGAGCCCAACCGCAGCGATGGCGGGTGTCACTGGCGTATCCGCACTTTTCTATTCGTACGAAGCGGGACACGCGTACGCACTCATTTCAGCATGAAACAGCTTGGATCCACTTTGCTGATTCGGGCGCACAGGCCAACATTGGGGTCTGCTCCCGGTATCGTCAGCTCTAGAATTTACTGGCTTTTTCTGCGAATGTGTCTGATATATCTATCTAATCTCCCGCTTGAAATACGCGGATCTCTGTTTTTCCTCCTGATCCATTGTAACTAGGTGAAGCAAGTTCATATCAGCGTTAAGGTGTCGATAACGCCTCTTGAGGCTGTTGTGGATGCATCTCATGCTCAGACGAAAGTTATGGTCTAAATTTTGCACGCCATTTTCGTCCTCCTTGCACACAAACTCGATGCTCCTTCCGCAGCGGTGAGAATTGCTGCTTGTCAGGCGTTCTCCCGTATGTCGACAGTATCTCGCTTGCCACGGAGATTCGCTCTTCGGCGCGTGAACGCTCGCTTCGTCGCTCGACAGATGCCCTTGACATATACAGTATGCTCCGGTTCAATGTTGTGCATCGTTTCCGAGCCAGATGCCGTACTATAGGATTTGGGGATGTGCTCAGTCGACCGCCTCGACGCCATCGAAGCCTGCCAAGGCGGAAAGGTCTCCATATTGTCGAAAGTTTACCTTTTAGGCGGAAGGTCCCGCGAGCCGGACAAGTCTGCCGGGCTTGCGTTTCATGCTTCCCCCAGTGGCAGGTGCTATGGTGAGATCTGAACAACTCGTCCGCAACGCAGTTCATTCTGACACAAGGTGCTGATGGGCTGCTTCTGGGCGTCGCGCTGGTCCCAGAGGACTCCTAGGATATCGCTTCGCGCTGTCGCAGGCAGTACGTCTGTCTGCGCAGCTTGCTGGCTCCCAGTATGATAATGAATCCCAACTCCCTGTCGGATGAACCATGCCTCGAGTCGACGCCCTCAGTGGTATGGCAACGCCGTTCCGTTCCCTTGCTGAATCCGGACCAGCAGTATAGGCTCTACGGCGGGTACGGCATGGCAGGTACTCGGTGCACGTTAGAACGTACGAAACGACCAGTATATCCGAGAGGAAGTATGGGTGATGGAACTTGGAGGTAGGGTACAGCAGCATGATGGATACTTTTTCGATTACCAATATCCATCCTGCAATCTGGGATCCATGGTCAATGTAAACGTTTTGTCATCAAAAAAAACAACGCAGCGGCCGCGTAACCGCTTGCACGAACTCACCGGAAAATGGTGCTGCTTTGGAATGGCTTCAGCTGACGAACCGAGCGAAGGCGTCGTCCTCAAGCACAGCTCCAGTCAGCAGCCAACGGAGACGAGAACTAAGTGCGTGAACAGGAGTCAGCGCTCGAGTGCGCGGTTCGGTTCGTCGTAGGCCCAGCGTTGCCGCTGCTGCAGCGGTTGCCGTGCGGGCGTGATCAGCAAGTTCCAACCAGGCTCCCGCTGTGCTAGACGTGGAAAGCGGCGAGCAGAGGATCGCCACGAAAGCGACTTGGGAATTCGTTGATGGACGAAAATTCAGCAGATGTACGCACGCACGCTCGGCCAAGGACAAAACCCGTGCACCGGAGTTTCGTGGGCCCGACTTCTCAACCAGAGACTCGCGAAGTGCAGCGCGCAGTCACGCTATTGAAAACGTTATTGGCGGGTGGAACAGCTGGAGCTGTCGCGAAGACTGCAGTAGCCCCGTTCGATCGTGTCAAAATCCTCCTTCAGGTCTCGAAACTGCATGGAGGTGCGCGTGCGTACTCCTCCATACCGCAAACTGTTCGGAGTATCTACATAGAAGAGGGTTTGCGCGGTTTTTTTCGCGGAAACAGCGCGACTCTGACCCGCATCTTTCCCTACGCAGCGATACAGTTTACAGCCTTTGAAAAATATCATGAGCTTCTGTCCCGAATGTTGGCTCGTGGATGGAGGCACCAGCAGAGTGCCGCATCTTCGTCGCAGTCGCCACCTTTCCTCCGGTTTCTGGCGGGTGCTCTGGCGGGCTCCACGGCCGTCGTGGCCACCTATCCGCTGGACCTCGTACGTACGCGCCTCGCTGCCCAGGCGGTGGCGCTCTCCGGGGGTGCACATCCCGGTATGATCTACCACAGTATCCTTGACGCACTTTGTTCACTCTTTCGACGGGGCGGTGTGCGTGGCTTGTACAGTGGGCTCTCCGCAACGCTCGTTGGCATCATACCATATGCAGGCATCAACTTTTACATGTATGGCGTCCTGCGGCAACTGGCGCAAAACAATGGCTTTGCGGAACGTTATCCAACTTTATCCGCGCTGGTCTGTGGCGGCAGCGCCGGCCTTATTGGCCAGAGCGCAGCATACCCGCTGGAAACGGTACGCCGCCGAGCGCACTGCTGGGATCATTATCATCATCATCATCGAAAAACGGACTTTGATGTTGCTGCTGCTGCTCCTGCTGCTGCTGGTGACAACATGGACGCGTGGGAAACCAAGGTTGATCGAAAGCAGAGCAGGTTTATCCAGCGGCAGCCGCGGATCCCCAGCCAAGGCGTCGTTTCCACCATTTACAGTATCGTGCGTGCCGAAGGCGTTCGGGCGCTCTATCGCGGACTCAGTCTTAACTTTATCAAAGCAGCGCCCACTGTTGGCATCAGTTTCGCAGTCTACGAAAAAATGAGACAATGGCTTCAGCTGCCTGCTTCATCAAGCTCCACTGCGCGTCCACTGTAAACTAGCTGTTTGCCGAGCTGTTCTCACTTGGTTATCGTGGTCACCGGTAGTTTCGCCTTGAACGTTGTTCGAAGCGATTGCTTCGATGCTCTCTGGCGTTGACGAGGCAGTGGAAATCGAAGCTGCGGGTCAATAAGCTGTAGCGTTGCCGGACGCTTGCACTGACTGCTTGGCGTCTCCTGAACGCGGAGAATCTGAATGGACTCAGCTCGTGCCCGGTGCCTCCCAGCCATCTCTTGGTATATATTCTCGACTGCTCCGGCAACAGATGTTGCACGAGTCTCCTTCAGCATATTCACCTGGCCGGTGCGGCTCCGATACCGCAACCAAATGGTGTAGTTCTTCACGCGCGTCGTGTCGCGCTCCTTGACCTCCGTAATAGCCACCACTTCCGCAGTTGATCGCTTTGTTTTCAGTAGCTGCGACAGAAAGTAGTAGTATTTCGACTTTGCCTTAACAGGATCTGGCGCGTAAATAACCATCTTGTAGAGCGTGTCGTCCACTGCGCCCTTGACGAGCTGCTGTTCCGGCAACCGCCTGCCCACAACAACATATTGTTTAAACGGCATAGACCAGTTCAACAATGCCCACGGAAGACTCAGAACCGACAGCAGAAACCGAAGTGTACTCGGGTACTCTCCGCGCAAAAGCGCAATCAAAGGAGCAGACCCACTGAGTGCCCTGCCCCTCCAGGTACGTTGAGCGAATGCCAAGGTCGCAACAAGCGCTTAGCGATCGTTGCACTTGCGCGTAGCGAAGCAGGTCGGGCGGGGCGGGGCGGCGCGGCGCGGCGCGGCGCAGCGGAAGGGACACTGCGCGCCCGGCCTCCGCCCTCGACATTAATTCCAGTATCTTCAAACGTATCCCTCCCAAATTCTTGTATCTTCATAAACATCCATGTACATTTACGCCCCAACCATCCGTACGCAGCCGTCGTGCACAACGGCGGCGATAGCACGGGCGCAGCGCAGACGGCGATCACGCCGATGTGTGGCGTTCGGTCACGTGACAGTGTGCGCTGTACGCGCCATCGTAGCGGGTCGAAGGTCGTCGATCGCCTTGCGCCCTGTGCGCGCTTTCCTGGAGCATGGACGCGAACCAGCACGAAGCTGCATCGTTCGAGCGCTAGGCGCATACTGCTAGGATAGCTGTTTGCGAGCGGATCATGGGATGAAACCCGTATGCCTACTGAATGGATTCGCTGATATGTCGGAGATCGTGCGTTCTTTCAGGAGCTGCGACACGCACTCGTTTCCTTCTCATCCATCGAGAAATAGAGACCCCGAGTTGCGGGTGCAGCACCAACGCTACCGGGAGCCCCGATCTGCGATACTATTGCTAGAGCGATACGCGAGTCACGTGAGCATCGAATTGACTATCTTTTTGCAGGACTGGTTCCAGATACTTTGTATATGTCTGGGAATGATGCACATGAGCTGCTGCCAACGGATGACGACTGGAAAAAACGGCGGATAACTGGCCTGACTGGGGAAAGCGCGACGCAGCGTCCCCGAGCCACGCCTCGTACGCGCTGAGCGTACACTGGTGCGGGGTCGCGCTGCTGCTGGCATCGCGCGTTCTGGGCTGCAGCATGTGCTTGCGCGGAGCTCCGTCCGACATCCATTCAGAGGAATCCCGGGTCAAGAGGCGTCGAGTTCAGACATAGGTGAAAACGACGCCAAATCATGATGACTCTATGCATCAGGCGCGCAACCATTGTCCGCGGCGGCAGCGGCTCTGTCAAATTGCCGAGCTTTTCGTTAGCAGCTCAGCATGGCTCGTACGCCTGTACCAAGCATTGCCTGATGAAGAAACGGTTTGCCGCTGCCAGTGCTGTCCCTCGGGCGGGCATCCGCAGAACAGCGGTTCTGAATCCGGGCGACCTCTTCATAGGCTCGGCAGTTGCAGAGTCTTTGGATCCGTCAGGTCTACGACCTTTGGCGCAACCTGGTTCCATTGTTCGCAGAGCGTTCAGGTGACGGCTGCGTCGCTGACATAAGTTTTTTGGTTGCAGGCGATATGAGCCCATCCGGGACGTTTATGGTCGGGATCATCGGTCCGGCCTTGTTTTGAAATCTTTTTCAGTCGGGCATGCGCCCTAGACGAGATACTTTGCTATAGAATCAGCGCATGCCAGAGTCGACACCACCAATGAGGTTTTAGGATCACCATGACAAATGGTAATGACTGCATGGTGAAGCAGGCCACGGCAAACATAAACGCCCGCTAGTGGAACGCTTGTGGCGATATCGCTGAACCTTGCACGGAGGGGCGCGACAAGCGTCACACTCCGCGACCGACCTGCGTCTGACAAGCTCATTCGGATATTACACTTGTCCTTTATGTATTAGAGTATCCTGGATGGTCAGTGGCAACCTCTGCGTCAAGAAGACGGACGGTTCAGACACGATACACGCTCACAGCTGGCCACAGGATGCGATCACCACACTTGCGGTGGGTGTCCCCGAGCGACTCCCTACAGCCTCGACCTTGTCAAGGACCTCGAGCCCTTCAACAACTTTCCCAAAAACGACGTGCTTCCCGTCAAGCCAAGGCGTTTGCGCGAACGTGATGAAAAACTGGCTACCATTCGTGTCCTTGCCTGCATTTGCCATGGAGAGCAACCCCCGTCCGGTGTGCCGATGCGTAAAGTTCTCGTCCGGAAACTTGCCACCGTAGATGCTCCGCCCTCCAGTGCCGTTCTTTCTCTCGTAGTCTCCGCCTTGCATCATGAAACCGGGAATGATCCTATGGAAAGGACACCCTTCGTAGCTTCCCCCTGCCGCCTTTTTCGACTCTCCCGTACAGAACTGCCGGAAGTTTTCAGCTGTCTTCGGCACGGTATCAGCGAACAACTCGCAAACGATCTTGCCTGCAGGGCTTTTGTTGATTTCTATATCGAGATACACACGTGGGTTCGGCATAGCAGTGGCGAGCACTTTAACAGCCAAAAGCAGCAGGAGCACGTCGAAATAGATATGCGCAATCGACGCGCTGCACGCTACGGCGATTCTCTTTGCGATTTCTTTTTCATTGACAAAACGTTTCCATGGACCAGCGTTCTCCGATAATGTGCATTTTTCTTTTCTTACTTTTTTCTCTTTTTTTCAGTGCGCAATGAGGTATCCATCAACCCCCTACACTCAAGATCCATTACCTATACTTCGTCTCAGATATTCTGGTCGTTTCATATGTCCTATCGTGTGCCGAGCCTGCCGAAAGCGACAGCAATAGCGCCTATAGCGCCGGTGCGGTCGCTGCACGGAGACAGAACGGCGTTGCTATACTACAGAGGGCGTCGGCTTGAGGCGTGGTTCATCCGACGTAGAATCGGGTCTCATCGTCTGTTCGTGCTCGGAGAGTCTGCGGATGCAGGCTTGTCTTCGCTGCACGACACCCTGGAGAAACTTGGCTGTTAGGATATATCCTGGGAGCCGCCTCTCTCCTTCGTGATCATGCATGGAATGCATTGTTGTCGGTTGGCAATGCGGGTTTGTGCGTGACACCCACCACAGAAGGTAAGCACAGAAAGCGCACGAAACCCGTATGCGCATCCGATTCGCTGGACCTTTTGCCTAGAAGGTATTCTCTTTCCGATGACAAAAGGTTTCCATTGACCACGTATGTTCCGGGATGCGGTATGGAATTTGATGATCGGTAAAACGACTACCACGTTGCACCCTCTCTCCACGTTCCATTACTTGTACTTTCTTTCGGATGTACTGGTCGTTTAGTACGTTCTATCGTTCACTGAGCCTGCTTTGAGCTCCAGCCATATCGCCTACACCGCTGGAACAGGTGCATCACGGCGACTGAAGGGCTTTTTCATACCGCTGAGGGCGCCGTATCACGGAATGCTTCACCCGACACAGAATCGGGGTTCAATAACATGTTGGGATCCTGCGAAATGCGCAGACAGACCTGTTGCCTGCGGTGGCAGGGAGCGATGGACTGGGAGTCCATTGCGACCAGCGCGACGCCCACATGCAGTAGTCCGCTCCTAGAATAAACTGCGTTGCGGAGGAGCTGCTCAGATCTCACTACAGCGCCCGCAACCGGAGAGAGCATGAAGCACGAGCCCAGCACACTCGTCCGGATCGCGGGCCTTCCGTCTAGGAAGGAAACGTTCGATAACCCGGAAACCTCTTCTCCCTTTTAAGGCTTGTCCTAGACGGGAAAGAAAATGTTATCTCGTTGCTAGTTACTGTTTCGTTTCTGTTCTTTTTTTCTTTATAGTACGCGCTTGGTACGCCTGGCGCTGCCGAGTGGCGCGCAATGCGCACATTTGCATTTCCTGCATTTATTCATTCGTTCGTTACGCGTTCGTGTTGCGGTACCAGCAGAGCCGGGGCAGTTGACCCAGCTGGTTACGCACTCATCAAGCGTGACGTGCTCAAGTTAAGCTACAGGTGCGAGCTCGCGCACTGTCTGTTTGACGTCGCGTAGACGCCTTGCAGCGGCGCCGGTGCGATTGCAGGGCTCTATCCAAGGTTTTCCGCTCAGGCCTCTTGTCGCGTGAAAGAATCCGCACTGGGAGCTGTCCTCTGACCTTGTCTGGTCTTGGATTTCTCAGAGCGCTTATGGACAACGGCAGTGCTCCCGGTGCTGCGGATCACGGGTCGGGAGGTCAGCAAACACCTACTTTGACGGCGACGTCTTTTTGTGCCACGTCCTCGTCGCCTAGTGTTCATGAAGACGTTGTGACAGAGCATATAACGTTAGAAATGGACACTTCGACGGGCACGAGGTCCAGGAGTCAGTGCTCCGCAGCGGGGGGCGCCACACCGCGCGACGGGGAAGGCGTCACGACCCAGCAGCAGGCAGCGGCGCATCTGTTATCGACGCTCCAAAACCCAACGACACGACCGCCGTTTCCGCTGCTCACGACGGACGCTATTCAACTTATTTTGGATGAAAACTATGACTTGATTCGGGCCATATGCGCTGCACAAGAACTGGGCCGTATTGAACACTGCGCAGCACTAGGAAGCCGTCTGCATGCCAACCTGGTATATCTGGCGACAGTGGCGGACCATCAACCGGCCAATACACCTGGGTTAGCAGGCATCGCTGCGGCGAATACCATCGCCGCTACAGAAAAAGCAGCTGCTGCACAGGAGCTGCAAGCTCGGGCACAGATTCCGCGCCACGTGGGCTCCAATGCAGCAGCCAGCATTGCAGCAAAGATGGCAATCGGTGCTGCTGCCATGGCCAGAAAGGATGCCCTGGAGGCACCCTCGGAGACGCCCACAGCAGGTAGCATTCGAAGAAAGCGCATCCGTTCGGAAACGATGAATCGCCACTGGACACCTGAGGAGCATGCCAAGTTTCTCGAACTTGTTCAAGATCCATCCTGCCGAACAGAGGATGGCCGATACAATGTAAGCCTTATGAGCGAACGCATTGGAACGCGTGACAACAAGCAAGTACGAAGTCACCTGCAAAAGTATTTACTGAAACGACAACATCAGCTACGAAGAGCGTCCCAAGATGCGCAACCATCATCGATGACACCGGCACCATCTGACAGTGTTGGGTAACTAACATCCGCACAGCAGAGCAGCTGAACGCTGCATGTCGAGCCAGAGTCGCAAGGAGTACTGGCTCGCGATGAAATCGTGTGCGATGCCGTAAGCAACGATCCGAGTCTCTGTTGAAGGCTCGCAATGGCGTACCACAGCTCGATCGTTCGGTTGAGTGGCGAGGGCATTCTCGGTGGATGCAGCTGATGCCGGTACAGGCGAGCATTCCATTTTCTTTCTCCAGATGGATGCACGCTGCGTCGCTGCGCTTGCCCTCTCTGTGCATGGCGTCTTGAAGATACCTTGTCCTGGGTGAAGAGCCCGAAAATGGACGATTGTGGTCTCGTGTGGAATCAGGGCTGCACAGGCACGAGTACTCATTGACCAGGTCTTGTTGCCGTCGTTGAAGGAGCGCGGCCCAGTGAGCGTATGCAAATGCTCTCACGTTGAACCGATAGAGACGCGTCCAGGATGGAGGCAAATGCCCAGTTCATTCGGACATTCATCCAAGTGAGAGCTTGAGGCGCTGATTTTGCGACTTCGATAACGAGCTTTCAGTGTAGGCACCAAGTTCTTTTGGTACTGGGTCTTGTACTTATGTTCTCGTCGTGAACGCATTCACATGATGGTGCACCGAAGCGAGGGCCTTTTTCGCGGTACTGCACCGAGTCGGCGAGTCCCGTGTATGTCGGTACTTTCGGAGCGATTTGTGGCTTCTCGGTGCCTCATGCGCACGCTGGCTGCATTGTCGTTGTCCTGACGAATGCAGCATTCAAGTCCAGGGTTGTGACCGAGTATCCAGCTGTTGTCTCGACAGTACAAAGCGGCGAGGAAAGTCTCGCAACCCTGCCAAAGAGCGATCGTCGAGGTATCGCGATCCAACATTCCACGACTGTGCACGCTCGGGCCCGTCGTCGGGGGTTCGTTTCCGCTCAAGCCGTCATTCTCTGTCCAAAACGTATCTGGTACGCCCGCCGCATATGATACCAGCGAATGCAGTGCAGGACGCGCGCGAACAGAGAGCTACCTGCTGGAGTCCGGAAGCATTCGAACCAGCGGCTGACGGTTTATTGGCAAGTTTGCGACGGCTCAAGTGCAGTGCGGAAACCCGTTAGCTGCAGCGGGATCCGCACACCCTCCCAGTTGACCTGCTGAAACACCCGCTCGAAAGCAGATACGAATAGCTGGTACCGATATATAAACGCTACTCTGGGAGCAAACAAGTTCATACAGCAAATGAACGTCAGGCTGGTGAGAATACGGAACCAGCTGCGAACCGAAAGAGAGCAGCTGACCTGTCCGTCTACACTAGCGTTCACTTTGTTCAATCACAATGCGAAAATGAGGAGACACTCTTCGTATCTATAGATTTAGGAGCATAACAATTGGACGGTTCCTCTAACTCGCACGTACATTCTAAAGGCTGGGTTTGTTCCCAGTTTCACGAACGCCAACCTTTACAGGGTTTTTCTGCGACTGCTTCTTTTTCCGAATGTACAGCTTTGAATATGCTGGTGTCTCGTTTCGCCCCAGCTCCATCGGGAGCAGCCGAAGGTTGCTGATGGTTGCGTCAAAGCCCCGAGTACGCTGCTTCCGGCTACTGCCGACGCATGTCATGAACAGAGGGGGGTTACGACCTACGCTTCGCTTGCCATGTTTTCATCTTCGTTGTATACAGCCGCAGGACGCCCATCGAGGCGATTATAGATGCCTGTGGTCAGGTCTTTCCACATGCCAACAACAACACATTCTCCTCAGGGGCTTGCTCTTTGGCGCGTGAACGCTCTCATTATCGCTCGGCAGATGCCCTTGACGGGTACAGAAGGCTCGCACCGATTCTCTTCTCCGCTCCCACGCCCGGTGCTGAACGATACCATTAAGGGTTTCTTCTTGATGATCCGCTCGACGTGTACACAGTCCGCTGTACAAGCAAACGAACGCTATTCCAGTCGATAAAGGGTTTCAGGAACGTGGCGGTACACGTCAAGAGACAGGTGAAGGAAGGGATATCTGGCCCAGAGGTGATATCGAGAAATCTCGATCTTTCGACGCTGTCTTCGTGCAAACTTGTGACGCCCGCTCCTCTGCCAGCGATCGCCAAGACGAATCAAGGCCGAGTGCAAGACTCTGTTCCATATAAACAGAAGAGACGGGCGCCTCTGCGAGCATTTTCCAAGGTAGATACCATGCTGATGTCGAATGGCATCTCGGAGATGACCAGAAAGAGAGAAGGCTTTGTTTTCAAAACGGAACGTGTCATTTGACATTACAGGGTTCAGTGGCATTTTGACGCGAACCGTTGAACAAGTCCTCGAGGAACGATGCCGACGATCATCGAACCTCGTTAATCCGCTATCGCAAACAGCTGCACCCACTTGTTGCCTTGGACTGGAAAAATTGGAAAACCAAAGAATGCATGAATGGAGCATGCTGGACAAACATAGGAGCAGGGTGGACACTTGTTCGTATGAATCGGGTAATGATATCGGTCATTTTACGAATCCTAGTTCGAGCGCCTTGAGACACAAGTTGACACCAGTGACCTAACGAATGCCTCCGACACAGCGTCGAGGCAGTTATTCCGGAAAAAAAGAACGCGACGCAGAATCCTGAAACTACGTGTGCATCCATAAGCCTCTATTTTGGCTTTTCGATTACCGGGGCTGTCCATCCAGACGGAAGTTCAGAAAAAATCGAAAGACGGGAACTAATCCATTTCCACCTGACACGCCTGTCGTGTGTACTCTCGAGCGCGGGTGCAAAGCGCACAGCCGTTCTCTTCTACGTTCTCTGTTTAGGGCGACGAGCTTTCACTTCGCATAAACCGCTATTGCGTTCTGCAGTCCGTACCCGCTGCCTGGATAACGTCTACCCGGTTTGGTGCACGGCGTTGGCACTTGGAGCGGACGAAGACGTGGTACCTGTGGCGTGTCACAGCGTGCGGTAGGGCCCAGACCCTTGTAGACATACAAAGGTAGACCAACTAGCTTGATCGCGTTGCCGCTTATCGGGTAAAGGCCGTGTTCTATCCCGAAGGACCGGGTGGCTGGTGCAGCG
>Ga0207433_10014388_pt1 | contig 11471 bp, 7 predicted proteins | sample YelNatPaOPGAMG01_FD_187559 | JGI IMG/M metagenome (GOLD analysis project Ga0207433, IMG submission 187559) | Hot spring thermophilic microbial communities from Obsidian Pool, Yellowstone National Park, USA - OP-RAMG-01 (SPAdes) (version 3) | ecosystem: Environmental > Aquatic > Thermal springs >...
TATCGAATTCACGCCGGCGCTTGGGGCTGGCACGTACGCGGACGACGGTGTGGTGACGTTCTATCCGCAGCAACTTGAAATCAAGGTCGGGGACGGGAATATCACCTATACCGAGCACAACGAGTACGAGTACCTCAAGGATCGGGGCGATTTGGATACGGTGCGGGAAGGCGACCAAGTGCCGATGGATGTGAAGTTGGAGGCTACGTTCGAGCACATTACCCAGGGCACGAGTGAGCCGGTCAGTCCAATGGATGCTCTTAAAGGTATTGGTGGGGCTGAGGAGTGGGTGAATGCCTCCGCTGATCCTTGTGAGCCGTATTGTGTGGACCTTGTGGTCCTGCATACGCCGCCGTGCGGCACAGCCGAGTTGGAGCGCGTGACATTTCCTGATTTCCGTTCAGAAACCCGTGAGATCAGTTACAAGAATGCTACGATTTCGATTACCGGCAAGTGCAAGGCAACCGAGCCTGTCGTGGTTCGTGAATCGGTTGCGCAGTGATGATTTCCGCCTTTGAGGGCGGTTGGGTTGGTTGATGAGACCAACTATCTATTGTTTGCGGCGGTGCCGATGTTGTAATCGGCACCGCCATCTTTCCTCTTTTCATTTCCTTGCGAGGGAATAAACCAATGAAGATTGCAGGCATCGATCCCAAGGGACTGCGAAACGAGTGTGTCTTGGTTCTGCCGCGCGGTGAGCAGAACATCGTATTTCGTGCCATCGGTCTCAAGGATATGGATGAGTTTAATGCCAAGTGTCCACCGCCTAAGCCGCCGGGTAAGTATACCAAAGATGGCTGGGTCGCCAATCAGGATGATCCGACTTACCAACAGGTTGTCGAGGCGTGGGGTAGGAAGCGGCTGGGCTATCTTGTGATCCGCTCACTGGAACCGAGTGAAATCGAGTGGGATACGGTGAAGCCGGATGATCCTCGTACTTGGGCGAATTGGGACAAAGACTTGATTAACGGTGGCTTGACCCAGATTGAAACCAACCGAGTGCTTGGGTTGGTGCTGGAAGCCAATGCCCTGGACGAAGCCAAGTTGGCGAAGGCTCGCGAGGTTTTTCTAGCTGGTCAGGCTCCCATGCCGCCCGAATTCTCTGGCCCAGTTACCGAACCGGCGAATACGCCATCTGGCGAGCTTGCGAACGGCTAGGTATTCGTCCTCCGGGCGTCAAGGAATCCTGGGATGAATGCGGGCTTGAGACCCAGGCGCTTATCATCGCGTTCGATCAGACTGCGACTTACGATGAGCAAGAGCGGGAGGCTCAATTGTTGGGGGCAGGGAAGCCCCCGAGCACCGGAAAGAAATGACGCCGGAGCCTGACCAATGCAATTCACCTACAAGTTCCAGTTTCCTCGCCTCGATCTGGATGGCTACAAAAGGGCTTTGGACAGGCACATGCGTGATGTGCTTGCCCACGCTCTCATGGAATGGTTGGATGCAGTCCTGTTGGAAATTCCTAACTGGACCGGAGCGTCCCGTGCGACTTTCTGGCGGCTTGGTGAGACCATTAGCATGGGTGTGGGGGCAAGTGGCTTACGGGTCGCCATCGGCCAAGCCGCCGGCAGCGGTGAGTTGAATGCTGATGAGGCGAAGGGTGTTTATACGTTTACTTATGGGACGACGCTTCCTTGGCTGATTTGGAATGAATACCACAACGCCAACATAGACCCGGATCCGACAAAGTATCCGCCCCCGGCCAAGCTACGCAAGCCTGGTCCTTATCATTTTCAGGAGAAGGGGGCCAAGGTGTTTCAGAAGTTTGCTGACACCGTGGAACTGCCGAAGGTTGCTCCCTACTTGAAGCCTGTTTCTATCGAGAAATAGGTGTCTGTATGTACTCCTGTCATTGGCAAAGTGTTTTATGACAAGGTAAAACAATGGCAGATGAGATCGTCCAACAACTAGGCTTCGACGTTGATGCCGCTTTGGCGGCGTTGCGGACGTTGGATAATGCGCTATACGCGGGTCAAGCCGCTTTTCGTGTTTTTGGCACTGCGTTGGACGAGTTCAATAGTCGGGGTCGGACTGCTTTGGAAATCATGCGCGAGTTGGCAAGTGCCGCTGGCCACCTTGCTAATGCCACGGAGCGCTTGAATGTTCCGACCACTCCTACACCCGCGGCGGCAGGGCAACAGGGTTCCCAGCTTTGGTTGCCGCCTGGTCTTCAGTCTGCTGCGCAACAGGCTGCCAGGACGTTTAGGGACGTGGGTGATGCCGCGCAACAAGCCGCCGAAAAGACGACGAAGGGGATGCAGAGTGCGGCCGATGCTACACAAGAGGCCACGAAGCATGGCGACCATCTGATTGTCAGTTGGAACACGATTTCGCGTGTTGTAATGACACAGGCTATCGTGCGGGCTATGTCGATGCTTCGGGATGCGTTGAAGGAGGCGGTGACAGCAGCCGAAGAATTTCAGATTCGGTTGGCGGAAATCCAGACCATTGCCCCGCGCATCGGGAGTAGTTTGCAGAGTCTTGGAATTGCGACACCCTTTCATGTGTTGACGACGGAGGTTACGCGCTTCGCCAAGGAGTTTAATGTTCCTTTGCCGCAGGTTCAAGAGGGCCTGTATCAGACGATTTCTAATCAGTTCACGTCTGTTGCCGACCGGGCGCACGTAATGACTGCCGCTATGGAACTGGCGAAAGTTGGCGTCATGGATTTGCAGCAGGCGATTTTGCTCATTACCGGAACGCTTAATGCCTATGGAATGCAGAGTAATCAGGCTGAGAGTGTGGCGGCGAAGTTCTTTGAGACGATCCGCTTGGGTCGGGTGCGAGGCGGGGAATTGGCTGAGGTGATGGGTCAACTCGCGCCCATCGCTGGAGAGTTAGGCGTCAGTCTTGATGAACTGAATGCTGCAATGGTTTCTATGACCATTGCTGGTATGGATGCGCATAAGTCGGCCACAGCTCTGCGCAGCGTAATGACTGCTTTCATCAAGCCCTCGGAAGACATGACAAAAGTTCTGCGGAGCATGGGCTTCTCGGACCCCTCGCAGATTATTGCTGCCAAGAATTTCCAGGGGGCGCTCCAGGCGATCTCCAAAGCGGCGGATGGTATGGGTGCGGAGATTGCTAAGTCGGTGCGAAATGTTCGCGCGTTGACGGCCGAGTTTCGCTTGGCCAGTGAGGAGGGTGCAAAGAAATATCAGGAAGCGATAGCGGCTATGCAGCGGGCCTCGCCTGAAAGTTTACGGAAGATTGTGGAGGAATTTCGCTCAACTGATACTGACCGACTGCAAACGCAAATCAATGCGCTTAAGGTGAATCTCACCCAAGATTTTGGCCAAGCGATGATTAGGGTTTTGGCCACAATCATGGAGTTTCTGGGCGGAGCGGATAAGATGGCGGCTGCAATTTCGGCGATTGCAGCGGCGGCTACGGTTTGCGTTGCCTCACTTGCTGCTTTGGCAGCGGGTTTCGCTTTGGCGAATCTATCTTTGGGACCGCTTGGCATTGCTCTCTTGGTTGGTACGGCGATTATTGCCACTGCGACTGGCGCTTATGCTTACCATACTTTGACGACTATTGCTAACATTCATAAAGAATCGGATGCGCGGCATGAGGCCACGCTGAAGATGCTGGCTGATGAGGAAAAGAAGATTGCCAAATGGAAGGAAGTTCAGCAGGCTGAGGCGCAAAAGGCTCAGGGACGTTGGTCCGAGCAGGCAGCCGAACTGCGGCGCGATTATTTCAAGGCGCTGGACAACTTGAAGGAGAAGAATACTGAGACGATCAATAGTGCCCGCACCGTCATGGAGTCGATGGTTGCAGCTCAGGAACGGGTTGTTTCGGCTTATCGCAATGCCGCCAATGCAGCGGTCAGGGCAGTGCAGGAGTCACAGAATCGTGCGGTGGCTTTGGAGGCCAATCTTGCGGATACTCGCTTCAAGTATGCTCAGAAGGGACTGGCTGCTGAGGAACAGGCGGACAATTATCGTCGTCGCGCAATGCAACTAGCCCGCGAGGCGGCCGAGGAGTTGTCACGGGCTAAAACGCCGGATCAGATTCAGGCCGCTTTGGCGGCTTTTCAGCGGGCCGAAGCTGCCGCCAAGGAAGCAGAGTCGATTGCCCAAGCAACCGGTAATCTGGGCCTCAAAGAAGAGGCTGAACGGGCTGTCTTGGCGGTGATGAACATGCAGCTTGGTGCAGAGAAGACTTTGCAACAGGTTCAGGCTGAACAGGCGCTAAAGTTGGCTCGGCAAGCCGCTTGGGAGCAAGAGCGTCTGAATACTATGAAGGCGCTGATGAAATCGATCCTCACGGATTTGGAGGCATTTGATAAGCAAGGCGCGAAAGACCCACGTGCCTTGGCCGAGCAGCAGGCCAGGTTGCAAGCGAATTTGGTTGAATTTCGTAAGCAGTTTTTCGCGGGTCAGAAGGTGGAAGTTTCTGACCTATTGGCTTTTGACCAACTACAACGGCGCGTGGCGATGGCTTTGGCGGGCGGCGTCAGTGAAATGGATATTCGGCAGTTTCATGCTATTCCGCAAAGTCTCGCTGATCTTCGTGTGCAAATTGAGCAGGGTATCGGTCCGATTCGTGTGCTTATTCAAAAGTCCGCGGCGACGGATACTGCACTGGCACTTGAGTTGCAAGGAAAAACAGCAGAAGAATCCGCCAACATTCTGGAAAAGCGGCTCATGGAAGCTCGTCAGCGAAAAATCAATTTCGGTGAGCTGGAGAAGCAGGTGGCCGCCGCCACAATTGGACTGTGGCGTTTTCAAGAGGATGCGAAAGCCGATTTGCAGAAGTGGCTTGAGGTACAGGATGAGGCGGGTGATACATTCGATTTGACGTTCTTAACGAACAACCGTGCGTGGCGCGAGGCGGTTGCTGCACAGAAGGCTGCCGCACAACGGTTCAAGCAACAAGCGGAGAAGTTCTTGGACCCTAACAGGATTGTGGATGACAAGGATGTTCAAGCACTCTTGCAGGCTCGCAGGGAATATGAGGAGGCCATCAACCCTTCGGCTGCGAATAAGGCGGCCTTGGACGTGTTAATTGAACGGGCTTTGGAGATTAAGGAAAAGGCACAGGCTGTGCAGAAGAGTGCCGCTGCGGTTGAGCAAGAACGTGCGCCTGCAATTGAGGCTGAGCAACGAATTCGGAATATTGAAGAGGGGTTAAAAGCAGCTAAGCAAGCTACTGAGGGGACTAAGGAAGCCGTTGAGGGAGCCTATCGAGGCGCACAGAACACAACGAATGCCTTAAATCAGGTTGCTCAAGTGGACATGAGCGGACTGACTAAGGGACTCGATAACGCTACAACCGCGATGTGGGGTTTGGTGATGGCGGCTAGTTCATTCGTTCCGCCAGATACATCTGGTTTGTACGCTGCGCACGGTGGAATTGTGCGGCGGTTTGCTGAAGGCGGTCCGACTGGTGTGGATGTGGTGCCAGCTTGGCTCTCGCCTGGTGAGTTTGTGATGAATGCGGCTTCGACACGGAGGTTTGCTGCGCAATTAACCGCTATGAATGCGGGCGTGCAGCCTGTGTGGCGCAGCAGTGGCGGCAGCGTCACCAACATCGGTGACATTAACGTAACGGTAAATGGCGGCGGTTCGAGTCGCCAAACGGCTAGGTCTATTGCCGCTGAAATTCGACGGGAATTGCGGCGTGGCACATCAACTCTGTAATCCTTTAGCGAAAGAGAGAAAGGAAAAATCATGAGTGATCTGATTCGTTTCAATGATCGGGCGGCTTGCGAGTTGGTTCGTCCTGCCGCTAAACTTTCCGATCAGATTCATGCCCGCGGTCGCTTCCAAGTGGAGCATTGGCGTGGTGGCCAATTGATCGGCAAGTATGACATCCGCAACGCCATTACGAATGAGGGCAAGAATAAGCTCCTAGACGTGATGTTTCACGGTGTCACGGCTATTGGAACTTGGTACATCCTGCTTGTGGACGGGTCCGGTTCGCCCACGCTGGCGGCTGGCGACACTTATGCTCAGATTAACGGGACCAACGGCTGGGATGAATTTACCACTTATAGTGAGTCCACCCGCCAGGAATGGACCGAGGGCGCGGCGGCCAATCAGTCGATTACGAATTCCAGCCCCGTGGTCTTCAACATCAATGGCTCGGGTAGCGTTTACGGCTTGGGTGTGGTCGGTGGCGGCACGGCCCCTTCGACGAAGAATGATGCGGCCGGCGGCGGTACTCTTTGGGCAGCGGCCCAGTTTACTAGTGGCACTGTTACCGTGCAAAATGGCGACCAGTTGAAGGTGACTTACACTGTTAACGCCTAACTTATGGACTCCCTCGCCACGGCTGGGCCGGGAGGCGTTTTCCCGGCCCGGCTGATTTCTTCTTTGGAGGCGCGCCATGTTGCTGTGGATTGAAGGTTTTGAAGGGATGGGGGTGACGGACAATGCTGCGCCGGCACCGTCAGGGGTGATGGCGCGAAAATATGCCAATGTGATAAACGGCACTTCGATGTATCTCATGGCGGGCCGCACGGGTGGTCATAGCATGGAGATGCGTAACTCTGGTGGATTTTCGACACCCGCGCTGACGACCAATGCAACTTTGGTGGTTGGTTTTGGTTTCTATTTCGCGAGCATCAATAGTGTTCGGATCATATCCCTTTACGACGGAGCTACTGAGGGGATTTCGCTCTATCTGAAAACAGCGGGGGAACTTGCCATTTACCGAGGGGCGACACTCTTGGCGCAGACGACGGGACTCGGTTTAAATCCTACTACGTGGCACTGGATAGAACTCAAGGTTTATTGCCACGCGACAGCGGGAACCTATGAAGTCCGTGTTGGCGGTGTCAACGTGCTAAGTGCCAGTAATGTCAATACAAAGGCGGGATCGGATGCGTACTATGACAATGTGGTGGTTCCATCTCAGACTGCTGGCACCGCTTTTCGCTACGACGACATCTACATCCTTGATGGGTCCGGTACTACCAACAATGATTTTCTTGGCAACATGAAAGTTGTTGGTATCTTCCCGAATGGCGATGTGGAAGGTTACACTGACTTCACCCCAAGTGGTGGCTCAGACCATTACGCATTGGTGGACGAGAATCCGACTAATGATGACACGGATTACGTGGAGGCGTCCACCACGGGCTACAAGGACTTGTGGGATTACGGAGCGGTGTCCGGGCTGGGTGCTACGATTGCAGGTCTCCAAATCAACACGGAAGTGCGTGAGACGGATGCTAATAGCTTTTCACTCATCACGCTCATCAAGTCAAGTACGACGGAGAGTGAGAATAGTGCTCAAGCGATTGGTTCAACTACCTACAAGACGCTACGGCGGATCAGTGCGACGGACCCCGCAACTGATGCCGCTTGGACGGCGAGCGGTATAAATGCGGCTCAGTTCGGCGTGAAAGTTGGCTAATATGCTTCGTACCACCCGGCAACAAGTTGAGGTACTCGCTGCCGGCAACGGCAAGGTGCGGATATCGCGACAATTGGCTGAGGTTCTCGCTTCCGGTAACGGCAAAATGCGAGTATCTCGGCAATTTGTCGAGGTTCTTGCCGCTGTGCCGACCTCTACGTTTGAAGCTGATGCGACTTCGACTCTTAGCCTGGCGCACACAGCCGCAAGTAATAAAATCTATCAGAGGTCGGCGGAACATTCCCTCGCCTTGAATGATGAGGCGGTGGGGGATTGTGTCAAAGTAGGTGTGAACATCTTGTCGCTGTCACATGAGGCGACTAGCGACGTAATCAAATCTGTCATGAACACAGTGGACATGACGCATGAGGCGTCTCAATTGGCTGTGTTCGACCGACTGATTGTAGATACGCTGGATGCCACTGAAGAGGTTACGGTTGCCTATGTAAAACGGGTTCACAGCATCGATGCGCTGGAGATTGCGGATGCGGTGGCAGTTGATTACATCAAGCCGATTCAGCAATTCCTTTTCCTGACGCATTTGGTGCAGGTAGACTTGCTGCGGCGCAGCTTCGACACCTTGACGTCGACTGAGCAGGCAAGCGTCTTGGTTACTTATGCACAGACCGTTGAAGCGACGCTTCCTCTTTCATGCCAAGCGATAGTTAACTGTGAAATCCTGCGATCTGCCGAAGATGCTTTGGCGCCGGGTCAAATGGCGGCAGGCGATCTGTGCAAGGTTGGTACGCACACCTTGACCCTGACTGATGGGGCAGAGGTGTCGGTAATCCGACTGGCTCATAGTGACTTGGCTCTGACCCATCAAGCTGATCTCAACTGGGTTTTCATTCGTCGTCGAGTCGATGCACTTGCTTTAGCACACACTGCCACGAAATCAGCAGTACGGTCGCAAAGCATCATTGCCGCCCTGTCGCTGACGCATCAGACAACCGCCAGTGTGGCGAAGTTGGTGGTCGACACTCTTACCATGTCGCATGAGGCGACAGCCGACAACATTCGTCGGGCGTCGAGCACCCTTGTGTTGACGGACACAGTAGTTGTCACGAACACTCGCTTGGCTGCGCAGGATGATTTGCTTGATTTGTCGAGTCAAGCAGTTGTTGGCTTCATTAAACAGGTATGGGCCGCGAATGCGTTACATTTGATGGATCGGGCGCGTTCGGGGGTTGTGCTTGGCTCAGTGAGCAGTGTTCTTCAGGAACTTCACTACAACTACGATCCTGTTACCTGGCAACTGGTTCCATATTATATTGGCCTCCAGGATCAGGCCACGGTTGCGGTGATTTATGGCACGCCCTATGAGGCACGGAGCATCCTTTCGCTGGCGGACCAGGCGTTAGGCGTCGTGATTCATGTTGACGCCAAGGCGGGCGAGGCGGCTCACACCTTGACGCTGATTCAAAGCGTCATGGTTGAGCAGTCCCCCATTGTTTGGGACGCTTACCATGCAGCAAGTGGCCTGCTTTTGACACATGCCGCTGCAGTGGTATTGGTTCGGCCCGTGCTGAGCACATTAGCCCTGACGCACACAGCCGCCGTACTGACGTGGCGGGCCGCGTTGGAAGTGGTTGATGCGTTGGCCTGCACACACGCGGTTGGCTTCGTGCTGATTTCAGCCGAGTCACTGATAACACAGTATCACCCATTTGTTGGGGAGGGTTCCGGCGGCCCGATTCCGCCTCCCGCAAGCTGTCCAACGCCGACTGTTGCTCCCCCATGTCGATTGTGCTATCCGGTGACAAGCCCAACTGAGTTTCTAATATTGCGAAGCCCGGAGTTCAGTAACAAAGATCGTTTGCAGATGAATCGCATCAGTCGGGAAACGCGCGGCGGTACCTTGGTTGTATATGCTGATCCGATGTGGCCGAAGCTGGAGACGTTGGTGCTGACTTTTAGGGGACTTAGTGCTTCGCAAGTTCAGGATTACTTGATGTTTGTGAGGAATCACTTGGGGCTGGAAGTTGGCTTTGTGGATTGGGAAGGATTCTACTGGAAAGGTGTGATTTTGAATCCCGAGGAGCCGACCGTCCAGGACAGCAAGGAAGTTTTTACTGTGTCATTTGAATTCGAGGGCGAGCCGGCGGTGTGGGAGTGACAGGTATGTTCACGTTTGAAGCACCTTATCCGGCAATTCAGACAACTTCTCTGTTGCCGAATCCGCAGTTCAGCGATCAGGAAGGTGTGCTGGATTCGGTGACTCGGAAGTTGGCGATGGATGGAACGCGCTACACCTACGTCAAACGGCGTAGTGGGCGGCGAAAATTGCGATGGACCTTCCGGCTGACGCGGAATAAGGCCCTGGAGGTGCGAGAGTTTCTGCGGTCCTATTTTGCATCTCAGGTGCGTGTAACCGACCATAACGGGCGGGTGTGGATCGGTAACTTTACAGGCAACCCCTTCGAGTTCGAGGGCAGCGGGCGGGCGGCTCCGGCCATCGTGCCATTGTCTCGGGGTGAGTGGTGGACTGTCGAAATCGAGTTTGAGGGAGTGGAAAATGCGTAACATTTCGGCGGCCGGCTTGGCGAAGTTGGCAACTCGACACGGCAATGAACCAATCACCATTCTTGAAGTTGATTGGGCGACGAACTGCACACGCTCATATGCCGATCGGGACGTGGGCACCGGTGCGAGCACGATTCCAGGAAAGATCATCGAAGTTGGCGACATGGATAACGTCGTCAACGTACTGGCGAACAATTCCTCGCAGTCGATTAACATAACACTGGACGACACGGATGGTACAATCAAGGCGATCTTTGATGCCTATGACATTCATCAGCGGAATGCTCGGGTTTACCAGTATTTTGACGGCCTGGACCTAACTGACAAGTTTCTCTTGTTTGCAGGGAAGGTGAGCACGCCAATTACCTGGAACGAACGAGACCGCACGGTGAAGTTTACGATCATTTCGCAATTGGAAGATCACGAGGTTGGATTTAGTGCGGAAGAGGGTCAGTTTCCCTATTTGCCCGCTGATCTTGTGGGCAAGCCGTGGCCAATGATTTTTGGGACGGTTCAGGATTGTCCGGCGCTGCAAATCAATCACGCGGTGACAGGCACCACACTAACGGGCGTGGGTTGCGTCGCTGGACAGGAATACTATCATCAGTTTCCGTGGTACAGTGACGGATCGGGTGTGGATTCGAGCCTCGGGGCCTCATTGGCGCTTATCACGGAACAACTTAACGTGCTTGAATGTGCTCGTGCCTGTGCCGAGTCGGCTGGGGACGAGGCCAAAGGGCGCGACTACTTGAATCAAATCAATGCGTTAGAGAATCAGCGGGGGAAGATGATCGCTCAGGCGATGACTCGGCAAGGGTGTGCTGTGTTACAGCGATCGAAGCAATTGGCGGATGTCAATTCCAAGGGTCTTGGCCCGAATCCGATTAAGGTGCTAGGAGGCGAAGATTTCCCACAGGATACGCCCATTGTCATCGACATCAATGGCGTTTGGTTCTGGGGTCATTTTCATGGTCAAGATTTCTATGTGACCCGGCGTTGGAGTGAAACTCTTGCTAAACAGGCTGAGGATGTCTATACGGAGCAGACTGAGACTTGTTCGGCTGGCCCCAGTGAGTCTGTGCAGGATTTTGATTACAGGATTGATGTATCTTGCAACTGCGTGTGGGCCGATTTTGATACTTGTTGGTGTCGGTCCCACGGCTGGATCATTCAGACTAATAATGGCAGTGTCAGCAGAACATCGGATAGTCCGATCTTGCAGCAGTTTTGGGCTGAAGCCGGGGCCACGGTACGTATGCATAGTGACGAGCCGTTGACCTATATCGTGAGCATCGTGCCGGGAACAGTCTTGGCGGTGAAGGCATACAAGCAATTTGCTGGCGAGCGACGACTTATTAACGTGCCTAGTAACCTCTATACGGTTCAAACGCAGACGTATGGAGCGGTCACGGCGGTTCAGGTGAGGTTCAATAAACCACTAAGCACTATTACTGAGCAGTCCATCAATGGGTCTGGCGGGTGGAGTGATGACATCTACGTTACGTTTCAATCGAATGTTGGTCCGGATACCATCGACATCCTCAAGTATCTGATCTCCAATTATACGGACCTACGTG
>Ga0207433_10014389_pt1 | contig 11470 bp, 9 predicted proteins | sample YelNatPaOPGAMG01_FD_187559 | JGI IMG/M metagenome (GOLD analysis project Ga0207433, IMG submission 187559) | Hot spring thermophilic microbial communities from Obsidian Pool, Yellowstone National Park, USA - OP-RAMG-01 (SPAdes) (version 3) | ecosystem: Environmental > Aquatic > Thermal springs >...
GTCAGATGAATACAATACTTTAAATAAACTTCGTAATATCGCAAAAAACAGAAATTTATCTATTGTAAATAAAATAAATGAGTATATACCTGAAATTTCAATTGATTATGAAAAGGATGTTCTTATACTCACTCCATCAGGTAATGCAACAGAACGACATATAATTGTATCAATTGATAGAAAAATAAGAGAATTATTAAAAAATGATACTGATAAACTTGTTTTATTCTGGGCTGAAAAACTTAAATTGGATAAAAATAAAATACTAACTGTTATTAATTCTTCTGCTGAATTACAGGAATTATTACGATTAAAACTAATGAAATATGGGACTATTGGTTATATCACACCACAGAAAGGAAGTTTTCCTGAATTAGAAGAAGTAATAAATATGGTAAAAAATACTGATGCATTACCGACTTCTACTTGGTTAGATGGTACTAATGATGGTGAAAAAAATATTAAAAAATTACTTACATTATTGGTTCAGAAAGGAGTTGTTTTACTGAATATAATTCCTGACCGTAACTGGAATATTAAAGATACAAAAGAAAAAGAAGTAAAGGTTAGAAATCTTAATGAAGTTATAAAAGTTGCACGCGAATTGAATTTACCTATTATTGCTGGAACAGAGATGAATAAATATGGACAAAAATTTGTTGATGAATTTAATGTTCCTGAATTGTATCCGTATCTAAATGATTTTCGTAACGGTGCTTTTTTTGTCTATGGACATACACAAATGGGACTTCTATTTAATAAAGGTTATTATAGTGATTGGTCACTAAAATATTTAGATAAGGACTTAGTAAGAAAGAATAAGTTTTATATTGAGGTCGGTAAATCTATTGTTCCAGGTAAAGATTATTCACAAATAAAAGAATTATTTCAGAATAATATTTCACCTGATGAAATATTAAAAATATTGGAAATGAGCAAAAATTGAGGTAAGAAATTATGGTTACTATTTATGGTAAAAAAATATCAAAAGAAGAATTACTTAGAAGAGTAGGTGATATCTCACAAATTGCGCGAATAATACGATTTGAAATGTTAGATGGTAACCAGAAAGGTGTTGAAGTCGCACAGGTGCATTCGGGTTCAGGACTGATATTTGATATTTTATTGGGTAGAGGAATGGATATCGGTATGGCTACATATAATGGGATTCCTCTAAACTGGTATTCTGGAACGGGGTATGTCGAATCAAGTTATTTTGAACCAGAAGATTTTGGTTGGTTAAGAAGTTTTCACGGCGGGTTACTTACTACATGTGGGTTAACTTATTTGGGAAAACCATGTGTAGATAACGGGAAAAAACTTGGATTACATGGAAGAATATCAAATATACCAGCAAAAAATATTTGTTTAAATACATACTGGGAAAAAGATGATTATATATTAAGTGTGAAAGGAGAAGCAAGAGAAATAAGTGTATTTGGTGAAAATGTATGTTTAAGGAGAGAGATAACAGTTAGGACAGGTGAACCAAGATTATTTATTCATGACGAAATTGAAAATATGGGCTATTCAGAAGTAGAACATATGATATTGTATCATTTTAATTTAGGGTATCCTATTGTTGATGAAGGTTCAAAACTGATTTCAAAAACAAAAGAGTTGATACCAAGAGATAAGGAAGCAGAATTATCAAAAGAAGATTATAACAGGTTTACTGCACCAATTAAAAATTTTAAAGAGAAAGTATATTATCATAAAATGGAATCTGATAAAAATGGTTTTGTAACAACAGCATTAGTTAATGAACAATTTTGTAACGGACAAGGAATCGTAGTGTATTTGAAATACTCAATTAAAGAATTACCTTTTTTTGTTGAATGGAAAATGGTTGGAGAAGGAGTTTATGTTGTAGGATTAGAACCCGGAAATTGTCTTGTTGAAGGTAGAGATAAAGAAAGAGAAGCAAAAAGATTGAAATATTTGATGCCAGGTGAAATAAAAAAATATAATTTAGAATTAGGTGTAATTAATTCGAAAAAAGAAATTATAGGTTTAGTAAAATAGATGTTATAGTTATGAGGAAAAAAGTTGCTATACTCGGTTCAACAGGTTCAGTCGGATTAAATACATTAAATGTTATAAGAAAATTAAGAGATAAATTTGATATATTCTCTCTATCCACTAATAGGAATCTGGATTTATTACATAGTCAGGTTAAAGAATTTCAACCTAAAATAATATGTGTGAGTAATGAATCAGATATAAAAGAAGTAAAAAAATGGTATAAAAATAAAATTGTTTATGGTATAGATGGTTTGTGTGAACTTGTTTCTCATCCAGAAGTAGATATTGTAGTAATTGCGATAGTAGGTAGTTCAGGATTATTACCACTAATATCAGCAATAAAATCAAAGAAAAAAATTGCGTTATCTAATAAAGAATCAATTGTAATAGGTGGCGAAATAGTAAAAAAGTTAATAAAAAAATACAAATGTTTACTCGTTCCTGTTGATAGTGAACATTCAGCAATATTTCAGTGTATGAAAAATGAGAATAAGAATAATATTTCAAAACTAATAATTACTGCATCAGGTGGTCCATTCTTACATAAGAAATTAGTATTCGATAATATTAAAGTAAAAGATGCATTGAAGCATCCGTGTTGGAAAATGGGCAAAAAGATTACTATTGATTCAGCAACATTAATGAATAAAGGACTGGAAGTAATAGAAGCACATTATTTATTTGATATACCCTATGAACAAATTAAAGTATTAATACATCCTCAATCAATAATTCATTCAATGGTTGAATTTATTGATGGTAGTATTCTTGGATTAATGTCCGAACCTGATATGAGATTATCAATACAATATGCACTAACTTATCCTGAACGATATCCAACAGAAATAAAGAAACTGAAGTTAGAAGAAATACAAAAATTAGAATTTTTTTTACCTGATTATAAACGATTTCCGTGTCTTGAACTTGCTATTATAGCAGGTAAAACAGGTCATACTATGCCTGCTGTAATGAATGCTGCAAATGAAGTTGCAGTCGAATTTTTTCTTAATAAGAAATTAAAATTTTCATCTATACCTAAAATAATAGAAAGAATAATGAATGAGCATAAAATTATTAAGAATCCTGATTTAGACCAGATATTGTTTGCCGATACATGGGCAAGAAATAGAGCAAAGGAGATTATTAAATGATTACATTATTAGGACACCAGATAACTTTTGTACAGATTGTATATATTATTTTTGGAATAGGAATATTGGTCTTTGTTCACGAGTTAGGTCATTTCATTTTCGCAAAAAAGTATGGTAAAGTTGAAAAATTTACTTTAGGATTCGGCCCAGAGATTATCGGATTTACCAAAAATGGAACACGGTATGCTATTTGTGCTATTCCATTAGGCGGAATGACAAAAATGCCTGGTGAAAGTATAGAAACATCAACTGGTGCAGAAGGCGAATTTTATTCGTTACCATGGTGGAAAAGATTGATTATTGCTGTTTCGGGACCCGCTATGAATTATATTCTGGCTATTGTTCTGTTTACAATAGTGATATATTTCTGGGGACTAGCTAATCCTATAAATGAACCAATTATTGGAGAAGTTATTGAAAATAAACCTGCTGCTAAATCAGGATTGCAACCAGGTGACATAATATTGAGTATAGATGATATAAAAATTAATACTTGGGAACAAATGGCTGAAATTATACAAAAAACTGTTAAGAAAAAACTTAAATTTAGTATAGAAAGAAATAAAAATATGTTAATTATATATATTGAACCAGAATTTGATCCTAATCGGAAAGTTTCTATTATCGGTATTAAACCAGGAATGAAGATAGAAAAAGTAAGTTTTATAAAATCAGTTGATTATGGTATCCGTGCTGTTATTTTTCAATCAATATTTACCGTGAAATATCTTCTTGATAAATTATTGAAATGGGAAACACCTGAAGTAGCAGGTCCTATCGGAGTCGCAAAAATACTTGCTGAAGCAGCAAGATTGGGTTGGGACCATATGTTGAATATTCTTGCCGTAATATCTGTTGCATTAGGTCTATTTAACTTATTTCCTATTCCGCTTGTTGATGGTGGTCATATCCTGTTTTCTATTATAGAGGGAATAACTAAGAAGCATATAAATAAGAAATTTGTTGAAATAGCAAATTTTGTTGGTTTAGGATTAATCATACTGATATTTATTTTTGCTACTTACAGCGATTTAGCACGACTCGGATTAAAACTGATAAAACAATGATTATACAAAGGAAAAAAACACATAAAATTAGGATTGGAACAGTATATATTGGTGGTGATGCCCCTGTTGCTGTTCAATCAATGACAAAAACTGATACACGGGATGTGCGTTCAACAGTTAATCAGATAAAAAAATTGGAAAAATATGGTTGCGAAATAATTAGGGTTGCTGTTCCCGATATGGAATCAGCAAAAGTATTAAAAAAAATTAAGTCAAAAATAAATATTCCTATCATTGCTGATATCCATTACGATTATAAACTTGCATTAGAATCTATTAACCAAGGAGTTGATAAAATAAGGATAAATCCGGGTAATATTGGGTCAAAAAATGAAGTTAAAGAAATAATTAAGTATGCTAAACAATCTAATATTCCAATTAGAATCGGTCTTAATTCAGGTTCTTTACCAACTAAAAATCCTGCTCATTATTCTAATATTTCTAATCTTATGGTTGATACTGCTATTGATTACATAAAAATGTTTGAAGATTATGGGTTTACTGATATCGTTGTTTCACTGAAAGCAACTGATGTTTTATCAACAATTGAAGCATATCAGGAATTGAGCAAAAAAGTTGATTATCCATTACATATAGGAATAACAGAATCAGGTCCGGTATTCTCAGGTGTTATTAAATCTGCTGTTGGATTAGGACTGCTTCTTTATTCCGGTATCGGAGATACTATACGGGTGTCTTTAACTGCTCCACCTGAAGTTGAAGTTAAATCTGCATATTATATACTTAATACATTAGGAATTAGGAAAACAGGTATCGAAATAATATCATGTCCGACATGTTCAAGATGTAAGATTAATCTTATAAAAATTATAAACGAATTTGAGAACTGTATCTCTAAAAATAAGTTATTTTTATTTAATAAAAAACATCATCCTGTTAAAGTAGCGATAATGGGCTGCGAAGTTAACGGACCGGGTGAAGCCAAACATGCAGATATAGGAATCGCTGGAGGGAAAAATACAGGATTATTTTTCCGTCAAGGTAAACCAGTATGTAAAATTAGACCTGAATACTGGATAACAACATTATTGAAGGAACTTGAAAAAATATGAAATTATCAAAAATGTTTTTACCTACATTAAGAGAAGAGCCAGTTGATACTGATACTGTTTCAGCGAAACTTATGATACGTTCAGGTATGATAAGAAAACTTGCGTCGGGTATTTATGAGTGGTTACCACTCGGATTGAAAGTTTTAAAAAAGGTTGAACAGATTATCAGAGAAGAAATGGATTCAATTGGTGGTCAGGAAGTATGGCTACCTTTATTACTACCGAAAGAATTATGGTTAGAAACAGGTAGATGGCAGTTATACGGCTCGGAATTGTTTCGTATTAAAGATAGGAAAGAAAGTGAGTTTTGTTTAAGCCCTACACATGAAGAAATAATAACAGATATTGTGCGTCGTGAAGTAAGGTCATATAGAGAATTACCTATTATGTTATATCAGTTCGGAATAAAATTTCGTGATGAAATAAGACCTCGATTCGGTGTAATGCGTGCACGAGAATTTTATATGAAAGATGCTTATTCTTTTCATGCAACAGAACAGGATGCAGAAGAATACTATAATAAAGTTTTTGGATCGTATATGAAAATTTGTGATAGATGCGGATTTAAATACCGACCAGTTGAAGCAACAACAGGTGCTATTGGAGGTAAATTTTCTCATGAGTTTATGGTATTAGCAGAAACAGGTGAAGAAGAAATCGTTGTCTGCAAAAAATGTAATTACGCTGCTAATGTAGAGAAAGCAGAATGTGTTGATATTGTTCCTGATACAGAAACAGAAAGATATGAACAGAAAAAAATAGAAGAAGTGTATACACCTAATTTACGATCAGTAGAAGAAGTTGCTAAATTTTTAAATGAAAAGGAAGAAAAGTTTATAAAAACACTTATTTATATAAGTGATAGTGAACCAGTAATGGTTTTAGTGCGCGGTGATTATGAAATAAATGAAACAAAATTAAAAACATATTTGGGCTGTAATGAACTGAATCTTGCTACAAGTGATATTATAGAAAAAATTACAGGTGCACCTGTCGGATTCGCTGGTCCAATAGGTATTAAACAGAAAATAAAAATTATATGTGATTATTCTGTCAAGAATATTGTTAATGGTATTTCTGGTGCTAATAAAAAAGATTTTCATATTAAAAATATAAATATCAATGTTGACTATCAACCTGATGCTATTGTTGATTTAAGAAAAGTAACAAGAAATGATATATGTCCAAAATGTATTACTAACGGTGTAAAATCAAAATTGGAGTTTTATAAAGGAATAGAAGTAGGCCACACTTTTAAACTTGGAACAAAATATTCAAAATCAATGAATGCAACTTTTCTTAATCAAGAAGGAAAACAACAATATTTTGTTATGGGATGCTATGGTATCGGTGTCTCAAGAATTGTTGCTGCATTAATTGAACAATCACATGATGAAAATGGGATTATTTGGTCAAAAACACTTACACCATATCATGTATACATTATCCCGATTGATTATAATGATAAAAAAATAAAAGAAATTGCAGATAAAATTTATAATGAATTAATTGAAAACGAATTTGATGTTTTACTTGATGATAGAGATGAACGACCAGGTGTAAAATTTAAGGACGCTGATTTAATAGGTATTCCGGTACGAATAGTAGTAAGTTCACGTAATTTGCCAGATAATGTTGAAATCAAATTACGGACAAATAATGAAGCGAACATAATAAAAATAGCAAATTGTTTATCTGAAATAAAACAATATTATAAAAGTTGACAACAATAAGTGTAATTTTATATAATTAATATGTAGCCGCTTTAATTATAACTGAATATTTTAATGATATAAGAGTGGCTTGTAGTAGATGCCACTTTTTGTTTTATATATGAATAAAATAGACGAAATAGAGAAAATAATAGTTCCAGTATTGAATGACTTAAAATTTGAACTTGTTGATATTGAAAATTGTTATGAAAATGGAAAAAATATTTTAAGAATATTTATTGATAAAGAAGGTGGTATAACAATTGATGATTGTGTATCCGCAAGTGAACATATAGGATTTATGCTTGATAATACTAATTTGTTTGATAAAAGTTATGTGTTAGAAGTATCTTCACCAGGTCTTGATAGAAAACTTAAAAAAGAATCTGATTATGTAAAATTCTGTGGGAAAAAAGTTAGAATTAAACTTTTTGCACCTATTAATAATCAAAAAAATATTGTTGGAACTATAAAACAATGTAGTTCCGGTATTGTTACTGTTACGGTCTCTAAAATAGAAAATAAAACTAAATCTGATATAGATATTAATCTGGAATTATCAAATATAGCAATTGCAAGATTAGAACCTGAAATAAATTTTAAATAATTTTATAGGGTTTTATAAGTATTTTGTTTATATAAGAAAAAAATTGAGGTAGAGATTATGGTTGAACCTAAAAAAGAGTTATTACCAATACTTGAACAGATCGAGCGTGAGAAAGGACTGAAAAAAGAAGGGATACTAAAAGTAATAGAAAGTGCTCTAATATCAGCATACAGAAAACATGCTGGTAAAAATGCTCGGTTTGAAGCTATGATTGTCCCTGAAACAGCAGAAGTAAAAGCATTTGTGATAAAAACTGTAGTCGAGACAGTTAAAGATCCGAACCAAGAAATTTCAATAAAAGAAGCAGAAAAAATAGATAGTAATGCAAAATTGGGAACTGATATAAAGATACCTGTCGATACACAGGAATTTTCAAGAATAGCAGCACAAACAGCAAAACAGGTTATAATACAAAAAATACGTGAGTCAGAACGTATAAATTTATTTCAGGAATTTAAGTCTAAGGAAGGAACTGTTGTTAGTGGCGTTGTTTATAGGTTCATTAATAAGAGTTTTATAGTTGATTTAGGTAAAACAGAAGCAATTTTACCACCACGAGAACAGATACCGAATGAACGATTAAAAGTAGGTGAACATATTCGTGTGTATGTAGTTAGTGTTGAACAGGCATCAAAAGGGATAAAAGTATTGGTGTCCAGAAATCGTCCAGAAATGGTTAAGAAATTATTTGAAATAGAAGTACCAGAAATTTATGAAAAAGTTGTTGAGATAGTAAATATTGTTCGTGATCCTGGTGTTAGAACAAAAATTGCTGTTATATCACATAATCCTAAAGTTGACCCTGTTGGTGCTTGTGTTGGAATTAAAGGTTCACGCGTTAAACCAATAATAGATGAACTTAAAGGAGAACGTATTGATTTAATACCATATACAGATGATTGTGTAAAGTTTATATCAGATGCTTTTTCACCAACAAAAGTGCAGTCAGTCAATATTATCAATAAAGAACAAAAGAAAGCAGAAGTAATTGTATCTGATGATATGCTCGCTTTTGCAATTGGTAAACATGGTAATAATATCAATTTAGTATCAAAACTGATTGGATGGCAAATAGATGTTAAATCTGAATCGCAAAAGAAACAGGAACTAACACAAAAAGTTAATGATGCAATTAAATTATTAACACAACTTGAAGGTGTTGGACCAAAACTTGCTGAGATTTTAAATAAGGCCGGTTGGAACGATATAAAGAAAATCGCAGCAGCAAAAGTAGATGAACTTACTACTGTAAATAATGTTGGAGAAAAAACTGCACAGAAAATAATTGAATCGGCAAAAAAATATATTCAGGAACATGAAAATGGAACGGGAAAAGCATAAACAATTAAAAAAATCCGAGAAAAAGAAGAAAATTACTAGAGTTCATATTGATAAAAAGTTAACTAAGAAAACTGAAAATGTTGTTCAGGATAATTCAACTGAAACAGTTGTAAAACAGAAAAGTAAAAAGATAGGTATAATTAAGAAAAAATCTAAGAAATTAGAACAGATTAGTAAAATTGAACCTGAACAAAAAGTTACTAAAGAACAATCTATCTCTACAACAGAAGTTATACAGAAACCATCAGAGATAAGAAAACGAGGTAGACCAAGAAAAAAAATAATAGAAAAAGAAGAGACAATTAAGATAGAGAAACCTGTTACTGAACAACAGGTTCCTGTTCCGCAACCTGTACCACAACCTGTTCCAGAACAAATTCAGAAACCAGTTATTACGAAACCTGCTATTGAACAACAACCGGTCAGTGTTATACCAAAACCACAAAAGATAAAGATAAATGAGTTAACAACGGTTCGAGAATTAGCAGAAAAAATAGGTAAACAACCCACAGAAATAATAAAAAAATTATTATCTTTAGGAACAACTGTTACTATAAACCAGAGAATAGAACCTGATATTGCGGAATTGATTGCGCATGAATATGGTTATGAAACAGAATTTATTTCATTTTATAGTGATGATGTATTGGAAGAATATAAACCTGATACGACTAAATTAGTACCAAGAGCACCTATTGTAACAGTAATGGGACATGTTGACCACGGTAAAACAACCCTACTTGATACTATAAGAAAAACAAAAGTAACTGAATCTGAAGTAGGTGGCATTACACAACATATTGGTGCTTATAGAGTAGATACGCAAAAAGGTAGTATAGTTTTTCTTGATACACCAGGACATGAACTTTTTACAGCAATGCGTGCACACGGTGCAAAAATAACAGATATTGTTGTATTAGTAGTCGCTGCTGATGACGGCGTTATGCCACAAACTATTGAAGCAATAAATCATGCACGTTCAGCAGGTGTTCCTATAATTGTTGCAATAAATAAAATTGATATGCCTAATTCTAATCCAGAAAAAGTTAAACAACAATTAGCATCTTATAATCTGTTACCTGACCAATGGGGTGGAGATACACTTACAGTAGAAATATCTGCAAGAAATAATATAAATATTGATAAATTGTTGGATACAATACTTTTTAAAGCAGAATTAATGGAATTGAAATCTAATCCAGATTGTCCTGCTCGCGGAATTGTTGTTGAAGCAAAACTTGATTCGCGTAAAGGACCACTCGGAACAATATTAATACAAGATGGTACTCTTAAAATAGGCAATAATTTTATTTGTGGACTAACTTATGGAAAAGTTAAATCAATTATAAATAATATGAATCAGAGAATAAATAGTGCTGGACCATCTACACCAGTAGAAGTACTCGGATTTGATTCTGTTCCTTTTGTCGGTGATAAATTTATAGTAGTGAAAGATGAATATACAGCAAGAGATATTGTTGAAAAAAGAAGAAATATTTACAAACAACAAAAATATCAAACCAGACACAGAATTTCACTTGAAGATATTAAATCGTCAGGAATAAAACAATTGAATCTTATAATTAAAGCAGATGTTATCGGGTCATTATGTGCTATTCGTGATGCAATTGACAGAATTGATTTAAATGATGTTAAATTTAATATAGTTCATTCTGGTGTCGGCTCAATAAATGTTTCAGATATAAATTTAGCTATTTCTACTGATTCTATTGTAATCGGATTTAATATACGTCCTGAACAAAACGCTGAATCGCTTGCTAAACAGGAAGGTGTTGATATAAGAATTTACAGGATAATATTTGAACTTGTGGATGATATAAAGAAAGCATTGGAAGGATTATTAGCACCAAAATATAAGGAAGTAATAATAGGTAAAGTTCAGGTAAAAAAAGTTTTTAATATAAGTAAAATTGGAACAGTTGCTGGTTGTGTAGTGTTAGAGGGGAAAATACAACGTAATTCATCAGTAAGATTAATTCGTGATAATTCTATTGTTGCAGATACAAAAATTGCGTCATTACGTGTAGTTAAAAATGATGTTAAAGAAGTCGAAAAAGGACATGAATGTGGTGTATTATTAGAAAATTACAATGATATAAAAATAGGTGATATTATTGAAGTTTATACAAAAGAGAAAATTGAACAGAAAATAGTAGAACATAAATATTAAGTTCTGACAAATGTTTGTCGGTGCTATCTATATTGAACTCTATTTACCAAGCGTAAATTCTTTAAAGGATAAACGAAAAATAATAAAAAGTATACTGGATAGATTAAGAAATAGATATAATATATCTGTTGCCGAAATAGATTGTCAGGATGTATGGCAGAAATCCACTATCGGTATTTCATATATAAACTCAAAACATAGTGAGATAGATATCATGCTAGAAACAATATTGAATTTTATTAAGTTAGAAAAAGATGTATCTATTCTGGATTATGAAAAATATATTTATTAAACTATTATGTT
>Ga0207433_10014396_pt1 | contig 11467 bp, 11 predicted proteins | sample YelNatPaOPGAMG01_FD_187559 | JGI IMG/M metagenome (GOLD analysis project Ga0207433, IMG submission 187559) | Hot spring thermophilic microbial communities from Obsidian Pool, Yellowstone National Park, USA - OP-RAMG-01 (SPAdes) (version 3) | ecosystem: Environmental > Aquatic > Thermal springs...
GTTTATATCGCCCCTGAAGATGCACAGGCGGACGGCGAAAGAAATAATCGGAGCGGAAGATTTTATCGAAATATTTATCGATTCTCCTTTTTATGAATGTGTCCAAAGGGACCCTAAAGGCTGGTATAAGAGGGCTATAAACGGTGAAATAGAAGGCTATACGGGCGTCGATTCGCCGTATGAAAAGCCGGAGAAGCCGGACGTGCATATAAAGACGGGCGAGACAAACATTGAGGAAGCAAAGGCAGAAATAATAAGGGCTTTAGAGAAAAAGGGAATAATTTTATGAATCAAATATTTTCTATTTTCGGCAAGGAAAAAATTGATGAGCTGATTTGTATTCTGAAAGATAATTTTAAAAATACGGATACATTCGAATTTCTTATTTCAAAAGATTATGTTTTTTTTGATTTATTAGAGTCTGAAATAAAATTGAACGGTTTTTCTGTGTGCGGCATAAAGGAAAATTCAGACAGCATAAAATTATGCGTAAAAAATTCCGGCTGTATTCCCGCCTATTTCCGAACATCCGATTTTAAAGCCTTAAAACAATCGTTAAGCGCAATACCGGATTCTTCTATAGAAAAATTATCCATTAAAGATATAGGAGATAATTTTACATATGTAGAATTAGAAGAACTCTTTTTCGAAGCGTACAGAGTTTTGCAGTTTGGTGCGGAGTTCCTTTTGGAATATACCGGAACCGCCGTTTCGGAATATCTTTTAAAAGGCTATATTGAATATGCAGGTTTTATAAATGTTTTTCCTGCAACGTCGCCCGGCGAATATGAATACGGCAAAATTAAAATATCGTCTAAGAAAGGGTCTTTATCCGATTTATCAAAAAAACCCAAAAAAGTTTTATTGAATATTGATTCCGAAAAACCTGAAAAATTGTTGGAATATTCGGTTTTTATAAGGGATTTGCACAATAAATACAACAACTGGGACTTGTATTTAGTTTCTGAAGAATGGAAATTTTTTGACGAAAACATTTATTTAAAATACTGTTCTGCCGAAATGCCTGCCGAACAGGTTGATTATATTATATATCTTGACGATTCAGAACCCGTTATCAATATTAATTACGATTTTAAAGAGCTGAACAGCCGCAAAGCAGACATATTTTATTCGCGGGAAAATTTAGATAATGCCGCCGGATATTTAGATAAATACGGCATAAGCGCAGACGATTTCTTTTTCATTATAGATACAGCTTTTGTCAAAGGCGATAATATTAAAGGCGATAATAAAGACGGTATTTTAGAGAAGTTAAAATCCGATTTCCCGTATATATCCAAAATAGGTTTTAAAATATTGTATTTAGAAGAAGATTTTAACCTCCTGTCTTTAAAGGACAGAGCTTTGGTTATGCAGTCTTCGTCTTTTTACGCAGGAGGCGGATTTAATTATTCTCTGGCAGACTCTTTATGCGTTCCGTCATATAATATAAGCACCGGCGAGATTAATTATAGAAGGGCTCATAGAATCACATCCGGCAATATAAATAATAATATCAATCAATATGACGGCAATCAGCATAATAATATAAAAGACAACGATAATTATGACATATCTATAGTAATACCGGTTTTTAATAATTTTCATTATACAAAACAGTGTATCTATTCTATATTTAAAAATCATCCTTTGTTAAATTTCGAAATAATAATAATAGATAACGGTTCGACCGACGCAACAAAAGATTTTTTTCAAAATTTTCAGGAATTGAAAAACCTTAAGTTTATTTCCAATAAAGATAATTTGGGATTTGCGAAAGCTTCTAATCAGGGAGCGGAAATTTCTTTATCGCCGTATGTGCTGTTTCTGAATAACGATACGGTCGTTTCCAAAGGAGCGATAGACGAGCTTTATTGGTCTTTAAATTCTGAAAAGGCAAAAACCTCCGGTATAGCGGCATCCGGTCCTCTGCTTTTATATCCAGACAAAAAAATTCAGCAGGCGGGAGTAGTGTTTGATATATTTGATGTACACTTGTGTCCCTATAACGCCTATTCCAGAATGGATATATCTGGTTGCAGGGTATCGGATTTTAAAAATGCCGTATATCTAAGAAGTTTTAATGCGCTTACGGCGGCATGCCTATTAGTAAACAAAGAAATATTTTTTAAATCCGGCGGTTTTGACGAAGGATATATTAACAGCTTCGAAGATGTAGATTTGTGTTTAAAATTGCGGGAGTCCGGACATAAACTTATATTTAATCCTAAAAGCATTGTCTTTCACTTTGAAGAAAAAACCCCGGGCAGAAAAAAGCACGATAAAGAAAATATTAACCGTTTAAGGAATAAATGGGCATTTAAGTATAAACGCGATAATTATATTTTTGCGGAAATGGATAATTTATTTATATTAACCTATAGTAATTCAAAAGACAGTGCTAAATATATTATTTCGCTTAATATAATCAGAAAGGAGGAGGAAAAAATAGACGAACTTGCCTCAAATATGCGATATGAAGAGGCTTTGAAACTGTGCAGTGAAATTTTAAAATTTGATAGATATAATATAAAAGTGCAGAAAATCAGGGCTAAAATACAACATTATTTAAACTCGGCGGAATCTAAAAAAGATATCTGCTTATTGCTGGAAGAAAAAGAAAAGGAGCTTTTTTCCTGCCGGACGATTATAAACAATATTCGGAAGTATAATGAAGACATAAAAATATCTCTTGACCAGAATGAAATTTATCAAATATGGATTAAATACAATGAACCTTCAAGCGCTGAACTTGAACGTCAGAGAGTGTTTGAGTTTAAATATAATCCAAAAATCAGCATAATTATGCCCGCATATAATACCCATGAAGAATATTTAAAAAAAGCAATAGAATCGGTAATAGGTCAGACTTATGCGAACTGGGAACTTTGTATTGCCGACGATGCTTCGACGGAGATACATGTAAAAGAAATTTTAAAGTATTACAGCGAACAGGATAAAAGAGTTAAAGTAGTATATAGAACGGAAAACGGACATATTTCAAAAGCGTCAAACAGCGCTCTCGAGCTTGCTTCCGGAGATTATATCGCATTACTTGACCACGATGATGAACTGCCTAAGTTTGCATTATTTTTTGTTGTTAAGGAAATAAACGAGCATCCGGAAGCTAAATTAATATACAGCGACGAAGATAAATTTTATATTGACGGCAGCAGGGTTTCGCCTTATTTTAAATGCGACTATAACCCTGATTTGTTTTTATCTCAGAATATGATTAAACATTTAGGTGTTTACAAAAAGGCGATAATCGATGAAATAGGCGGATTCAGGGAAGGTTACGAAGGGTCGCAGGACTATGATTTAACCCTTCGTTTTATCGAAAAAATAAAATATGGCGAAATCAGGCATATTCCACGGATACTATATCACTGGAGGATGACCGAAGGTTCGATGGCGGTAAATATCGGATACAAATCATATGCCGTAATAGCTGCAAGAAAAGCCATACAAGACCATTTAGGCAGATTAAAGATTAACGCTAAAGTGGTCGAAGCGCCGCTGGTGTCTTCTGATTACAATCGTGTTGTTTACGATATAGCAGGAAGTCCTTTAATCAGTTTGGTAATCGCTACCCATAACGAGTATCAATTAATTAAAGATCTAATCGGAAGTATATTTGAAAAAACCTCATATAGAAATTTTGAGATTTTATTAATTAACCGTGATAGCTATGATTTACACACGTTAGAGTATTTAAAATCGTCAAATAAGCATGAAAAAATTACCGTTATAGATTACAATATGCCTTTTAATTATTCTAAAGCGGTTAACTTTGCAGTAAAGTATGCTAAAGGAGATGTATTTGTAATTTTGAATGACGATATGAAGATAATCAATGATGACTGGCTTAGAGAGCTTGTCTCTCATGCGTTGCGTTCCGAAGTAGGGGTCGTTGGAGCTAAACTTTTATATCCTGACGATACAATTCAGCATGCCGGAATAATAATCGGATTAGATGGAGAAGAAGATATTACTGCGGTTTACCCTCATCAATTTATAAATAAAGACGCACCCGGCTATGGCGGAAGAGCGCAACTATTGCAAAATTATTCTGCAGTTACGGGAGCTTGTATGGCTGTGAGAAAGGATATATATGAAAAAGCAGGCGGCATGGACGAAAATTTAGCTTTAGCATATAATGATGTAGATTTTTGTCTGAAAGTTATGCAGCTTGGTTATTATAATGTATATACGCCTTATGCTATGCTGTACCATTACGAAAGTGCAACTATAGGCTATGCAGATACAGAAGAAAAACAGGTTAGATTTAAAAAAGAAAAGGACTATTTAAAAGCAAAATGGGGTAAACTTTTGGAGCATGATTTTGCATATAATATAAATTTGAGTTTTAAATCCGGCACATTGTTTACAATATCGCCGCCTGATAAAAGTTTGGCAATATAATATTGCAACTATATAAAATAAAATAAGATTAGATAAATTTAACATATAATTATTGTAAAATAAATTTTAAATTAACCATGATTACTGTTACCAAAACATATTTGCCGAACAGAGCCAAATTTGATAACTATGTTAATGACATGTTTGAATCCGGCTACCTAACCAATAACGGCAAATTTGTAACAAAACTGCAAGAAAAACTCCAAAAATATTTAAACGCAGAAAATATTTTGTTGGTTGCCAACGGAACGTTAGCCTTACAGGTTGCATATAAGGCATTTGAATTGAAAGGCGATGTAATAACAACCCCCTTTAGTTTTGTCGCCACTACAAGTTCATTAGTATGGGAGGGATTAGAACCTGTATTTTCCGATATTGATCAGGAGACCTTTTGTATCGACGCTTCTAAATTTAAAAATGCGATTTCTGACAAGACAGCCGCTATCGTACCCGTTCATGTTTTCGGCAATGCCTGCGATGTCGAGACTATACAAGTTACAGCCGAAAAATATAATTTAAAAGTTATTTACGACGGTGCGCACGCTTTTGGCGTTAATTATAAAAACAAAAGTCTTTTATCGTTCGGAGATGCCGCCGCGTTAAGTTTTCATGCAACAAAATTGTTCCATACTGTAGAAGGCGGAGCAATAATATTTAAGGATAAAGAAATTTACGAAAAAGCAAAAGATATGATTAATTTTGGATTCAATCCAAAAAACGGAGGCTATCCAGACAAAGTCGGCATTAACTGCAAGATGAACGAATTTGAAGCGGCGATGGGTCTTTGCGTGCTTGACGATATAGAAGAGATTTTATCGAAAAGGGCTAAAATTTACAATATTTACAGGGAAGAACTTAACGGATTAGTCAGATTTCAGAAACAAAATCCAAATTCTACTAAAAATTACGCGTATTTTCCGATACTTCTAAACGATGAATCACAAGTGTTAAGAATCAAAGAATCGCTTAAAAAAAATGATATAGACGCAAGAAGATATTTTTATCCTTCTTTGGATACTCTGCCTTATATTAAATCAAAGCAAATTATGCCTGTTTCAAGGTCTATATCAGCACGTATTTTATGTTTGCCGTTATACGACAGTTTAAACGAAGAGAACGTTTTCAGGATTATAAAAATTATTAAAAATAATGTTTAATTACAATATCAAATATAAGGAGCTAAAACTATGCCGTCAAAAGAAATAGGAGGCTATTTCGGTCTTGAGCTGTCTAAAGGGCGGGAGTATTATCCCGATGCAATAAAGCTTAACAGCGGGAGAAATTGTTTTAAGTATATACTATTAGCTCAGAAGCCGGCTAAAGTCCATGTCCCTTATTACATCGACAAAGGTATGATAGAAGAATCTCTTCAAAATTTGGGCGTCAAATTTGAATTTTATAATATTGACGATAAGTTTGAGCTATCCCGAAATGTAAAAGTAGAAAACGGCGATAAAATTTTGTATGTGAACTATTATGCTCTTAAAAATGATTACATATCGAAATTAGTTGATATATATAAGGATAAGCTTATTTTAGATTATACCCAGTCCTTTTTTTGTAAACCGACTAAAGGTATTGATACTCTTTACTCCTTGGACTCAAAATTCTTTGGCGTTCAGAGCGGAGGATATCTTTTTACCGAAATATCATTAGATAAAGAATTAGAACAGGATTATTCTTACGACCGTATGATCCATATTCTCGGGCGTGTTGATAAGAATGCCTCCGACTTTTTTGAATATTATCAGGAATCCATGAAGAGAAGATATAATCAGGAAATTAAAAAAATGTCGCGTTTAACCCAAGCAATTCTTTCATCAATCGACTACGAAAAAGTAAAAATAATAAGAGAGCGCAACTTTTATTATCTGCACAGCTATTTAAAAGATATAAACGAACTTACTGTAGATATATCTACAGTGGAAGGACCTATGGTTTATCCGCTTTTAATAAAAAAAGACGGTTTAAGGCAAAATCTTATAGAGAAAAAGATTTATGTCCCAACGTATTGGAAACAAATTCTTGACTTGCGAGGAACTTCCGATACCGAAAAATATATCTTAAATTATCTTTTGCCTCTTCCGATCGACCAGCGTTACGATATAAAAGATATGAAAATAATAGCAGATAATATTAAAAGGGAAATCTGTTTATGACACTCGGCATAATGCAGCCCTATTTTTTTCCATATATAGGATACTGGCAGCTTATAAAGGCTTCGGACGAGTTTATTTTATTCGACGATGTTCAATATATAAGACACGGCTGGATTAACAGAAACAGGATTTTAAAACCGAAAGAGGGCTGGATTTATATAACCGTTCCGTTAAAAAAGCATTCAAGAGACGATATTATACGAGATATAAAAATAGCGGATAATATCGACTGGCAGGATATAATGTTAAATCCGTTAAATAATTATAAAAAAGTAGCACCTTTTTATTTGGAAACCGCTGATTTGATAAAGGATATAATTAACAAATTTAACGATAAAAATATTGTCCTTATAAATAAAACGATAATAGATGCAATATGCAAATATCTTGAAATAGGCGCTAAAATAACGGTGTCTTCAGATTATAATTTTGATTATTCAGAAGTTAACGCTGCTGGTGATTGGGCGTTAGCCATTTCAAAACAGAAAAAAGCGGATGTATATATAAACCCGATATCCGGCAAAGAGCTTTTTGATAAAGAAAAATTTATTTCCAACAATGTAAATATTTTATTTTTAAAACCGCAGGAAATAGTCTATAATCAAAAAAGAAAGGTTTTTGAACCCAGTCTTTCTATTATAGATGTTCTTATGTTCAACGGAAGGGACGAAACGGCAAGGCTTTTAAATTTATACGATTTACTGGAGGATTAATGGATTATTGGAAAGAACACTTTAACGAAAATGCCGCAAAATTTGAAAATTCGTTATTTAGGCAGGTCGATATGACGGTTAACGGAAAAGAAGCGGAAGATATTCAGATTGATTTGAGGGTCAAAGGAATTAAAGATAATCTCCTGCTTAACGGTTCCGATATACTTTTAGATATCTGCTGCGGCAACGGAATGATAACATCAAGGCTTGCTGGTTATGTTTCGTTTATATATGCCGTAGATTTTTCCGAAGGTCTTATAAATATTGCAAATACCGCAAATAAAAAGAGCAATATAAAATATGAAGTAGGAAATATCATATCGCTGAAATACTCCGATTTTAAAGGTATAAATAAAATCTGCATGTCTTCCTGTTTTCAGTATTTGTCTAAAGACGAAGCCGAAGAATTTTTAAAAAATTTGTCTGTTCTTAAAAACGTAACTATATATATTTCCAATATTCCCGATAAAGAAAAAATATGGGATTATTATGATACCGACGAAAAGAAGAAATTTTATTCAGAAAGGGAAAAAGAAGGCAGACCTCACATGGGAACATGGTGGGACAAGAAAGATATCGAAAAAGTTGTTAACGGCTATTCTTTTCAGTATAAATTTTTGTCTATAAACAAAGATTTAAATACGAGTTATTATAGATTCGATCTATTATTGAGAAAATAAAGGAGAAGTAAAATAAATGCCCAAATTATCCGTGATATTAACATCGTATAATCATGAAAAGTATATTAAAGAAGCCATAGAAAGTGTTTTAAATCAAACTTATAGGGATTTTGAGCTAATTATATGGGACGATGCCTCAACCGATAATTCATGGGATATTATAAATAGTTATAATGACGAACGCATAATTAAATTTAGAAATGATTATAATAGACGAGCTGTTTACGGGATTAATAATTCTATTGCCGAAATTGCCAAAGGAGAATATATTGCGATTCATCATTCCGACGATATATGGGAACCGTCAAAATTAGAAAAACAGGTTGAATTTTTAGATAATCATTCAGACTGCGGGGCAGTATTTACCCTTGTCTCCATAATAGACGAAAACGGCTGTGTTTTCAAGGATACACATCATATTTATTTTAATATATTTAATCAGCCTAACAGAAACCGCTTTGATTGGCTTAACTATTTTTTTTACAAAGGCAATGCTTTGTGTCATCCCAGCGTGCTTGTAAGAAAGAAATGTTTTGACGATTGCGGGCTTTATAGGGCAGGATTAGCACAACTTTTAGACTTTGATATGTGGATAAGATTATGTCTAAAATACGATATATATATAATACAGGAAAGGTTAACGAAATATAGGGTAAGGAACAATGAATCCAACGCCAGCGGTCAAAGACCAGAAGTTATAATAAGGGATTCTAACGAATGGTTTATAATTGCTCATAACTTTTTACAAATTTCTTCTTTTGAAGATATAGTGAAAATATTTCCGCAGGTCAATCAGTATTGCAGCGGCAATGGTTTTGATAGCAGATTCGTTATGGCAATGATTTTTTTAAGCGATATTAATAAAAAACAATATGCCGCCGTTGCTATCGAAGTTTTATTTAATTTGATTTTTAACACTGAAGATGCAAAAAAAATAAAAGAGATATATAATTTTGATTACATAAGCCTTATAAGCCTTACCGACAAATTTAAGATATTTTAATTTCATTTTATAAATTATGTTTAATTATATCAACTTCGAGATATCCGGCATATGTAACGGTAAATGCCCTTATTGCGCGAACGGCTTGTCAAATCGAGGTAAAAATATCAATAATAAATTTATTGAAGTTAAAGATTTTGAAAAAAGCGCTGGATTATATGGCAGTTAATAAAATTTTTGATTTTAAAAACAGTTTTGTGGCTTTGTATAATTGGGGAGAGCCATTTTTGCATCCTGATTTTGAAAGCATTGTTAAAATTTTAGATTTTCGTAACATAAAATTTCAGATTTCAACAAACGCGTCGAAAATTCCTAAAATTTCTTCTGCGACTTCATAGAAAAATTTAAAATCATTAAATTTTTCTATGAATGGATTTTCACAATCTTCTTATGATAAAATTCATGGTTTTGACTTTGAATTAATAAAGAAAAACATAATAGAAATAATAAAAACTTTTAGAAATGCGGGCTATCTGGGAGTTGCTACTATATTGTATACCACGTATATCAGTTTAACATAGATGAATATAGAGATGCTTTTTATTTTGCGCAGAATAACAATCTTAATATTTATCCTTACTATGCCGGATTTAATAATTATGAAAATACCAAAAAATATTTAACCGATAAATTAGATTATGCTTTCTTAAAAAAAGTATCTAAAGATTTAATATTATTTTACACAGATAGACTTTTGTCCCAGAGGCCGTACAATTATAGATGTTCGCAGTTTGATGTGCTCATGCTTGATGAATATTGCAATTTATTAACCTGCTGCGCTCTTCCAAAATGGAACCAGAGTTACTCCTACGGTAATCTTTTTGAATTAAATTTAGAACAAATACTTGAATTAAAGGTAAATCAAAAAGAATGTATAAACTGCCAAGAATTGCATTATGATTATTGGGTCGGCAATATTCAAACATGCAAATTTTTAGTTTATTCTTTGACTGCGCCAGAAATAAAAATACCTGAAGTGCTTAATAAGCTGTTTGAAAACGATGAACAATATAAAAAGGCATTGGATGCGCTATTTTCGGTATATCAGAAAAGAGCTGATTTGAAGCAGTCCTTTCCTTTTAGTTTGACTGACGACTTGAACTTTTATATTTCTTTATTAATGTGGGCTGTAAATTTCGGAATTGTTTATGACAGTTCTAAATTAGATTTGCTTAATTATGCCGATTATTATAGATTGATGCTGGATATTCTTTTAAAATAAATAATCATGAAATTAAAATATTTCAACAAATGAAATTAGATATCTCACAACCTTTAGACATACCTGTTTTGTTTTTAATCTTTAACAGATTGGAAACAACAATTAAAGTTTTCAATATGATAAAACTGGCAAAACCGCCGAGATTGTATATCGCCGCCGATGGTCCAAGAAAAAATAAAGAAAGTGATACGGATAAGGTGAAAAGTGTCAGAGATTATGTTTTAAATAATATTAATTGGGATTGCGAGGTCAGAACGCTTTTCAGGGAAGAAAATTTAGGATGTGCTTTGGCAGTCAGTCAAGCGATAAGTTGGTTTTTCGAAAATGAAGAAATGGGTATAGTGCTCGAAGATGATTGTCTGCCTAGTTTAAGTTTTTTTTGGTATTGTGATTTTTTGCTAAAAAAATACAAAAATGATACAAGAATAATGAAAATAGGAGGTTCTAAATTTTCACAAAAAATATGGGGCGATGGAAGCTATTATTTTACAAAGTTTGGTTTTGTTTGGGGCTGGGCAAGCTGGCGCAGAGCGTGGAAATATTATGATTACGAAATGAAAAGTTTTCCTGATTTTAAAAAACAGAATGTCATAGCATCTATATGGGAAAATCCGATTATCAGGCATTTCTGGATTGAATTATGGAATAGAAATTATTATATGAAAAATACTTGGGATATACTATAATGAACCCATAAAACAATACAGATTTTTTAAAATCTAACTTCCATAATTGCAAAAATCTGTTAAAATTCAGTTGTTTTTAATTCCCCTTTTTTAAAAGGGGTGGCAGTCCGCCGCAGGCGGACTGACGGGGTATTTCTAATAAAATGATTCAACTTCAATTTCTGCTTAACATCACAGAAGAAGATTATAAATTAATTTAGTTTTAAAATTTTGGGATTGGCGGGATCAATTTTAAATGACAAGAGTGGTACCCCCTTGTAGTCCATTATAAGAAATATTTTTATTGACTTAAAACTAACTGTATTATATAAAAAATAAGAAGGGATTAATTGCTGATTTTAGTGTTCGATTATAAACGGAATCAGTGTTTGATTAAAACGTAATACACATATGTATAATTATGCATTATTTATGCATACATTTCAAGTTGATTAAATAAAATATTCATAAATATTCTTTAATTTATGCTGTATAAAGGAATTGAAATAGACCGTTTTTATATTGCCCATATCAACAATAAACAGGCAAATGCAGGCGGGAAGTAAGGAAATAAATAAATCTGGTCCCTTTTTTCGGCTC
>Ga0207433_10014401_pt1 | contig 11465 bp, 9 predicted proteins | sample YelNatPaOPGAMG01_FD_187559 | JGI IMG/M metagenome (GOLD analysis project Ga0207433, IMG submission 187559) | Hot spring thermophilic microbial communities from Obsidian Pool, Yellowstone National Park, USA - OP-RAMG-01 (SPAdes) (version 3) | ecosystem: Environmental > Aquatic > Thermal springs >...
ACCGTGGAAAGCACGTTCTATAGCGAACGGAGCATCCAGGTGGGCTACTACCGGAGTTGTGGTCATTTGGGCTAAACGGGCACCAACGAAGTCGTAGATGGAAGCGCGATGAAAAACGAGGTCAAAATGCTCCTCAGCCAAAATCTTTTTTACCGTTCGGCTTAAGCGCCATTGCAAGGTGAGTTCAATGCACTCCCTGGCCCACCAAGGCAAACGGCGGGCGAGGTTGCGTAGGCGTCCCCCGGTGGTGGAGAAGTCATAAGGTCGAAGCGGGGTAGGGCCGAGAAGTTGTACGCTGTGTCCCAGGTCTCGCAAGGCTTGAGCCATCTCTAGCACTTGTACAGCATCGCCACCACGACCAACTGAACTATATGTAAACAAGATGCGCATACCTCGGTTCTCCCCTGCCGCTCAAAAGCTTTACCAACGCCAGAAATGCTAAGGCCGCTTCAAAAGTTCTTCATAAACTTCTGCTATTCGGGCAGCCATCCGTTCGACGGAATATTCTTGGGCTTTCTTTCGCGCGGCCTCACCCATCGCTTGCCGCATTTCCGAGTCAGCTAACATTTTCCGCAGCGCTGTTGCTAACGCCTCAGGATTTTCAGGGGGTACCACGATGCCTGTAGTGCCATCTTCTACTATTTTTGCATTATCCCCCACACTGGTCACCACACACGGCAGCCCTGCAGCCATGGCTTCAAGCAAAGATATCGGCATCGCCTCATATCGCGACGGCAAAACAAAAACGTCGCTAGCTTGCAATATCTCTGGAACATCACTTCTGTAACCCAAGAATTGTACTATTGAGCCCAAATTCTCTTTTGCCACATATTGTTCGAGCTCAGACCGCAGGGGTCCATCACCAACCAACCAGACCCGAAAGGCACCGCTCTGACCGGGCAACATTTTGATAGCACGCAGAAAAACATCGATACCTTTCTGCTCAGTAAGGCGGCCAACAAAGCAGAACACCACGGCTTCTTCTGGGGTATTCAAAACCCTTCGCACTGCTGTGCGATCTGCACGCTTAGTGTATTTTTCTAGGTGAATACCATTTTCAATAACCAACGAGCGACTCTTAGGAGCGAGGTGAGCACGTAATGCCTCTTCACGCACACTATGAGATACATAGATCACGCGGCTAGTAAATCTTTTGTTCAAAATCCCCTCTATTAATTGGTACAACCTTTTTCTTACCCTTGTTACATAATAGTAAGGTGGCAAGTGGACTGTGTAAACAACGGGTATTTTCAATATTCTAGCCACCACGCGTCCTACCGCTCCGGAACGGGGGTCATGTATATGAAGCACTTTAACTTCATTACTTCGAAGTTTTGTCCACAAGTCCCAAATCGCATAGAGGTCACACTTGGTTCGCATTTTCCACTCGACCAGTTTTACATTATCAAGTCGTAAATCAGATAGCAGTTCTAAAAATCTTGGCGGAGCAAACACTATGAAGCGGAAACGCTTTCGATCACTGTAACTTACCAACAAGAGAATATGTCTTTCCACGCCACCTATATCGTAAGAAGAACCAGCCAGTATCCCAACAGGATAAGGCGGATTCTCCTCGCCTTTAACAAACATCGTGCCGCTCCGGTTTGCGGAATCGCGAAATACGCCGGACGACAAAAAACAATGCAAATAATAGGAAAGTCCGCAAACCCTTATCCCGAAGAATAGCCCATGCCTTTGCCACAAGTGATCTCTTCGGATGAGGGGATAGCTCAAAGGTATAAACCCGCCTCTCTTGTTTGCTATAACATTGATTCAAGGTCTGGATGTCAACATGCGGTATTTCCTGCTCTGACCAAAACGGGCGGCCATATATTGTCTTTCCGATCTCGTTAAGGGTATTTATGAGCTCTTTGGCCCGCACAGATGGGTGATAACGAGTAAGAACGTCTTCTCTTGCTCGTTCACCAAGTTCACGGCGGAATTTAGAATCCGCAACAAGCATTTTTAAACATCGGTACCAGTCTTCCCCTGTTTCCGCAAGAAGTCCTGTCTTGCCATTGTGCGTGGCGTATTCAAATGCTCCTATCCGACTAGCAACTGTTGGCACAGCTACAAGACCTGCTTCAATATACTTAACTTCGCTTTTAGCTTGGCAAAAGCGATTATTGATATCCAAAGGAGCAATGTTAATGTCAAATTGAGCCAAGAGGAATGGGAGTTCCTGCCAGGGAACGAAGGGTACGTACTTTACCCTGCTCTTTACCGAGCCCCAGTTAAAATGCGTGCTGAGATACCCTACTATCCATAGTTCCGTTTCTGGATGCTCTTCAAGGATACGTTTGAGGGCTAGTTGGGCTACTTGGAAATCCTGATCATGAGTTGGTGTTCCACTGGTATAACCAATAACAATTTTCCCTCTGGATGGATCCGGTTTTTGTTTAAGGGCCTGATTTGAGAGTCGCAACATCTCCATACTGAATGCATTGCGATGAACCCATACGGGTTTCCCAAGTTTTCGCACCTCTTGTGCAAGGAAATCAGTACTCACTAGTAAACCATCCACGCTTTGTATACACCGAGCATAGCGGCGCGCTTCATCGCTCAGCAAACTCTGCTCCACTAGTTTTACCAAACCCGGTATGCCCGATGGGTAAATAACTGCAGGGAAAACCTTTTGATCGAACACTAGGTCATCAGTATCAAAGATAACAATTTTTTCATTTTGGCGTGCAACACGAACTAATTTTCCTATGTTTTTGTCGTATGGAATCCGACAAAGAATCAACACATTTGTCATCTGAACAAACTGCAAGATCCGTGGCTCTTCTTTTGGTTTGGCCCAAGCCTTTATCCTTGCCAATCGCAACTGTTCTAAGACATTGAGGCACCGATAGCGTGTTGCAGCATTAAGAACGTTATATATAAAAGTTACTTGAAAGACTTTATTTTGTTGATTGTATAACACAATGAATTGATTCATTTTTGATCGCTTTTGCCAAAGAGTAACGCCAAAATATTATAGGCAGCTCTTTCAGGGAAAAAGTAGCACACATCATAAATAGCACGCCTTTGAAGCTCTGAACGCAGATCGTGCTCAACGACTAAACGCTGCAACGCCTCGAGGCAAGCGTCGTATGAAGTAGTATCCACAATAAGGCTATTTTTCTCATGCTCCGCAAAGCTGCTCGCACCACCATGACATGGTACAATGACCGCGGCCCCACAAGCCATGGCTTCCATTGCTGTTAATCCCATAGCTTGATAGGTTGAAAAATCAACAAAAATGTCGATTTCGTTCAAGAGGAAGGCTAGTTGCGGTCGCGTTAAGATCCCTGCGTGACGCCAATTAAAGTCACGTGGAAGGGCTAAAAAATCCGGATCAGTGAGATGACACCCAAAAAGGATGATTTCGATTGCTTCGCTATAGATTTGAGAGATCTCTTTTAGTACTTCCATTGTCATCCTGGGTGCACGCCGAGGTGAGCTAGGGCGGATCATCGCAGCGATACGCAGGGGACGTTGGGGCCAGTTCGGATCACGCCGAGGACGAGGACGGAATAAATCGATATTCACACTCGGCCCAATAACAGTACAATCAACACCTGTCTGTATCTTGACTTCATTGCGATTCCATTCGGTCTTTGTAAATCGTACTAGATCAGGATACGCGGTATAAGAATTCCAAGCAGCTCTAAATTCTTGAGAACCCGGGGAGAAGAAATAGGGTTCGAAATCTTGGATGTAGTATGCCCTAACCAAAGAGCGCCCGTACTGGGCAGAAGTTTCTAGCCAATAAACCGACGGCCAATACGTAGCGATAACCGCGTCGTAACTGTTAAGTATTTCCGGAATTTGTTGTGGCCCGTCCACAAAGAGTACAGGAATCGGATTATCTGGGTAGCTGCTTTCGAATGACTTCTGATGAGTCCTGAAGTTCAAAAGTTGCACATCAACACCCATTTCTCGCATCGCTTGGGCTTCTTGGATTACCACATTACCCCCACCTCCCGGTTCTGAAATAGGCAATAAAAAGAGAATTCTCTTTCCTGCCCAAAGTTTTTTGCCCTCGTTAACCAACCGCTGGCGCAAAAGCATCACTTTACTTCTTGCACGAATACCCTCTAAAACACGATCAAAGCGACATATCGCTACACCTTCGTTAACAATTTGTTGTCCATGTTTTGCAACAAGTGCTCTATTCGCGTGCTCGTATAATTGCTTTCTACGTTCATCAGAGTAACTGCGAGATTGCCAATGGTAAACGTAAGCGTCGTCTGCTACAGCGAGCTCCCAACCGGCTTTACGTGCACGCAAACAATAATCATTTTCTTCTCCATAGCCCTTCCCAAAATTTTCCTCATCAAAATACCCTATTTCCTCAATTACCCTCCGCTTGATAAGAAGGCAAAATCCGTTTAGAAATGGAATTCGCGGATACAAGCGGCCAGAATATTTCGCGACAAGCTCGGCCATATCTGGTGGTGTTATACCCTCAGGTAATTTGTTGTTAGCCCAGTCATTCCCTTCTTTATTTACAATTTCTGGTATCGATTGCCACGAAGCCGCGTTAGAAAGTGGTCCCACAAGGCCAATGCGGGGATCGGACTCCGCACAGGCGACCATGCGGTCTAACCATCCCGGAGTAACCACGGTGTCACTGTTAAGCAATACAACGTACTCACTCCGAGATTCCCGAAGCCCTTGATTAGCCGCACACGTATAGCCCATGGGTCGGTCATTTCTTATTAATGTTGCCCCTTGCAAAGTTGCGAATTGCTCAAGATAAGCTTTTGTTTCCTGGTCACTACCATCATCGATTATGATAAGTGAGTAAGGCGGGTTCGTATGACGCACTACTGAATCCAAGCATTGTTTGACGTATTCAAGCGCATTATGAACACAAATAATAATATCGACGTTAAGAGAACGCCGTTTTTCAGGGGGCAAAAATGAGATTTCAGAGACTTGAAAAGTGCGTTCAGTAATTTTGCGTTGGTTTCTAACAAGATTTCTTTTCAAAATCACATTAGCTAGTCGGGACCTTTTACTCGTTTGGAAAAGCTTACGACAGATTTTACTTACAAGGACAACAAAACCCTCCTGTCTCCACACTTTGAGTACTCGCATTCCCAAGGTAAGTAGACATTCCCTTCGACTACCATGGGGAGCTAGCCTGAGGCGCAGCCGCCAAAGGATCTGAACTAAGCTCCACGCCGTGCTACCGGTGATGGATGCGAGAACTTGATCCCTTTCCTTTAACCGGGCGTTTAGATCGTAGATAGCCCTTTCTTTTTCTATCAGCTGTTGTCGCAGCCGCTCCTGCTCAGCTTGAAGCTGAGCCATCTGCGCTTGAAGTTGCCCCATACTCTGCTCCCGTTCAGCAAGTTGGGCATTTAAGCGCTGTAAAGTCTGTTCTCTTTCACCAGCTTGATCCAGCAGAGTTTGAATTAAACGGTCCCTCTCGGCTAGCTGTTGTGCCAATTGCCTCTGTTGAACTTGCAGTGTCAGCCGCTGACCAAGCTCGAAGAAGAATTGCCTGATAATTGCGGCTTCTTCGCTGGACACCCTCAAAAGGGTTTGAAAGTCTTCAGGGTATTCGCTACCAACAGCCAAAATCCCTAAGCCGTGTCCATGCAAAAACTCAAAATGTGGATATTTGTCCCTGATCTCTTCCCAAAATTGCTTCACTCCAAAGTCCCGCTCCGGCACGTTAATGTCATGAAGAAGAACTACTCCCCGCGAGCTCATTTTAGGGAGCCAAGACTCAAAATCGTGCTTAACAGCGTCGTAAACATGATAACCATCGATATGCAAAAGATCGATGGTTCCATGCGCAAAATGCTTGAGCGCCTCGTCAAACGTGCTCTGGATAAGACGCGAAAAACCTCCGTAAAGAGGGTCATGATGCGCCCGTAAGTCAGCTAAAACTTCCGGCCCATAGAAACCAGCATGAGGGTCCCCTTGCCAGGTGTCAACTGCGTAACACCTGGTGTCGAGATGCAATTCCTGAACAGCTTGGCAGAAAGCACAATAGGAATCGCCGTATTGCGTGCCCAATTCGACGATTACTCGGGGGCGCAAGACGTCGACTAGCCACATTGCAAACGGTATGTGCTGGTGCCAGGCTGAGTAGGGTGTTAGGCGTCTGGGTAAGGAGAAACAAATTGGCCGATTAAATATATTCAACATATTTTTCACCTCCGCACCACAATTTATCAACAGGCACCAGAGGTTTCAGCTTCAGAAAGTTTTTTCCGGTAAAAAGCAATCGTCGCTTGAAGGCCTTCTACCAGCGGAGTTTTAGCTTTGAACCCAAGGTATTGCTCAGCTAGTGACAGATCTACATCTATGGAGACCTTTATCTCACCTCGTCGCATTGGATGAAATTCTAAAGGGGATTCGCTGTTTGTCAATTTAAGAATCAACAATGCTAAATTTTTAACACTCAATTTTGCTGTGCTACCTATTGGAATTATTTTCCCATCACATTCATCCCTTGTAGCGGCTAATAATAGTGCTTCTACAACATCTTTAACATAAACATAGACACCCTCTTGCTCGCCATCGCCAAATACAGGTAAGGGCTCATTTTTTAAAGCCCGTACGATAAACGTAGGCACAACTTTTTGATAATTATAAGGTGCCCCCCAGTCACAACCAAGCCATCGCTCCCTTGGGCCATACACATTGGTCAACCTGAGTACCACAGTCCGCAGACCATATTCCTGATAAAACATTCGACAGAAATCTTCACAAGCACGTTTTGTTATCTTGTAAGGATTTAGCCACGGTACATCGGGAGTGGAAGGATAAATCACCTTCTTAACATTGGCTGCGCGACTTGCTTGCAGTACTGACAGCGTGCCAACAACGTTGATCTCAGCTACCTCTGCTGGGTCGTATATCTCTATACTTTCAGAGGTACCCAGGACAGAAGCTAAGTGGTAAACCACGTCAACGCCTCTGCACAAATGCTTGAGGAGCTGCCTGTCCCGTATGTCTCCGTTAACGTATTCAAAACATGCTTTAGTTTGAAACGGAGCGAGTTCTTTGGCGAGCCATCTGTCTAATACAATTATCCGTTCGGCTCCATGATCCAATAGAGCCTCTACTAAATGGCTCCCAATAAAGCCTGATCCACCAGTGACTAGGAACCTCATTTCTTACCTCCTATGGGGTTTGTACACAAACCAGGGTGACGTATAAACGTCACCAGGGATAATCGCTGGCCTTATATCAAGTTGCCACAACACGAACGGGAAGCTGATTTGATCCCGCCGCGAATATTTTCGGATTTGCCGCCACCACATCCATGAAAGCCGGCGATTTACGGGGGTATCACGACGCAGAACTACGCCCGTAGCGAACAACCCGCTATGCGGGGGGTACCCCCGCACCCGATAAAAGGATAGTTGCTGTTGTATCTTAATCGGAGAGTCCAAAAACAAATCACAGCATACTTCACCCTCAGCATAAATACAGTTCCGCCATGGGTGAGCGAAAACCGCGATATCCGCCCTATCAAGGAGAAAGGGCACAAGATCAAGAAAGCAATCTGTCGGTAAATGAGTCCCATCAACCCAGAGCGTAACCGGTGTGTTGACATATAAGTGCGGCCATATTTTGTGGGCTTTTGCATTCAAACAAGGGTCCGCAAATCTCGTTTCGGCCGGCCGAACCTCCCATCCTTTTACTGGTACCGGGTCGTCCATAAACGCGATGTACCGAACTTCTGGGCGGCTAGCAATGGGTGGTCGCAACTCATCTTTTCCTGCGGTGATCGCGGTGTAAATCGTCAGTTCCATATTTTACGCTCCTCACGCAATGCCCTCGCTTGCCTCTCGATTAAGTAAGCGCTCAGTGCTTCCGACCAGTGTCTAAGGTTATTTAGCCTAAGACGCTTAAGCTTTTCCAGTGCCAAAACCGAATAGGCAGGACGGGGGGCCTTGGCTCCATACTCTACCGAGGTTATTGGCCCAAAGTCCGGCTTTAAACCCAAAAGCTCAAAAATTTTGGCCGCGAATTCGTACCAGGAACATTCACCGCTATTGGTGATGTGGTATAGGCCGTAAGCCTCGGTCTGCACGAGCTCTTTAATTTTCTCCGCAAGGTCTTTGGTGTACGTGGGCGTCAGAACCTGGTCGTTTACCACACGGATGGGCCTTCCTTCTTGGGCCAACCGAATCATAGTCTCCACAAAGTTCCCTCCCTTGGCCCGGGAACCAGCAACCCCATAAAGACCTGAAGTACGAATGACAAAATGCTTCGGACAAATGTTCCGTACAAAGTATTCTCCTGTTAGCTTAGAGGCCCCGTACACACTCAGGGGATTAGGGGGATCATTTTCAGTATAGGGTTCCCTTTTTTGGCCATCGAAGACGTAATTTGTACTAATATGCACCAACACGCAATCGAGGTCCGCACAAATCTGGGCCAGGTTTCGAACAGCGAAAGCATTTACCCAGAAGGCTTTAGAAACCTCTTCCTCACAATCATCCACGCGATTAAAGGCCGCGGTATTGATCACAATATCAGGTTTTGCGTCTTCCAAGACCTTGCGAGTGTAAACGAAGTCACAAATATCTAGATCTGCATGGGTTAGGGGAATAACATGCCAGTCCTGCATAACCTTTACGAGGTCAGTACCGAGCTGGCCGCTTGCGCCGATGATCACTACCCGCTGCTTTCCCTTAGCGCCCGCCATACACCCGCTCGTAATAGGTGAGATACTCCCCCGTTATCACGCTTTCCACCCAGTCCTGATTTTCAAGATACCATTTTACCGTTTTCTCTAACCCCTCTTCAAAGCACACCCTGGGCCGCCAGCCGAGGTCACTCGCAATTTTGCTGCAATCCAACGCATAGCGGAAGTCATGAGCGGCACCCCGAGGATCTTTGATGAACCTAATTCTTGTCCGCGGAGAACCGTAAAGGGCCACAGTATCTGGAACCAGGCGCTCCAAGATGTCGCAAATCATTTCCACCACTTCGATATTTCGTTTTTCACAGCCGCCGCCAATGTTATAAATCTCGCCCACGCGCCCCTTCTGCAGCACAAGGTCGATGGCCCGGCAGTTGTCCTCTACGTACAGCCAATCCCGCACCTGCTTCCCTTCCCCGTAAATCGGGAGTTCCTTCCCGATGAGGGCGTTTCGGATCACAAGGGGGATGAGCTTTTCTGGAAATTGATACGGACCATAGTTATTGGAACTCCGCGTGATGATGACGGGGATACCATAAGCCTTATGATAAGCCCGGCAGAGCAAATCAGCTGCGGCCTTGCTTGCCGCATAGGGACTGTTGGGGCTCAAGGGGGATTCCTCGGTGAAAAAGCCCGTTTCGCCCAAGGAGCCATAAACCTCATCTGTAGACACCTGTACAAAGCGTTCCACCGGGTATTTTCTGGCTGCTTCGAGGAGTATTTGTGTTCCTTTGATGTTGGTCTCGACAAAGGGCGAAGGGTCCAAAATACTACGATCTACATGCGATTCTGCAGCGAAATTCACGACGGCATTAAATTTCTCTTCAGAGAACAGCTTATCCACAAGGGCTCTATCGGCAATATCACCTTTAACGAATCTATAACGCTCGTTCTCCTCGACTCCTTCGAGGTTTTGAAGGTTGCCAGCATAGGTAAGCTTATCGAGGTTGACGATTTCCCAATCAGGGTGATTTCTAAGGACAAACCTTATGAAGTTGCTGCCTATGAAGCCGCAGCCGCCTGTGACCAGGAGTTTCATTTTAAACCTCCGTAAACGAACTCATTCCAGGCGCCCCTTAAAGGAGGCCATCTTTTGTCCTTCTCGGACAAAATTGGGTCTTTTATGGGCCAGGTTATGCCTATATCGGGGTCGTTCCAGAGAATACCGGCTTCATATTTCGGAGAATACTCATCAGTGGTCTTATAGAGGACCTCGGCTACGTCGCTTAGGACACAAAATCCATGAGCAAAGCCGGGAGGCACGTAAAGCATCTTTTTATTTTGGGCGGAAAGGATAAGTCCGACCCATTTTCCGTAAGTTGGGGAGCCTTTCCTTATATCCACAGCCACATCGAATATCTCACCAACGATAACTCGAATCAGTTTCCCCTGAGCTTTAGGTGGATTCTGGTAATGAAGGCCGCGGAGGACCCCTTTTGTAGAGCGGGAATGGTTATCCTGAAGGAAGTGCTCGCTGATCCCAAAGGCTTGAAAGTCCGAATATTTATAAGCTTCCAGGAAAAAGCCTCGCTCGTCCTCGAAGACTTTCGGTTCGATCAGGATGAGATCAGGTATTTCTAAGCGTTTGAAGACAAAAGGCATTCCTTAAAGCCTCACCTCCGCATCGTCCCCAACCATAAGCCTTAAGGCCTTAGTATTTTCTTTGCCGCTTGCGACTATTGCGTTTCGGCCTATTACGCTGTCTTCTATGCGGTCGATGTTAAGTATTTTCGCTCCATCGAGTATTACCGAGTGTTCGATCGTAGCGTTTTCTATGATGCAGTTATTCCCAATGCTAGTGTATGGCCCGATGAAAGAATTCCTGACCACAGTATCTTTTCCGATAACCACAGGGCCGCGGATGATGCTCTTCTCGAGGTGTGCGCCTTTGGCAAGGGTCACACGCCCAAAAACCTTACTCGTTTCATCGATCTTCCCTTCTAATTTTCGAACGATCATTTCGTCAAGAACCACCCGATTGGCCTCTAAGAGATCATCCTTCTTTCCGGTGTCAAGCCACCAATGCTCTAAGATGAAACTTTTTACAGTCTTTCCCTTATCGAGGAGCCTCTGAATAGCGTCGGTAATCTCGAGCTCGCCTCGGAACGAAGGCCGAATCTCACGCACCGCCTCGTGAATAGCGGGAGAGAAGAGATAGATCCCAACCAGAGCTAGTTTGGAAGGAGGTTCCTTAGGCTTTTCCACAAGGCGCTTTACATTGCCCGAGGGATCAACTTCCGCGACCCCGAACATTCGGGGATCTTCTACTTCCTTAAGAAGAATCATAGCATCAGGCTCCGTGGCTTGGAATTCTCTTACAAAATCGTTGATATCCTGACCAATGAGGTTGTCCCCAAGGTACATGAGAAAGGGCTCATCCTGTAAAAAATCACGGGCTACCATTACGGCGTGTGCTAACCCTTTCGGCTCATCTTGAACAACGAAAGTAAAGTCCAATCCCCATGAATTTTCGGCTAAGGAAGCCTCAATTTGGCTACCAGTTTCTGGAGCGATGATAACGCCCACTTCCTTAATTCCGACGCGTGAGATCTGGTCCATCACGTAATGGATAATTGGGCGATTGGCTACCGGAATCAGTTGCTTTGCTAAAGTATACGTAAGCGGCCGCAAACGAGTCCCTTTGCCACCAGCAAGGACCAACGCCTTCATTCACCCTCCTTTATCAATAGCCACTGCCTGTAGCCGCTTCTGAAACCCCTGTGTATAAATGAATTACCTCTGCAGGTTTACCAATTGCCCGAACTTCACCTCGATCCAACCATAAAGCTTGATGACACCAATT
>Ga0207433_10014410_pt1 | contig 11460 bp, 10 predicted proteins | sample YelNatPaOPGAMG01_FD_187559 | JGI IMG/M metagenome (GOLD analysis project Ga0207433, IMG submission 187559) | Hot spring thermophilic microbial communities from Obsidian Pool, Yellowstone National Park, USA - OP-RAMG-01 (SPAdes) (version 3) | ecosystem: Environmental > Aquatic > Thermal springs...
AAACTTTATAATCCTTATTTCACTTGCATTTTCGCATTTCTCCATTTCTCTCTTCCATAAGATAGCTGGTGTCCACGCTATCCATGCAGGCACTTTCTTTACAAATTCGTAAGCCTCGCTCCAGCCATCCAAACCCAGTTCTTCAGCTAATTTCTCTAAATTCATCTCTGTTCTAACATATGTGTTAAGTATTTTCACAACTTTTTCATCTATTTCTATATCTTTTTCGCCAATCTTGATAACATATTTCCTACATGTGCTCAAAATTATTCACCTTTTATTTTGCTCTGTGTTGTGAATGCAACGCTATGTTGGTTAAATATTGTGCAAGATTTTAAGCTTGTTGCATTTATTAGATTAGACAACTGGTGCATAACATCCCTCTTTTACTTCATATATTAGCCCCTCTCTTCTCATTCTGACTAAAACCTCTTCAACTAGCTTATCCTCAATATTTTGTTCCCTGGCTTTACTTACTATTGCCTTAATTTTTGCGCAACCCTCTTCCTTGGCCAGATTTCGTATCACCTCCTCTATAATTAACATCTTCTCCCTCTGTGACTTAGGTTTGCCTGTCATGATCACATCAATATCGATTTCTCCACTTTCAACATCTATTCCTACACTTTCTAACATACTTTTTACCAGTCTGATTGCCTCAGCAGCATCATCTTCTGTAACAACGTCATTTAAAGCCATCTTGGCATGAGCTTCAGCGAGCCTTATCAGAGCTTCTAATTGCCTTGCAGTTATTGCCACAGGTGAATCTGGTACTTCAAGGCTTTTCCTCCTCATTTCAACAAAGAACTCTTCTAACATTTTCCTAGCCCCTTCGCTTAGTACTGGTCTTGTAAACTTCCTTGCATATGCTACATATTTGCGCAGGGTCTCTACTTCAATTATGGGCTTCACATCCTCTTCCTTCATGTGAGCATATGTAATGTGCTTAGCAAGACGTAGATCTCTTTCACTATTAGGAACATCTCTCATTACAAAGATTAGATCGAACCGTGAAAGTATTGTTGGAGGCAGGTTAACATTTTCTGCTATCGATCTATTCACAAGATATCTTCCATACCTAGGATTACCAGCAGCTAAAACAGATGTCCTAGCATTTAGTCTTGCCACAATACCTGCTTTTGCAATAGATATTGTTTGCTGCTCCATGGCTTCATGTATTGCTACCCTATCCTCTTCACGCATCTTATCTATTTCATCGATACAGGCTATGCCGCCATCAGCTAAAACGAGGGCTCCTGCCTCAAGATAATATTCACCAGTTTGCTTATCCCTAACCACAGCAGCCGTAAGACCTGCAGCCGTAGCCCCCTTGCCTGTTGTGTACACAGCTCTTGGAGCAATACGTGCTACATATTGAAGTAATTGCGACTTAGCTGTTCCAGGATCGCCTATTATCAGGACATGTATATCTCCACGTATTTTAGTACCATCAGGAAGAACTTTAGGAACACCACCAAAAAGAAGAAGAGCTATGGCTTCCTTGATATCCCAAAGCCCATGTATTGCTGGAGCTATTGAAGCAATAATCTTTCTTCTTATTAAGGGGTCCTTTGCAAGTTCCTTTATATTCTCCTCATCCTCTTTTGTAATTTCTATTTCCTCTAATATTCTTTGAGAAACCATGATGTTGTTGGTCTCTATATACATATCATGCAGGCTTTTTAGCCTTTTGCCACCATCACCTCTAAGCTTTAGAACGCCTATTACAACTACTCTATCTCCCGGACGCGCCATATCAACCAAGTTATCATAAATATCAGCTTCTATGGATCTAGGCATTCTGCCAGCAGGCATCTCTTCAGGCTTTTCCTGAATTACTAAGCGTTGGAAATCTCTAAACCTCGACTTTTCTTCTACAAGTCTCCAATTCCCTGAAGATTTGTGGCAATAAGGACACTGCAAAGGCTTTTCAACTGTATCGCCAGCCACAGGTACTTTAACCTCATTTCCGCAATCATGTTGAAAAACTGCCTCCACAATCTTCTGTTTTGGAGGAGAGGCTCTCACTACAATACCTTCAACAGCTATCAAATTATTTAATAAGTGGCTTCTCAGATCCCTGATCTTAAATATTAATGGAAGGTTTCTAAAACGTGGGATTATCTCATACACTCTTTCAGCATAATCAGGAGCCTCATATTCGACTATCTTTCTCAACACTTCTGAAAACTGTTTTAACATGTATTCAGGGTTCTTTATCACCACCTCAGCTAGTTTTGGGTTGTAAGACATCACATCGTTGAAGTCTATTTCAACATCATATCTTCCTTCTAAGATCATTCTCCTAATAAGCTCTCTATACTTTGATTTTCCATCTAATTTGAAGTTATGTAAGAAATCTTCTATGCTACTAGCAACATCGAGTAGTTGCTCATTAGCCTTTGACACAGCAAAGACTTGCTCTTCCATCTACTGAATCACCTTAGTAAGGTGTATTTTTGGAGCCAGCACTCCAAGAGTTTGTAAAGTGATGTTGCTAGTGTTCGTTCCTCTATTGTGAGGAACTTCAATACAGTGTCTAAGCTCCTAAACTGAATGGCTCTTAAAATGTTGGCTATTCGAATATTGTGAATCTCATTGAAATCCTCTTTAGCTCTCTCCACAATCCTCAATAACGTTATATCAGCCTCCTTCTTAGCCTTCTCTTCCAGCTTTGCAATCATATTACTTATGGAGATATAGAAGTAATCGTCCAATTTCATCAACATCGTTCTTTGCTGAATATGAGAAAATCTGAGCTTTGTGAGTTCTTGAGTACTAGGCACTTTATCTAAGATTTCAACATAGCCAAGTTCTTCTAGAATTTGTGCATAAATTCTTGGGATTCTTTCTTCAGAACCTTTCTGAAGCGATGTTCCCAAAGCTGGAATATAAGGTGTATTTCTCAGTACCATAACCTTCACAGGGCTTAGCATATATATAAAATCAAGTATATCAAATTCTAAGTTAATTTTATAGCACCCGGCATAGACTATATTTGTGCTAACTTGTTTAAAATCTGTTTAGTCTTTAATTAAGCAAAAAGTATTTAGCATTTCTTTAGTACAATAACTGCTTCAGAGAGGGCGTTAGCTGTTGAGCATAACTACTTCAGAGCTTTTATGGGCTGAGAAGTACAGACCCAAGTCCTTAAAAGAAATGGTTAATCAAGAAGACATTGTTAAAAGACTTATGAAGTTTGTTGAAGAGAGGAACATGCCCCATGTATTATTTGCAGGTCCTCCTGGCACAGGAAAAACAACAGCAGCTTTGGCACTAGCACACGACATGTATGGTGAGGATTGGAGGAGATACGTTTTAGAGCTTAATGCTAGTGATGAAAGAGGCATAGCTGTGATAAGAAATAAAGTTAAGGAATTTGCTAGAAGTAAGCTTCCTGGCGATATACCATTTAAAATTGTAATACTGGATGAAGCCGATAATATGACGGCTGATGCCCAGCAAGCGTTAAGAAGAATAATGGAGATGTTTGTTGAAACTACACGCTTCATACTCATAGCAAACTATGCAAGTAAAATAATAGATCCTATACAATCGAGATGTGCGGCCTTTAGATTTACACAGCTTAGGAAGGAAGATGTTGTGGCTAGACTAAAATGGATATGTGAGCAAGAAAAAGTCATATGCTATCCCGATGGTCTTGAAGCTATATATGAAATTAGTGGAGGTGATTTGAGGAAAGCCATAAACATACTTCAAGCATCAGCATCTCTAGGTGAAGTAACTGTATCAAATGTCTATAAGGTTGTTGGTTTAGCACATCCAAAAGAAGTGCGAGAAATCCTCAATCTAGCTTTTGCCAGTAAATTCATTGAGGCTAGAGATAGATTGAGAGATCTCATGGTGACTTATGGTCTTAGTGGAATAGATATTTTAAAGCAGATGCATAGAGAGATATTTTCAGCAGATTTAAAAATACCAGAGGATATGAGAATTGTGATAGCAGATAACATAGGCGAGATTCAATTCAGACTCGTTGAAGGAGCTGATGACGAAATACAGTTAACAGCGTTGCTAGCTAGGCTAAGCCTTCTTGGAAAGAAATTGCAAAGCAAATCTTAGACTTTAGTTAAATAGGGTTTGTGCTGTGTCGCATCAGTTGAAGATCCCGTGGGTAATAAAGTATAGACCTAGGAAAGTAGAAGATGTAATAAACCAGGAAGAGGCTAAGTCAAAGGTCTTAGAATGGCTTAAGAAATGGCCTAATGTTACAAAAAAAGCGCTGTTATTCTATGGTCCTCCCGGATGTGGGAAGACTTCACTTGTGGAAGCAATATCAAATGAATTTGGTTATGAGCTTCTTGAAATGAATGCAAGTGATTTTAGAAGAAAAGAGGATATAGAAAGAGTAGCAGTTAGAGCATCTACAATGCAAAGCCTTTTTGCAAGTGGAAAGAAGAAACTTATTTTGCTTGATGAAGTAGATGGGGTAGCTAATAAGGAAGATGTTGGGGGTCTTGAAGCTATTGAACATCTTGTGAAAGTAACGAAGGTGCCCATCATTATGACTGCAAATAATCCATGGGATCAAAAACTAAGGATATTGCGCGATATAGCAGAGTTTGTACAATTTAGAAAGCTTGAAAAAAGGGATCTAATGAAATTATTGCACCGCATTTGCAACGCTGAGAATCTTCATTGTGATGAGGATGCATTAGATTATATAGTTTCTAGGGCTGAGGGAGATGCACGAGCGGCTATAAATGATTTACAAGCTGTTGGAGAAGGGTTTGGTGAAGTTACATTAGAAAGGGCTAAGGCAATTCTTAGACCGAGAGATAAAGAGAGGGATCCTTTTGAAACATTAAAGTTGCTATTTTCATCGCGATACGCGTGGCAAGCAAGAAACGCTTTAAGCCAGTCACAACTAGATTATGAACAACTTAAGCTATGGTTAGAAGAAAACATACCTCATCAATATACGGATATGGAAGACGTTCTCAGGGCTTATGAGGCCCTTAGTAAATCTGATATTTATCTAGGTAGAATTGTTAAAAGTGGTGACTGGGATCTACTAGTTTATGCTATGGATCTCATGACTGTGGGGGTGGCATTGGCAGCGATAAATAATCCTAGGGATAAGGATAAGTGGACTAAGTATACCTTTCCACAAAGAATATCTATTATGTCTAAACTTAAAGAGGTTAGAAGTGTTAGAGAAGATCTTGCAACGATTCTAGCAAAGCATCTACATACATCAGCTTCTACAGCAAAGAGCGATGTTTTACCCATATTGAAAGCAATGTTTGTTTCAAATCCAGAATATGCAGCAAAGCTAGCTATAGGCTTAGGTTTATCGGAAAAAATGATAGAAATACTTGCAGGAACCAATAAACAAGCCATATTAGATTATTATAGAAAAGTTGAGGAGCTATTAGAGAAAAAAGCATCCGAAGCTTTAGCGGGGACCAAGAAGTTAAAGCAAGAGATGAAAAAGGAAAAGCCTGAAACTGAAAAAGGTAAAGAAAAGAAAAATACTAAAGATCTGTTCTCCTTTACGAAGAAGTCAGGCTAGCATTCTACTGTTTTCATAGACTTAATATATTAATAATTGCCTTAACATATTCGTTGTCAGTGTTCAGCTTTATTAACCTAACCCTACCCATTCTAATTTCCTGAACCATATCCAAAGATTTCATTAGATCAATACATTTCACAACATGGCTATAGTTACTGTTTAGTTTAGCAATTAGAGACGTTATGTTGATAGTTTTTTCATCTAGAGAGTTGAGATGCGCTACAATGCTCCAAATACACGATTTTCCTAATACATCTATTTTTTTCTTTATCCGTTCCGGAATATTTACAGTATACCTTTGTAATATTGTCATTCGCTAGCCCCAGTATATATGAAAAGAGTTATATAGTGTTAACCTCCTTCTCTACAAGTCTCTTGTCTATTAATTCATCAACTCTTTTCTCAAGAGGGTCTAGAGGTACAGGTATTGATATAAGTGTTGTCCTACCTCTAAAGCCCTTGCCAGATATCTTTGCATTTATTATGCCCATGTTTTTAAGGTTCCGGATGTATTCATAAACTTGTGTATGTTTTCTAGGCTTAATTTTTAGAATGTTACATAGATAGCTATACTCTTCTTCAGCTTCACCAATCTTTATATAGCCTTCACCACTGCTCCTAAGTTTTCTAATGATAGCCTTTAGCACCATAAGTTCGTGTAGCTGTAAGAATTGCAAGTTATCTGAAATGTCTACAAGCAGTTCTTCACGTATTTCGCCTATAGCCTTTCTAACATGCTCTATCTTTATGTATGGAGAACCCTCATAATCTGCTATGATGCCAGCGCGAAGAAGTATTTCTATAGCTGCCCTAGCATTACCTCTTCCACCCTTATCATATCCCTCTGTCTCAGCTATGTATTTTAAAATCTCGTCATCTACAGTATTTTCATAAAATGCTAAATCTCTTCTTTGCTTAAGGATGTCAAATAATTCTTCAGTTTTATATGGATCAAATTTGATTATGTGTTTTGTTATGTAACTTTCTGTTGCAGGGTCTAGCGATCCCAAGACCTCGAGACTTCTAGTAATGAGTATATAGTGTAGCCTTTTTTCTGCCTCTGGATATTCATCATACAACCTTATCAAGAAGTATACAGCATCATTGCCAGCAACTTGTACAAAATAGTTAAATTCATCTAACGTTATTAGTGCATGCAAATTATGTTTCTTCATATGATTTAGCACAATTAGCATCATTTCTCTAGGTGAAAGCCCTCTAAATGGAATACTCAAACTAAGTGCAGCTGCAATACTCTGGACAACACCATAAAGGGTTCTTGCACTATGACAATTAACATGAATGTAACGTAACTCGATACCCTTTTTCTCAGCCACCTTTACAAGCTCTCTCCCAAAAACATATGCAGTAACCGTTTTACCTACACCAATATCGCCGACTAAGAGAGCGGTAATGGAAATGCTTCCAGGAGAAGTAACAGTTGGTTTAAAGAGTTCTGCAAGTAAAGCCAATTGCCGATCTCTATGTGGAAGCCGCTCTGGAACGTAAGATCTATCCAGAACACTCCTGTTTTTAAATACACTAGCCCTATTAATAATACTTTCGACAATGTTATTAATATTCATGGCTACTTACACCTATTAACATATATTCTTGAACATTGAGTGTGTAAACAAGTTATAAAATATTATCGTTTGAGTTAGAGTTAACATTTCCGAAAATTTTGAATAAGGGTAAAATAAAGTTTGACAAAATCACCATACCTTATTCCAATAGCCCAAGTCAAAAATTCATTAAAATCTGGCCAACATGGCCCTAGTTACTAATCCGCAGACTTAACCATAGCACAAAACATCAACAAGAAACATGGTGAAAAACAATAATTCTAACCCCATCCAAAAACAAAACCCCTAACTACAAATAGATTAAAAACGTTGTCTGAGAACGAGTCTTTGAAAAGGAATGTAGTTTGAACTAATGAGATATTTCATAGAAATTCTTATGATTGAGAGCCGTGTTTTTGGGGTGGGGATGGGTTCTGTAATGGTTTTTGATGTAGTTATTCTTGGCAATGAGTATTAAAATCTTTGAGTTATGAGTGATAATCAACTGCATATCCATAGCCATAAGCCTCGAAAGGGCTGGGGTAATGGATTGGGCTAAACCATTTGGAAGAGGGGTACAGCCAAACCTCCCACACTAACAGAAACCACAATTTAAGATGGAAAAGAGATCAGACTAAATAAAGATAAGTATTCGCTGCTCACTAATGCTTCTGGCATTAGCATGCTTAATGATGTTAAGAACTATTCAAATTATAGCTAATCGCAGCTATTTACTATGGTGTGGCAGTTTCATCATATTTTTAGAGAAATGTTAAATTAAAAGCTTATAAACCTTAGCATATACTGGTCTTTCAATGATAGTGTACTTTATATAATTGCAAGAGGTGTGCGAAACCATGCCATGTAAAACTCAAGTGAAGGTTAAGGATCCAATATCACATATAGAAATTACGTTAGCACCTGAAAAAGTTTACATAATAAAAAACAATAAGGGTAAAATAGTGAAGATAGGACTCTTTAAGAGTCCTAAAACAGGACACAGCTTTAGGGCACTATTGCCCCTTACATATGAATGCTAAGAGAATAAAAACGATGTGTGCAAGCATCATTATTTAATTGCATTAATATACTAAAGATTGGAACAGCTAGAGTTCTACAATTCTGAATTATGAATGTTCACAAATTGTTTATCAATTCTCTACATCTACTGCTTTCACATTTATTATTAGCAACACAGTTAATTAGTATCAATATTCTTACTTTAACTAGATATACATCTTCTCTTCCAATAATTCTTATGAACTAATGCAGCTAAGTTATGAACGCTTGCAAAGAAAAGAAGTGCTTCGTAATGTACACTAATTGTATGAGTTAAATTCTAAGCTAAAAAAGTAAATATTATATGGCTTCTTCGGTTGATTTTAATATTTCTTCTCCCTCCTCTGGAGGTAATGGCACTTCTTTTATTCTCTCCTCAACTTCTTCAGCCAGTTCTGAGAGTATCACTCTTATTTCCCTCACCGTTGGCTTAGCAATTTTCTTAACCCCTCTATGTCCAGGTAGGTAAACTGCCCTAACTATATTTGCCTCTTCTAAACGCTTAACATGGGTGCTTATGTTCGCCTTGCTTTGACCAAGTTTTTCGGCTAGATCCTCTATTCCCATATCACCTTTGAATGTGAGTCCAATAATTCTCAACCTTGTTAATGATGCCAAAGCGCCAGCTATTTTCTCTATAAACTCCTCACCAGCAACATACATCACATCTCCTTCGATCCAAATACCTCTACGAATCCTAGACTCTTTTTGAGTCTCTTCAGTCATAACAATCACCACAACTCTGAATTCTTCTAACCCCCTTTCCATCCTTAAACGTGAAAACACTTAATAACATAGATGGGTTTAGAATTGCACCATGATATTTTGCTGACTTAACCTTAAACTGAATCCCCAAACCATTGCCCTTACTCCAAACGACGCTCATGACTTTAGCTCCACGAGTCGTCATTATCAATGGACTACAAAGCTTAATGCTCATCACCAAGCACAGCATAGCCAAGATAGCTTATAAGTTTTTCACGTCATATCTATCCTTGACTATTACTTTGCGTTTCATATGTTTTTACATGGTCTGATGATGTTAAAAATTGTAGGTTTTTGGAAACAAGTATTTTAGTGTGTCAATGGGATTGAGGACAAGAGGGGTTCAGCTCTCATATAGGTTTATATAACTTGATGTTTTTCATAGCCTCATCTCTATTCCCCTGCATCCCGCTCAGGTTTTCATTGGGCTTGGGGGCGTTCAGAACCACCCCGGGGACCCCACATCTTAGGTTGCTGCCCTTGGGGAGAGCCCTCTACGGCTCTTCGCCCCTCACAGGGAATCTCATGAAAATGCCTAATAATGTTAAACCTTATAAACCTGATGAAACTCAAAACAGTTGCAAAAGGCAAATCAAGCTATGTTTTTATCCATGTACTGAATTCGTTATCAGCGGCATCCTAATTTTTGTCTTGCAGGGTTCTATTCGATTTAAGCATTAAAGTATATAGTTGAGGTTTGCAATGGAATGTATAAAAATGTCTTTATTTTAATTCATTATACCATTGCTCTGAAAGGCTTAACTGAGTTGCAATAATCTTAATGGCTCTTTCAATCCATTCTCGTAATGCAACATCTCTATTAGATGCAAATTTTTTGCTCCAGTCCTCTACACCAAGCTCACTAGCTAGGAGTGCTATAGCGTCCTTCGCTTTTTCTCCTTCAACTATTCTAGGTTTTGCCCCTGCCTTAATGTTGTACTCAGCTATTTGTTGATATAATGCTTTTATGTGTTGATCTAAATCTATTTTAATACCCAAAGTTTCATAGAGTTTTGGCAGTATTTTCTCTGCCCAACCTCTGTGAAATCTGCAAAGCCCTGCATTGGATATTTCAGCCTCTTTAATAATACGCATAGCAACAGTTTTTCCAAATTCCTCTGGTTCTGTGAATGTTGTTGTATAATTTGTCCAATACTTACCTGTTACAGGCAGAGGTAGAAGAAGCCCTGGTGTCCAATAGTAATTCGGTGTCATATACCATCTATCACCATAAGGCTGGTATACCACTAGATCCTCAAATTTCATTCCAAGTCTCTTCACTCTATCTGCAAACATTTCATTTAGTTTCTTTGCAGCTTCCCTAATACCTCTTGCCACAACTTTAAGTATTTCTATCTTCCCTTCTACCAGGTTTACCAAGAGTTCTTCAGCAAGCTTAGCGTTTATAGCCAGCTCCTCTACATTTAATAGCATTGGATCAAACTTTGGTTTTTCGCTAAGACCTATTTCCTGAGGCTGAAGAAGACCTCTATAAGTAGCCTCAAGGAGCCATGCAATAACATGACCTATAGCTATAGCATCAAAGCCTAATTGATCTGCTAAATCAATTAGCTTTGCTGTTAAGCCTATTTTGAACACCCCTATCCAAGGTCCTAAAGCATTTGAAGGCTCATAATCTAGCTTCTTACCTCTCCAAATCTTCTTGCATGCCGCTGGACAAGGCTCGCCACAAGTTGCCCAAGTTTTAGCCTTATCAAATGTCTCCTCTTTTACGGGTCTCCAGAAGTTCTCTAGTAGAACATCTACTATCTTCTTTCTCATTGCTTTATGTAAATATATTGTGTTATAATTGAACATCGGTAAAGACTCCCTATAATGGGGGTAATTTACACCAAACGTTCCACCTACACCAATGCTGGGATCATATCTATACTTAACAGTGGCCTCATTAACAGCGCTGATGTAGTCCTTGCCCAGCGCATTCTTCATAAATGTAACTAGCTCAGCATAATCTGTTAATTGCTTAGGTAGCTCTGGTCTATAGCCTCCTCCAGCAATAATAGCTACTACATTATGTGCTTGTGCTAATACACTTCCTGGTCCACCTCTTGCAGCAAAATCCTCAGAACCTTCAGCAAACCTTTTCCTTACAAAATCAACATCTATCGAAACAAGTGCTCCATATACTGTCTTTAGTGCAGCAGGCCCTACAACTATGGGCCTTGCCTTCAGAGTTGATATGACGTCCCAGTATGTGTCTATCAAGTACTTTTCTAATGCATAAGCCCCTACATACCCCCCATAGTTCTTGAATATGTCATTCAGCTTGGCTTCATTAATATGCTCTATGCTAACCTCTTTAACACCTTTTTCATCACCTTTTACGAAGATTATGGCAGGCTCTTCGCTTCTACCTTCAATAGAAATTGCATTAGCACCACACCCTATGAACCTATATGCAGCTCCACCCATTTCAGATACATGTATACCACCAGTCTCAGGACTTCGAAATACAGCAACAAGTCTGTGCGTTCCAAAGAGTTTACTACCTGCAAAGACTCCTGAACAAAG
>Ga0207433_10014411_pt1 | contig 11460 bp, 8 predicted proteins | sample YelNatPaOPGAMG01_FD_187559 | JGI IMG/M metagenome (GOLD analysis project Ga0207433, IMG submission 187559) | Hot spring thermophilic microbial communities from Obsidian Pool, Yellowstone National Park, USA - OP-RAMG-01 (SPAdes) (version 3) | ecosystem: Environmental > Aquatic > Thermal springs >...
CATTCACATTCTTTCCAAAAACAAGGGAATCTGGTCTTGAGAAGTAGATGTATTCAAATATGCAATGCTTTGGTTTAACCTTTGGGAAATTATAAATTGTCTTTATCCCATTCTCATCAAGTCTTAAAATCTCCCCAGGCTGGACATCCCTTTCGTAAGTTGCTTCAATTAGATCAAAGGCTGATGTTTCAGAGGCAATAACATAAGAGTTTTCTATTTTCCCAATGGAAAGAGGCCTGAATCCATGGGGATCGCGGGCTGAATAAATTGCTTTTGGTGTCAGGAATAAAAGGGAGTATGCACCCTTAACCTTACTAAGAGCATCAATTATTGCATCCTCTATATTTTCTCCCTTTGACCTTGCTATGAGATGGAGAATTATTTCTGTGTCAGAGGTTGACTGGAATATTGCCCCTTCCTCTTCAAGCTTTTTCCTTAGCTGAATAGCATTAACGAGGTTTCCGTTGTGGGCAATCGCAATGGAGCCTCTATATCCTTCTATAACAAAGGGTTGAATGTTCCTCGGACTGGACTCACCATGGGTTGAGTATCTAACATGACCTATTGCATGGAATCCTTTTAACCTCTTAAGATTCTCTTCTCCAAAAATTTCTGAAACATATCCATAACCTTTTTCAAAAATTATCCTTTTTCCATCGGAAACAGCTATCCCAGCCCCTTCCTGCCCCCTGTGCTGGAGACCATAGAGACCATAAAAGACATGCTCTGAAGCCTTCTCATTCCCAAATATACCAAAAATACCGCACTCTTCTTTTATCTTTGGAACCAATAATCTCATAGGACCTTCATCTTCTCTTCTATACTTTTTCTCCATATTCTTTCCCCTTCAGTTAATTGGATATTTATTATTTCTTTTTCTCCTTTTCTCATAACCAATCTATCCCCGCCAACCCTTCCAATGACTAAAAAATCCAGATTCCATTTCTTTGCAAGCTCCTCTATTCTTTTCCAATTCTCTTCTGAAAAACTTATTACAACTCTTGTAGGACTCTCCCCAAAAAGAATAAAGTCAATTCTATCATTCCCAATTTTTCCAATCTCCACATCAAATCCCAACCCTCCAAAAAAAGAACATTCTGAGAGGCAAACCGCAAGCCCACCATCAGAGATGTCATGGGCTGAAAGAAGAAGAGAATTTTCAATTGCTTCCATCAAAAACTTGTGCAAGTTCCATTCAGAAGAGAGGTCAATTTTTGGGCAGGGACCAAAGTTCTCTCCAAAAATAACTCTCAAATATTCAGAACCTCCTATCTCATTCTCAATCCTTCCAACAAGAGCAATTACATCCCCTTTATTCTTGAAGGAAGGATTTAAAACCTTTTCTATTCTATCTAAAATTCCAACCAACCCAAAGACTGGTGTTGGATATATGCCTTTTCCAGAGGTTTCGTTGTAAAAGGAGACATTCCCACCAGTAATTGGGATTTTGAAAAATTCACATGCTTCACCCATCCCCTCAACAACTTCCTTAAATTCCCACATTACCTCTTCCTTTTCAGGGTTTCCAAAATTTAGACAGTTTGTTGCCCCAAGAGGTCTTGCTCCTACACATGATATATTTCTTAAAGATTCAGCCACCATTATCTTTGCACCCTCCCTTGGATTCAGATAACAGAAGTTGGAATTTCCATCAAGGGTTATTGCAATCCCTTTACCACTCTCCTTTACCCAGAGAACAGATGCGTCAGCTCCAGGAAGTAAAACAGTATTTGTCTGAACCATATGGTCATACTGGGTAAAAATCCATCCTTTGTGAGCAATATTTGGTGAGCCTATTATTTTTAAAAATATATTATTCAGATCCGAAGGGAAGGGAATCTTCTCAGGGTTTATGGATGGGACGTCTTCTCTCTTCTTGTAAGGTCTATTGTAAACAGGAGCTAATGAGGTTAAAGCCTTAACAGGTATTCTGCAAACCTCATCACCTTTAAAGGTTGCTGTAATAAATCCATCCTTCCTTACCTCTCCAATTATGCAACATTCAAGGTCCCATTTCTTAAATACCTCTTCAATCTCTTTTTCCTTCCCCTTTTTCCCAATTATTAGCATCCTCTCCTGAGATTCTGAAAGCAAAATTTCATAGGGGGTCATACCCTCTTCTCTCAAAGGGACAAGGTCAAGATTCAAATATATTCCAGTTCCCGCCCTTGACGCTGTTTCAGAGGAGGAAGATGTAAGACCTGCTGCTCCCATATCCTGTATCCCAACAATTAAATCCTTTTCCATAACCTCGAGACAGGCTTCTATAAGTAGCTTCTCCTTAAAGGGATCTCCAACCTGAACATTTGGTCTTTTCTTTTCCGAATCCTCACTAAATTCAGCAGATGCCATTGTTGCTCCATGAATTCCATCCCTCCCTGTCTTTGCTCCCACATAGAAAACCGGATTCCCCTCACCAGAGGCTTTCCCATAGAATATTTTTTCTTTCTTTGCAATTCCAATACAGAAAACATTTACAAGGGGATTTCTGGAATAACAAGGATGGAAATAGGTCTCACCACCAACAGTTGGAACACCGATTGAGTTCCCGTACCCTGCTATTCCAGAGACAACTCCGTCCATCAACAACCTATTTGAAGGCTCATCAAGGGGTCCAAATCTCAAAGAATCAAGGAGAGCTATGGGCCTTGCCCCCATTGTGAAAATGTCCCTAACAATTCCTCCAACCCCTGTTGCAGCTCCCTGATAGGGCTCTATGTAGGATGGATGATTGTGGGATTCAATTTTGAAGACAATGGCAAGCCCATCTCCAATATCAACAACTCCAGCATTCTCTCCAGGACCCTGAATCACAGCCTCTCCCTTTGTCGGTAATTTTTTTAGATGAACCTTTGAGCTTTTATAGGAGCAATGTTCTGACCACATAACAGAAAACATTCCAAGCTCAACATAATTGGGCTCCCTTCCAATAAGTTCAACTATCCTTTTATATTCTTCTTCAGTTAGATTGTGGGCTTCAAGGATTTTCTTGTCTATCATCTCTCCCTCAAATAATTCAGGCATGACTGAAAGATCTTCCTCCCATCCTCACTCCCAAGAATTGAAAAGGATGCCCTCTCAGGATGAGGCATCATTCCAAGAACATTCCCCCTTTCATTCACTATACCCGCAATATTTTCCATTGAACCATTGGGATTTGCTTCGTCGGTTATTTCTCCCTTCCCATCGCAATATCGGAAAACTATCTGATTATTCCTTTTGAGCTTTTCCAGTTCAGAATAAGGGAGATAGTAATTACCGTCCATATGGGCAATTGGTATTTTGAGGACATCCCCTTTTCTTATGTCCTTTGTAAAGGGAGTTGAGTTGTTTTCTACCCTTATATTTACAAATTTGCATATAAATCTAAGCCCTTTGTTTCTAAGCATTGCCCCAGGAAGTATACCGCTCTCAAGGAGTATCTGAAAACCATTGCATATTCCAAGAATTAGACCACCTTTCTCCGCAAACTCCTTTATTGAATCCATAATTGGGGAGAAGGATGCAAGAACTCCAGATCTAAGATAATCTCCATAGGAGAAGCCACCGGGGAGAACTATTAGATCGCAACCCTTTAGGTCCCTCTCTTTATGCCACAAAAAGATTGACTCAATTCCACAACCCATGAGGGCATGATAGGTGTCCCAGTCGCAATTGGAGCCAGGAAATACTACAATTCCAGCCTTCATTTTATCTCTATAATTTCAAATCTCTCTATTATTGGATTTGCAAGAACCTTTTTGGCTATTTCTGAAATTTTTTCTTCAACTCTATCATTTCCTTCAACAACAATGTCGAAAAACTTTCCCTGCCTCACCTCTTCTATCTCTTTGTATCCCATTGTATGGAGAACCTGCATAACTGTTAAACCCTGAGGCTCAAGAACACCATCTTTAAACATTACAAGAACTCTAAACTTTTTCTTCACTTTTCCTCCAGAACCCTTTTATAAATTTCATCTATATGCCTTAGAAAATATTTTATATCAAAAATTTCATCAATTTCCTCAGATTTCAGAAGCCCTAAAATTTCATTATCTTCAAGCAAAACTTCCTTGAATCCTCTTCTCTCCTTCCATGCTTTAAGGGAATTCCTCTGAACAATAGAGTAAGCCTTTTCCCTTGAAAGACCCTTTTCCATGAGGGAATGAAGAACTCTCTGGGAAAATATAAGTCCAAAGCTTTTTTCTATGTTTTCCCTCATTCTTTCGGGATAAATTATAAGGGTTGAAACCAATTCTATCATCTCCTGAAGAATAAAATCAAGAAGGAGGAAACTTTGAGGGAAAATTATTCTTTCCACCGAGGAGTGGGATATGTCCCTTTCATGCCATAGATTTATGTTTTCGAGGGATGAAATTAAATTGCCTCTTATTAATCTTGAGAGTCCACATACCCTCTCTGCCCTAACAGGATTTCTTTTGTGGGGCATGGATGATGAACCCTTCTGTCCTTCTGAGAAATATTCCTCTGCCTCAAGAACCTCTGTCCTCTGGAGATGTCTTATCTCAGTAGCGATCTTTTCAAGGCTTGATGCTGTTATGGATAGAGAACTCATCACCTCTGCATGCCTGTCCCTTTGAATTACCTGGTTAGATACAGACTCAGGTTTTAGACCCAATTTCTCACAGGCAATTCTTTCCACATCCATCTCAAGATGGACATATGTTCCAACAGAACCGGAAATTCTTCCAACCTCAATATTTTTCTTAGCCCTCTTCAGTCTCTCAATATTTCTCTTCATCTCCTCGTAATAAATTAAAAATTTGAATCCAAAAGTTATTGGCTCAGCATGGACTCCATGGGTTCTTCCCATGACAATTATATCCTTCCATTCTATGGCTTTATCCTTAAGAACTTCCTTTAATTTTTCTGCTTTTTCAATAATTAAATTCAATGAGTCCCTTATAAGGATTGAAAGAGCAGTGTCAACAACATCGTAGGAAGTTAAACCCATGTGGAAATATCTTGAATCATCTCCTATAGATTCAGAAACTGATGTTGTAAAGGCAACCATGTCATGCTTTGTTATTTTTTCAATTTCCTTTATTCTTTCAATAGAAAATTTAGCTTTACTCTTTATCCTCTCAAGAGCATCCTCAGGAATTTTCCCAAGTTTTGCCCATGCCTCGCAAACAGCAAGCTCAACATCCAGCCATTTCCTGAACCTGTTCTCATCACTCCATATATTTCTCATTTCAGGAAGGGAGTATCTTTCAATCATTTTAAACTCCTGAATTTATTGATAATTTTTCAATCTCCCTATGTTTTGGTAGGTCTCCAAGGAGGAAAATTCCTAATTTTTGAAAGTCAATAAGCTCCTTTGCAACTTCCTTTATCTCTTTCAAATCCACCTTATCTATCTCTTCAAGAAAGGAGTCCGGAGGAATCTGTTTGCCATGATAAAGCTCGTTCCTTGCAAGATAAGCCATCCTGCTTGATGAGCTTTCAAGATTCAGGAAAAAACCTCCTTTAAGATGCTCCTTCCCCCTTTCAACTTCATCCTCATTTATATCTCCATCCTTTATTTTTTCAAGCTCTTCCTTTATAACATCCATCACCTCTTTTAAATTTTTCTTATTGGTATCACAAAAAATAGTCCATATTCCACAATCTAAAAAGGTGGCAGGAGAAGAACCAACACTGTAAGCAAGCCCTTTCTCCTCCCTTATTCTCTGGAAAAGCCTGGAGCTGAATCCCCCAGCAAGAATCTCATTCAAAATAAAGAAGGGAAACCTCTTCTTACTTTTCTGGGAAAATGCTGGAAATCCAAGGACAATGTGGATCTGTTCAAGTTCTTTTTTGTTTTTATAAAATATTCCAGGAAAAAACTTGGGAGGAGAAATATTCCGGGAACTGGGCGAAAAATGAAGCTTTCCAAAATATCTATCAACAGCATTTTTTATATTCTCAAAACTAATGGAGCCTGAGGAGGCAAAGAATGTCTTAGAGGAAATAAAGGTGGAAGAATGTTTCTCAAGAAGGTCTTCCCTTTTTAAGGATTTTACTGTCTTCTCAGATCCTAAAATTGATCTTCCAAGGGGGTGGTTCTGGAAAAAATTCATAAAGAAAAGCTCCATTGATAAATCCTCTGGATCATCCTCCACAGATTTAATCTCCTCACAGATTACTTTTTTTTCATTCTCAATGTCATCATCGAGGAAAAGGGGGTGGAGAAAAATATCGGAGATTAGCTCCATTGCCTTTTCAAAATTTTTATCCAGCACCTTACAATTTATACCCATAAACTCCTTCGAGGTAAATGCATCAACCTCTCCTCCAAGTCTATCTGTTATTTTAGCAATCTCCTTTGAGGAAAAATTCTTAGAACCTTTAAAAAGCATGTGCTCAATAAAATGTAATATTCCACTCTTCTCCTCAGGCTCATCCCTCGAGCCCTCCCTTAGCCAGATTCCAAAGGATATAACTCTCGAATGGGGGATATGTTCATGGATTATTTTAAAAGAATTGGGGAGAATTTCTTCGTAGATCATTGAAAGGTTTCAGGATTCAAAATTAATTGTATCAATAACTTGGGTTTTAGTCAACAATTGTGTGTTTTGACAAAATACTATGAATAAGATATAATTTTTTATGATTTCAGTGTTTAAAATTGCTGTATTGGTTTTATATTTTTCAATTCTATTAATCCTTTCTCTATACGGTTTTCACAGGTATATTCTGCTTTACCTTTTTCTTAAATATAAGAAAAGGAAAATTTCTCCAAAGAGTTATTTCCGGGAAGAAGAGCTTCCTAAGGTAACAGTGCAGTTACCAATTTACAATGAGGTCTATGTGGTGGGGAGGCTTATTGACTCAGTTTGCAAGCTCGACTATCCCAAGGAAAAGTTGGAAATTCAAGTTCTTGATGATTCCACTGATGAGACAAAAGATATTGCCATGTCTCTTGTTGAGAAATACAAGAGTCAGGGATTTAATATTAAATATTTTCATAGAGATACGAGAAAAGGCTTTAAAGCTGGAGCCCTTCAGGAGGGTCTCTTAAAGGCGGAGGGTGATTTTATTGCCATATTCGATGCTGATTTTATTCCAAATCCCGATTTTCTAAAAAGAACAATTCACTATTTTACTGATGATTCAATCGCCCTTGTTCAGGCGAGATGGGGACATATAAACAGAGACTTTTCTTTTCTTACAAAAATCCAATCAATTCTTCTTGATGGTCATTTCATTATTGAGCATGTTGCAAGAAACAGGTCAGGAAGGTTCTTCAACTTTAACGGAACAGCTGGTATATGGAGAAAGATTGCAATATTTCAAGCTGGGGGATGGGATGGTTCAACTCTTGCAGAGGATTTAGACTTAAGTTATAGAACTCAACTTTTGGGATGGAAATTTATCTATCTGCCTGATTTTTCCGTTCCTGCTGAATTGCCAGTGGATATAAACGGTTTCAAGAATCAACAGCATAGATGGGCAAAGGGTTCTGTTCAGGCTGCCCTAAAACTCCTACCTAAAATAATGAAGTCAAAAATTCCCTTAAAAATTAAGTTGGAGTCTTTTTTCCATTTAACTGGAAACTTCACATTCCCCTTAATGATTCCATTAGCCATTCTTGTTTTCCCTACTGTTATAATAAGAAAAGGTCTTGGTTTGTATGATATGGTTATTGTTGATCTTCCTCTTTTCCTTTTTGCCACAGGTTCTTTCGCTCTATTCTATGCCTTTTCTCAGAAAGAACTTTACGCAGATTGGGACAAAAGCATAAAATATATTCCCTTTGTTCTTTCTCTCGGAGTTGGTCTATCCATAAATAATACAATCGCAGTTCTCGAAGCTCTTAAAGGGAAAAAATCTGAGTTTGTTAGAACTCCAAAATATGGAATTGAAAGGAAGGATCAGTCTTGGGTAGAGAAGAAATACAAAGGACACAGAAGTTTTGTACCTTATCTTGAACTTGCTATGACATTATACTTTGTGATTGTTATCATTGGAGCAATTATTGAAGAAATTTATATGACAATACCATTCCTCCTGATCTTCTTTTTTGGCTATGTCTATCTCACCTATCTTTCCTTCTTCCAGCATAAGAAACCCTTTGAAATTTATAATCTTGAGCCCCATAAGGCAAAGGCTTTTATCTCTAAGAAGAGAATTTAAAACTTAATTTCTCCTTTCTAAGGTATAAGAGTTTTCCATCCTGAAGGTAATCGCTTAACAATATCATTGGCGACAACAAATACCATTAGTAAAATTAAAATAAAGAAACCCACCTGAATAATTCTTTCTTTCAATTTCAGGCTGAGGTCTTTTCTTATGATTGATTCTACTATAATGATGAATATGTGCCCTCCATCCAGTCCTGGTATTGGAAGTAAATTGATCAGCCCCAATTGGAGGGAAATAATTGCGAGAAAGGAAAGGAAACCTATAAATCCTGACTTTGCCGCCTGATAGGAGAAGTCTGCAATATCAACAGGACCTGATAAGGTTCTTACTGAAATTTCCCCCCTTACCATCTTTCTCAAAACATCCACTACAAGGAAAGTGAGCCTTGCATTCTCCTTTAAAGAATTGGCAAAAGCCTTTAAAACTCCGTACTTCTTTTTTACAGTATCAATGTGGAATGTTATCCCTATTACTCCAATCCCCTTTTCGTTATTGGGTACAACTTTTATCTCCTTCCTTTCACCCCCCCTTTCAATCATAAGAGTAACTTCCTTCCCAGGGCTCTTCCTGATTACATCCCTGACTTCAAAATAGCTTCTAACTTTCTTCCCGTTCACTTCCACTATTTTATCCAGAGGTTTTAGACCAGCCTTTGAGGCAGGGAGTCCAGATGATACAAAGCCAATTTTTGGAGGTATCATGAAAAATATTCCCGCATCTCCAATTCCATATTTTGTTTTTGACTTTGTCTTCAATGTTTTCTCTAAGACCTCTCCTCCCCTTTTTATTTTGATCTTCAATGTTCTGTCAGGGCTTGTAGAAATTATATTTTCTACCTCCTGAGCTTTTGAAACTTTTTTCCCATCAATTGATAAGATTTCATCTCCAATCAAAAGACCCGCTTCTTTTGCTGGAGTATTTTCCTCAACCCATCCTATTACTGGAGGTTTTTCAAGATATGCAGGAACAGAAACACCAATTATGTTTATAATAAAAACAAGAAGAATTGCAAGGATTATATTCATTGCGGATCCCATAAAGAGAATTATGAATCTTTTCCATTTTGGTTGAGAGAGGAACTCATAGGGCTCTCCCTTGTAACCATCTTCATATGTTTCACCAGCAAGTTTTACATAACCACCAAGGGGGATCAAAGAGATTCGATAATCTGTATACTTTCTCCTGAATCCCAAAATTCTTGGACCAAAACCAAAGGAGAAAGTTTCCACCCTTACCCCTGAGAGAATTGCTGATATAAAATGTCCAAACTCATGGAAAAAAACCATTATCCCAAGCAAAACAAGAAACCAGAATATTCTTTCAATTAATGGAATCATTTTCCTCCTCCAACAATTTCAAGGGCTCTTTTCTCTGCCCATTCTTTAATCATAATCAAATCATCTAATGAATTTAATTCAAGCTTTTTATGTTCATTTATAACCTTCTCAATAACTTTGAATATTTCAAAAAACTTAATTTCCCCCTTTAAAAATTTGCTCACAGCAACCTCATTGGCAACTGCAAGAACAGTTGGAAAACTTCCACCTTCTCTGAGGGCAAATATCGCAAGGGAAAGGCAGGGGAATTTCTCATAATCAACAGGATAAAATTCAAGATTCTTGAGCTTCTCAATTCCAAGGGGGGAAATAGGTTTGTCTGGAGTCTCTGGATGTAACAGGGCATACTGAATAGGGATTCTCATGTCAGGAGTGCTCAGAAAAGCAACCATTGTTCCATCCTTTTTCTCTATTATGGCATGAACAACACTCTGGGGATGAATAAAAACATCAAGATTTTCAGGGGGGATTGAGAATAGCCAGTGAGCTTCAATAAGCTCAAAACCTTTATTCATCAATGTCGCAGAATCTATTGTAATCTTTTTCCCCATTTTCCATACAGGATGATTCAAAGCCTCATCCTTAGAAGCATTCCTTATCTCATCAATATTTTTTTTAAAGAAAGGTCCTCCTGAGGCAGTTATTATATATTTTTTTATTTCCCCTCTATTCCTTTTCTCAATAAGTTGAAATAGGGCATTATGTTCACTATCAACAGGAATAAGAGCAGAGGATGACTTTTCCATTTCTTTTTTTATCAATTCCCCTCCCATAACAAGGGACTCTTTGTTGGCAAGAAGAATCCTTTTTCCTGCCTTGACTGCTGAATAAGTTGGAAGAAAACCATCTATTCCAGAAATTGCTGAAACTACAATATCTGCATCTTCAAGAGAGGCAATTTCACAGATCCCTTCCATTCCATAAAGAATTTTAAAATTAAGTTTTTTTGAAATTTCTTTTAAAAAATCTGCCTTTTCCTTGTTTTTCACAGATACATAAAGGGGCTTAAATTTTTCTATTTGCTCAATAAGCAACGAAATATTTTCTCCTGCTGAAAGGGCTAACACTTCAAATTTTTCAGGATAAAGTTCTAAAATCTCAAGGGTCATCCTACCTATTGAACCAGTTGAGCCGAGAACGGATACCTTTCTTTTCATATCAGATAGTACTTACAGATAAAGTAAAATAAAGGGGAGGAAAATATTAATGCATCAACCCTGTCAAGAACCCCTCCATGCTCACCAAGAATTCTTGATGAGTCCTTCACTCCAGCACTCCTCTTAAACAAAGATTCTACAGGGTCAGAAATCTGGGAGACAAAGCTTAATATAAATAAAGTAAAGATAAGTTTTCCAAGAGGTCTATATTTTAGAAAAAGGAGATTACCGAGCAACCCTCCAAGAATGTAAAAAGGTATTGCTCCTATAAAACCTTCCACAGTCTTTTTTGGGGAGGCAACAGGGAAAATTTTTCTCTTCCCCAAAGTTTTTCCAAAAATATAAGCTCCTGTATCCCCAATATAGACTGAGAAGAGTAGGACAAAAAGGTAAGAACTTCCAAGCTTTTTTAAATAAAAAATGTAGTTAAGGGTAAAGGAGATGTACAAGATACCAAAAAGGGTTATTGATATTGATGGAACAAAATTTTCAAGATTTCTTGAGTTGGTTGAGAAGAGGAAGTAGGAGCCAATAGCAAAAATTGTGAAAAAAAGGGATTCGTTGAAAAATTTAAATTCAAAGAGAAAGTTTAATCCTAACAAAAGGGATAGAATAGCGCCAAAAATCTTTAAAGGATAATATCCTTTCTTTTCTGAAAGGAGGTAGAATTCAATAAGGGCAAAAATTATAACAACCTGAAGGGCAAAAAAGAAAGGTAAATCAGGGAGAAAAATAATAGCTATAAAAACAATTGGAATGAGGCATAAGGCGACAATAAACCTTTTCCCCAAATCCTTAAACAAACTCTCTTTAGATTTTAAAGGGCTCTCCTCAATC
>Ga0207433_10014412_pt1 | contig 11460 bp, 11 predicted proteins | sample YelNatPaOPGAMG01_FD_187559 | JGI IMG/M metagenome (GOLD analysis project Ga0207433, IMG submission 187559) | Hot spring thermophilic microbial communities from Obsidian Pool, Yellowstone National Park, USA - OP-RAMG-01 (SPAdes) (version 3) | ecosystem: Environmental > Aquatic > Thermal springs...
TTCAATAAGGTTGATGGTTGAAGATGGAAAGAAGGTGCTTGGTTTTATAATTCCAAGAGATGTTTTCTGGAGGGACATTGGTAGAATGGAGCAAAGGATAGAAGCTGAGTGGTACTACCTTCAGCACATTAACAAAGTGAAAAAGCCTTAGCTAAACTTAATAAGATGGATAAGCCTTTCATCGTCGCAGCAATTCCTGCATCCAACGAAGAGAAGACGATAGCAATCGCTGTTTTTAACTTCAATACTTTTGCCGATTCTATGTATATCCATGGCGAATCCATCTGATGTCTGAAGGAAGACGTGAGAAGATAAAAATCAGAATTCCAATAGGCAGGATCATGAATTACCTAAAGGAGAATTGGGGAGCGCCGTTTATCATATGCTTCATGGTACTTTTGATGGTTGCAGCACTATTCCTGGCGGAAGGGGTAGAACTCGTAGCCAATGAAATAGCCGTATACGCGTACGTCAGGATCGAATGTCAATACCCCTTTTTTAGTAAACTCATACCTGTGTATTAATGTGGTCTGATAGATATTAAGGTCGTAAAGGCGATTTTAAAATATTTGAATGTGCACGCGTCATAGAAAGACCTATAAAGAATTGTTAGGTAAAATGACCTTAGACTTTATTTAACACTTGAAGTTAAAGAGCCAAAGGGATCAGAACGAATAGTGATGGGCACAAGCTGAGTACTGCGTATCATAAACAATGAGCACTAGGAGGATGACTCTTTAAAAGTGGATATTGCTATGGTAACTCAGTATTTCATTCCGGGTTTGATTGGAGGCGTTGAAACACATGTTTATGAATTGTCAGTACGGCTTGCAAGTAGAGGACATAAAGTAAAAGTTTTTACCAGTACTATGGGTGCTAACAATTTTATGTACACTCATCCTATGACTACAGAGTATAATCGTATAGAGGTACATTATGAATCAGACTTATTTCCAACATTTCATGGGTTGAGAATTCCTAAATTACACGATGTTGATGTGATACATATTCATAACTACACTAGACCCTTATACTACACAACGTTGCTGGCACGAAGGCTCAAAACAAAATCAGCAAAGTTGGTAGTAACGACGCATGGTGGGCTTCTTGGAGTTAGATACATACCTACTGTACTAGCTAAGACTCTTACATTCCATGATAGACTGTTCGCAAAGAGAAGTCTTAATAATGCTGATAAAGTAATCGCTTTATGTAATTTTGAAAAAGAATTTTTAGTTAAGAACATAGGAGTATTGCCGCAAAAGATAGAAACTATACCAAACGGAGTTACTATTCCTCCTATCTTTAAGGAAGAGTCTCAAGGTTATTTAAAGAATCTATATGGAAAAGAATATTTGTTAACAATTGCTCGAGTGGACAAGGTTAAAAATCTCGACCACGTCATTAAAGTCCTTCCTGAGTTACACGGGATACATTATGTAATTGCTGGTCAAGATTTCGGTGAATTAGGTAAACTTTTTGCACTTGCAAAGCATATCGGCGTTGAGAATAGAGTTCACTACGTTGGTGTAGTTCGTGGTAAAAATAAGTATACTCTTATAAGTAATAGTTTGGCATTTGTCTTACCTTCCTCTTTTGAAATGCAACCAATAAGTTTGCTTGAAGCGATGGCTTGGAGCAAACCCGTTGTAGCGTCTGCCGTTGGTGGTGTTCCTGAAATAATATTGCATGGGATTAATGGCTTCCTATACGAACATGGAGACTTACGTTCCCTTAAGAAGTACTTACTCAATTTAATAGATGATGAGCAGTTAAGGACAAAACTTGGGAAAAAAGGAAGGGAATACATATTACAAAGGCATGATTGGAATCATGTTGCAAAGAGGATTGAGGAACTTTATGAAAAAACAGTTTTTAAGTAAACTTTTATTAAAAATTATTAAAGTGAAAAAAATGTATATTGAGCTACTAATTCTTCTTGTGGTAGGTATTATTACTTTAAATTGGTTTAAAGGCGAGTTTTTCTTAATAAGTGTAGACAGCTTCTTCGGTTTAAACCCACAATATGAGCTTTACGTAAATCAATTTATGTGGAAAAATCAAGTTGGAACCGGGCAGGTTTGGGTGGATTTCAACACTCTTCCTCATTCTGCATTATGGGCTCTTTTAGAAAGATTAGGCTTTTCTTTAATTGATGCCCAAAAAATAGTTATCTATCTTTTATTTACGTCTTCTATGTTATCTATGTATATACTAAGTCGAATTGTATTCTCAGGCAAGAATACGGAATCATGTATGGCTAGAATCTTTGCGTCTTTATTTTATACGATGAACCCATTTACTTTAAGTTATGTGTGGTGGAGGCAGCTTGGAATAGAGTATTTCTGGGTATTATTTCCTGCGATCTTGGCAATTTATATCAAAGCTATTTCTACACAAAACAAGAAAGATGTTCTGTATCTAATATTTGCAGGTTCAATTGTGCTAATTGTGTTATCACCTGGTCTTTCGCATATATTTTTGTTTGTTACTGTAATTGCAAATGTATTTTTTACATTATTTGTTTCTTTCACCAGGAAGGAATTATCAACAACGCTCAAAAGAGCAGTTTTAGTATGGACTGTGTGGTTTTTTAGTATTAGTTGGTGGCTTTTTCCATCAATTATGTCTTTTAAATCCTACGTAGCTGGTGTGACCATAGCTTCTTCAGAGGAAACACTAAAATTTGTAAGTCAATACTCAAGCATTTTAAATATATTCCGACTACTAGGTAAACATGAAATATACCTATACTATGAGAATGATCCTTATTATAGTTGGTCACAGCTGTACTTACATAACATATTTTTTATCATGTTAGGATTTATGATACCATTAATAGCTTATTCTTCATTATTGATGTTAAGCGGTGACTCTAATAAAAATAGGATTATCTTATTCTTCGCCTTACTGTCTGTTATCACTATATTTGTTATGAAAGGTGCTTCCCCTCCATTACCGGAGGTAAACCTCGCGCTTCTACGATTGCCATTTGCTGCTATTTTCAGACATCCATATGATAAGTTTGCTGTTTTTCTGTGTGTTAGTTATTCCATTATGATAGCTTCAGTTCTTGAATTCTTGTTGAAAAGGAACAGGATGCATATTATACGTAAAGTTATAGCGATCACTCTTGTAGTTTTCTTGATTGGTGTGTATGGATATCCATTCTTTAACGGCGACGTAATTTATGGGGGAGGTGAATTCATACCCTCAACCAGAGTAAAGATACCCTCTTACTATTATGAGATAAGTAAAGTTATTTCTGATCCCGCGGAAACTTATAAAATAATGGCGCTACCAATCACATCAGGAGAGAGCGCATATAAATGGAACTACGGTGTTCAGCCTAATTCCAATCCTCTTCTTCAGTATTTTTTCCCTGGCAAATCTATAGTTCAATTTAATTACTCAAATGCTTACGATAGTATAGTTGCGAGTACCTTCTATTCGCCGTCGTTGTTCAGAGGTGGGTTCGGAGAGCTTATGGGATTGTGGAACATTAAGTATATAGTAGTTCATGATGATTGGAATACAGAATATATGGAGCGATACCCTACTCCAAATGCATATAAGATTGCCTTAAACTCTCTTATTGACCGCCATTACCCAGAAAGGGCATTACTTTTTAATGGCAGTGGATATATAGAGGTGTTGAATTCGCCTAGTCTTAGTATAACGAATGCAATCACCCTTGAAGCATTAGTAAAACCCTCAACTGTAAACTGTGAGACCAGAATAATCGATATGTTTACTTATCGTTTATCGTGGCAACCCGAAAAATATTTTGGTATGTACCTGTATGGCGTTAATGGTGGGTGGGTGTTTTCTCAACCGTTAGAGTCAGATCAATGGTACCATGTCGTAGGAACTTATGATGGGAAAACGGCTAAATTGTACATAAATGCCGTTTTGGTTGCTAACGTTACTGCCACCGGAGAAATGCCCCAAAGTCTTTTCAATCTTAGAATTGGAGATAGCATAATTCCCACTATCGGAACTTCCAAATTTTTAGGATCTTTAGGCATGATTAGGATTTACAGTAGAGCACTTACTTCTGAGGAGGTGTTGCAAAATTTCTTAAATAATGACCACCCAAGTATGGAAGGCCTCAAACTATGGTGTGATTTCGATCAGGTTAATGAAGGGAAAGTAATTCTGGATAAATCAGAAATGAACAACAGCGTTATTGTCCAAGGATTATTAACTAGTATTCCACTTCGAAGGGAAGACTTTGGAAGTAATCTCTTTCCACCTCAAAGCATAGGTAAGCTAGTGCTTTACAGAACAAAACAGTATCTGAAGGTCATATACGCATCCACAAAAATGTATATTATCAGCTCAATGTTCAATGCAAGCTATCTTGCAGAATTTCTTCAAAGGAATAAAGTAAATATTTCGGATAATCCTGTATTCGTTTTCGCAAATGATCAAAAAAGCACTCCTCTAATTATAACCCCTTCAAGTTATTATCCTCCAAAGATATCTTTCGAGTGTGTGAATCCAACTTTCTACAAAGTTCAGGTTTATAATGCAACTGCTCCTTTTGTTCTAGTCTTCAGCGAGACCTTTGATGACGGCTGGAAAGCCTTCATAAGTGAAAGAAACCAAATCCCGGATAGATATCACTTTGTTGCAAATGGTTTTGCAAATGCTTGGTATGTAAATCAAACGGAAAATTTTACGATAACTTTAGAATATGTTCCGCAACGACTGTTTAACGTGAGCTTATTAATTTCGATTTTAACTTTGGCATCCTTACTAATGTACATCATCAGCTCGCTGGTAAAGCTAAACAATGCTAAAATAGTAACTAGAAAAAAAGAAAAGCCGAATGATTAAGAAGAAAGTTTATAAAATAAGATAGGTTAGATTTGAAAAAGAAGATGATCAGAGTCGGGCAACCATACTTTTCAGATTTGGACATTTCTGAAATTACGTCTAAGATAACTTTAGTGCTACGCTCTGGTTGTCTAACTTCTGGAGAGGTAGTAGAAAAATTCGAAAAGAAATTTAGTAGTTTTGTTGGTACTAAGTATGCTGTAGCTTTAAACTCTGGCACAGCTGCATTACATGCTATCCTTTCTACACTTAAATTAAGTTCTGAAGATGAAGTTGTTGTTCCAGCTAATACATTTATTTCTACAGCATTTGCAGTGTTATACATAGGTGCAAAACCAGTTTTAGCTGATTGTGATATCAATAAATTTAATGTTACAGCTGAAACTATAGAGCATAACTTAAGCTCGAAAACTAAAGCTGTCATTGTTACCCATGTAGGAGGAAATCCATGTGAAATGGATGAAATAGTTAAGCTTTGCCAAGAAAAAGGCTTAACCTTAATCGAAGATGCTGCGCATGGTTCTAAGTATAGGGGAAAATCGTGCGGAGCATTTGGCCTCGCAAATGCCTTCAGCTTCTATCCTACAAAAGTGATAACTTCTGGGGAAGGTGGAATGGTCACAACAAATTCAAAAGAAATTTACGAGTATTAGCGTAAAAGAAATGTCCGAAAATATTAGTGGAGAAGTGTATGAAAGGGAAATGTTCGAGAGAAGTGAAGGAAGTAAATTTGTAGACCATAAAGAGAGAGAAATAATTTTAAAGATAATCAAAAAATTTAACCTAAAAAGACAAGCAAGAATCTTAGACGTAGGCGCAGGTGGTGGCCGGTTTAGCAAAGAGTTTGATAGCTTAGGATTTCATGTTATAGCCTTAGATATTTCTAAAAAAGCATGCGAGGACTTAAAAAGAAAATTTAGCAGAATAGAAGTTATAAATGGAGATATATAAAAGGTAAAGCTATCTTCTGAAAATTTTGATTTAATATTTTCGTTTAGATCTTTTAAATACGTTTATGATAAAGAAAAAGCATTATGCAATTTGAGAACAGCTCTAAGGAAAAATGGTTATTTTATAGTAGAAGTTCCAAATTTGCTTAATCCTTTTTATTTTTTACCTTATCTTTTAGCACCTTTAATTTATCATTTAAGTAAAGGAAATCTTGGAAAGTACTTTATCGTCAGTGAATTCTATACAAAAAGCGCATTTAAAAGGAATTTGGAAAAAGCTGGATTTAAAGTAGAAGAAATAATGAACTTGTTTTTCTTTCCACATTTTTTGTATTCAAAGATTCAAAGTAGGCCTATTTTAAGAGTAACTCATTCGATTGATTCCTTGTTCTCTAACTGGTTTCCTAGAAGTTTAATTTTTGTAGCAAAGAAGAATGATAAAGTCGAATAAAATCTTAGTTAATGATACTCTTAAAGATTGGAACTTAAGATGCGCGCACATAGGCATAAAAATAAAAAAGCTTAGATATAAACCAAAATACAATTCAAGAAAAGTAGTTGAGTTAACTGTAAAATCGTTAATCGAAAAGGAAAATGAAAGATAAGCCTCTAGTTTCGATTATTATACCTACACATAATAGAAAAGAAAAGTTGATTAGGTTAATTAATTCCATTCTTGAAAGCGATTATCCGAAAGATAAACTCGAAATAATTATTGTAGATGATGCTTCTACTGATGGAACCTATGAAGAAGTAAAAAGAAACTTTCCAGAAGTAAGAATAATACACAACGAGAAAGAATTGCTTCTAGCAGGTTCTAGGAATGCTGGAATAAGAAGTTGTAGAGGGGGCTATATTTTTTTAATAGACGACGACAATGTAGTGGATAAGAATTGTATCTTAGAACTAGTTGAAGCTATGGAGAATTCCTCCAATTCACCTTTAGGTATTGTTGCACCATTTATGTACTATTATAAACATCCAAATAGAGTTTGGTGTGCAGGCGTTAAGATGAATATGATTACATCCGTAACTTCATTTCCAAATAGAGATAAAATTGATAAAGGAAAATTTAGAAACTTCATAGAATCGTCTGTAGGAGCTCCTAACGCTTTCATGATAAAGAGAGAAGTTATAGAAAAAGTTGGATTGTTTGATGATAGGTTGTTTCCAATAAATTATGATGAATCAGATTTTGGAGAAAGAGTAAAAAAGGCTGGTTACAAAATAGCCTTTAATCCTAAGGCGAAAGTTTGGCATGATACACCATTACCTGAGGAATCAAGAGAGAAAGTAAGATGCTTCGGCGTTCATAATGAACTTAGAGCTTACTACTTTGGAAGAAATAGAATAATATTCTGTAAAAAATATTCAAGGCGGTGGCAATTTCTAATTTTTATTTCAATCTTTAATTGGTTAATTACGTTGTACTACGCAAAGATAATCTTATTGTACTCTAAAGAGCCATTAAAAAGAAGGTTGAAGATTGTAAAAAGTTACTTAAAGGGAGTTTTGGATGGAATTAAACTAAGGGTATACTGAAAATGAAGATCCAAAATTTGTACAAAGAGTTTTTACTACTTACTACTATGTATTTTTTATCCGTTTTACCTTTTTGGAAAATTTTAACGATTCCAGGTCTACCTACATACGCTTACTTTTATTTACATTCGTTGAAGAGCATAAGAAATAGGTGACTTCTATGAAAATATTAGTGTCTGGTGGTCTAGGTTTTATAGGAAGCAATTTTATTAGGTATATGCTAAATAACTATAAAGACGTTAGCATTATAAATGTTGACAATTTGTCCTATGGCTCAAACCCAAACAACTTAAGAGACTTAGAAAAAGACAAAAGATATGAGTTCTTCAATGGAGACATAACCGATAGAAACTTAATGAGCAAACTAATAGAAAAAGTTGATGCAGTGGTAAATTTTGCAGCTCAATCGCATGTTGACAGAAGCATAGCAAATCCTATGGATTTCTTTAAAAGCAATACAGAAGGCACTATTTCAATACTAGAATGCATAAGAAATTCGAAGAAAAATATAAGATACCTACAAATTGGAACGGATGAAAGCTACGGCGACATAATAAAAGGTTCTTTTAAAGAAGAAGACAGACTTAAGCCTTCTTCTCCATGTGCGGCATCGAAGGCAGCTGCAGACCTTTTCTGTCAGTCTTACCATAGAACTTACGGTTTAGACGTAGTAATAACTAGGTGCACAAACAACTTTGGCCCATACCAATTTCCAGAAAAAGCTAATTCCAAAAGTGATAATAAGAGCTAGCTTAGGAATGAAGGTTCCAATCTATGGTAGTGGAAAAAACGTTAGAGATTGGATTTATATTTTAGATCACTGCGAAGCTTTAGATAATGTTTTAAGAAAAGGGAAGTCTGGAGAAATATACAACATATCTTCAGGGAATGAGCTAGACAACCTTACGTTAGTTAAGAAGGTCTTAGAACTTATGAACAAAGATGAAAGCTTAATAGAATTCGTAGAAGATAGACCTGGTCACGACGTTCGCTAGGAGTTTTTAAGAAAGAATTACGATGCAATGGTTCTTCTGAAAGAAGTGGAAAACCCTAGTGGCTTCGGCGTTGCCAAGTTCGATGAAAGAGGAAATTTAGTAAAGCTAATAGAGAAACCAAAGGTATCGCCAAGCAAATATGCTCTCGTTGGTGTTTACTTCTTTAAACCAGTAGTTTTTGATGTAATAAAGGAACTAAAGCCAAGCTGGAGAGGCGAGCTAGAAATAACTGATACTCTTCAAATAATGCTTGAACGTAACTATAGAGTAGGCTATTAGATAGTAAAAGGTTGTGGTTTGACACTGGAAAATCTGGCGACATACTCACTGTTAATGCTAAAGTTCTAGATGAAAAGGCTAAAGAAAAAATCAAATGGAGAGGTTAAAAACTCTAAGATAGAAGGAAGAGTAGAAGTTGGAGAAAGAACTAAAATTGTAAACAATATAGTTAGAGGGCCTTCAGTTATAGGAAAGAATTGCCTAATAGAAAATTCATATATTGGTCCCTACACAAGTATAGGCAATGACTCTAAGGTAGTTAGTAGTCCAAGTAGAATATTGCGTTGTTCTAGAAGGCGCTTCAATAATTGGAATAGAAAGACTTGAAGAAAGTCTAGTAGGAAAGCATGCAAAGGTTACGAAGCACGAGGGCAACAGGAAGATTCTAAAGCTTAACATAGGAGACTATTCTGAGTTAGAGCTCTAGCTAAAATAAGACTATCGAAATGAAACAACAAAAGTTGAAGTTTCAAGCTTTCTCCACGATCATACGCTTATTGCGAACTAGTGTACCCTATAAATAGTGGCTATAAACTGGAAATGAAATTTCTAAAGCGAAGAAGACGAAAATAAACCCAATTTGAAGGAAAATTGTTGAAAGAACTTGTGGAACAAAATTTAGCTCCTCTAGTATTGGAGAACTTAATTCTACCCTTATAAAATTCTATTAGGGCTTCTTTCTTCTTCTTCAGCTTTTACTATTCTCTTTCCCCTTATTTTGTTACTAGTTTTTGCTATATTTGTAAAAGTTGTAAAAATTGCAATTTTTTAGATTTTTGGGCGTTTTTATTCAATTTTTTGGATTTTTAATTTTACCTACGATTGTAAAGAATTGTAAAAGTGCTTTCAAGGTTTTCTGCTGTTTTAGTTCAAAGCAAAGGCATTTTTCTCTTTTAGCTTGCTCAATTCTTGTTTAAAAGAATTCACCTTTTCCATTGCATTAAGCTTTGTCTTATATACTGAGAATCTCGAGTTAAGGCATTTATCTTTTGCTCTAAACTTCTTATTTCTTTTTCTAAGTTGACTCTTTCTCTTAAGTCTTGAATTTCTTGTCTCAAAAACGTTATTTCTTCAAGAGGTACAATTATTTCTCCAATCATACGAAGCTTTATTGCCTGTTTTACTAGTTCATGCTCATCTTCTTTTGGTCTTATCTTATTAACTACATCAGCTAAAACTAAAGGATAGTACATAGTATTTTTATGTATTTGTAGGCGAGTATATTCTTCTAAGATTTTTTTGCTTCTTTCAATTCCTAGTGCCTCAAAACATAAGTACAATACGTCGTTTAGTTCTTTAATAGCTTCTTTTAATTTGGAATTCTCAGCTTTCAGATACTTAACTTTGATCTTATGAGCTTCAAGTTCTTCTTTCATCCTTTGCATTTCAGAGGCTTCCTTAGAAAACCTCATTAAGTTAGTAAGATACTCATTAAAACTTTTTACAACTTCTTTAGGGTCTTCAAACTTCTCTAAGAATTCTTCTGTTTTTTCTGGGCTAACGTGCATACTCATTAAGAATCCTAAGAATGCATTTTTTCCTATTTCAGTTATTACTTCTCCAAGCCAATTGAAGTTTTTTGCTAATCCTCTTATTCCAGTAGCATAAGCTTCGCCTAAAGAGCTTTCAATTTGTTCTGAAGTACTTTGAGGATAAATTTGTTTTTCATATGGCTTAAATCTATTTATTGCTTGGTATACTGTAATATACTTGATTCCAGTCTTCCTTGAAATGTTTTTGTACGAAAGCTCTTCATTTTTGTTCATAATTTCTATTACTGCATTTGCTATACTACGTAAAGTATTTGACCTAAACTTGTAGTTCTCGTTGTTCATTACAAATTCTTTAAATTCGTTTAGTTGCATTTTTTAAGGATAAAAAGTAAAGCTTACTTTAATAAGTTTATTTGGCATTTTTTATATGCATAAAAGTTGTTTAACAAGAGTAAATTGTAAAAGTAAACTTATAAAGCTCTTAACGTTATAAGCAACTGATGTCAAGGAATAGAAAATTTGAAAGTTTAGCCAATAAATTGATAGATGCATACTTTCATCCAAAGATAAGGAAAGAAAGGGACAAGAACAAGAAATTTTACTATATCCTTCTCGATTACTACCTTCATAAGTTAGTTGAACAAAATCCAGAAAAAAGTAGGAAGAAATTCATAAGGTATAGCTTGAAGGACTTACTTGAGACTATAGAAAGTTAACTGTTAAGATTTTTACGAAATAAGCTAAAAATTAAGGTATTGCTAACTTCAACTTTTTTAAATACACCTAAAAATGGTTTTTAAGCTTTCTAGAGGGCAATTTTTTAACTTGTAGGAGTAGACTTTGCAGAAGAAAAAAGATTATCAATTAAGTTCTTTTCTAACATTTTTAAAAATAAAATAGACATATAAGTAAAGAAATATAATATGAAGTATACGAGGGTATCAGTATATACTAAGTATACGAAGTATACAGATACTACTCCACACCTAAGTACTCTCTAGCGTGCTTATGTAAGCCTAGAACATGCTCTTTTAGGCTTAGTAACCCAAGAACAATTTATAGTTAGCTACAAATTGTTTAAGGAACTTTAAGGTTATGGTATAAGGTATACTAGGGTTAATTCAAGCAACGTTTTCTAGGTAATTTTCAGCTTCTTTTTTCTTTTCTTCATAGTCTTTAAGAACTAAATGAATGGCTTCTTTCTCTATAGGATAGTAGGTATAAGGCGCATCGTACTATACTCTAGTATACTTATACCCACGTATACTTCTTATTTTATTACTTATAGCTCTAATGTACCCTCTATTTGCTAATCCTTTTTTCTAATTTTTCTTCTTTCAGTTCTCCTTCCATAAGACC
>Ga0207433_10014415_pt1 | contig 11457 bp, 9 predicted proteins | sample YelNatPaOPGAMG01_FD_187559 | JGI IMG/M metagenome (GOLD analysis project Ga0207433, IMG submission 187559) | Hot spring thermophilic microbial communities from Obsidian Pool, Yellowstone National Park, USA - OP-RAMG-01 (SPAdes) (version 3) | ecosystem: Environmental > Aquatic > Thermal springs >...
CCGTCTGGTGTTCGGGCGACCACATCGTTGAGCAGCATGTCCATAACCTGGATGTCATCAACTGGGCATTCGGTACTCACCCGGTGAAATGTATGGGCATGGGCGGACGGGCAGCCCGCACTGACCCGATGTTTGGCAATGTCTATGACCATTTTGCCGTGGAGTATGAGTATCCCAACGGTGTGCGGGTGATGAGCATGTGCCGCCAGACAGCCGGAGCGGCAGAAAACGTCTCCGAGCGCGTGGTGGGGACAAAAGGCATCGCTTACACGGACAGTGCCGACGGCTACATCAAAGGACCGAAGCCTTACAAACCAGAAAAGGAATCGCCCAACCCTTACGTCCAGGAGCACATTGACCTGATTAACAGCATAAAGAATGGCAAACCGCTGAACGAAGGACGCCAGGTGGCAGAAAGTACTCTCACGGCCATCATGGGCCGGATGAGCGCCTACACCGGACGGGCCCTGAGCTGGGACTGGGTAATGAACGCTTCCAAACTGGACCTGACCCCGCCGCACATGGAGTTCCGCGAACTGCCGCCGCTCGAAGTGGCCATCCCCGGCAAAACCCCTCTGATTTAAAACGGGGGACACCTAAAGGTGTCCCTATTTATAAAAGTTATTTTTTTTCTGGTGCCTTTTCCGGCGTTTCAGTTACTTCACCCGTCTTGACCACCTGGTATTTTTGGCCCCTCACGGAATCTTTAACTACAGCCTCAATCAGCTCTAAATTCTCTGGATCATGGTATATTAGCTTGCCGTTAAGGGTTAAAGAGCCCCTCTGCCTTTCCACAAGTTCTTTTGCTACGTCCCGTCCGACTTGAACAAACAATTTATTCTTCATGAATGTAATTTCAAATCCGCCCTTGTCGGCATTGTATTGATCAGCGGGCAAATCTATGGAAAGAGAATAATCAATTTCCACCGATTTCATCCTGCTTTCGTATTCCTGGGTGGTTTCAAAAGGGTCCTTTTTAAATTTTTCCCTAATCCCGAAGAAACGCATATCCCAGAGCTTGGCCAGTTCCTGTCCACTGGCGCTTCCCGTAGCCATAAATTTCCCATCCGGGCTGAAGGCTAAGGCATAACAATATGGAATATTGATTACAGGACTCTCAAACGTTGAAGAAAGGTCTAAGAACATTACCGAAGTTTCAGGCTTTAAGCTCTCCCAGGGAAGTGAAGCAGGACCAAGGGCTCCTACCAGGAATTTTCCATCGGGGGAAAAGGCCAGACAATTAACCTGGCCTGGCAGTCCGGTAATTTCTTTTAACTTGTTTCCCGAATCTATTTCCCAGATGATTATTTTTTTATCATCTCCTCCCGTGGCTAATAGTTTTCCATCAGGACTTATGGTATAAGACACCAGGTAAGGCTGGTGGCCGGAAAAGGTCTTTATTACCGAGCCATTGCTGCTATTTAGAAAGACAACGCTTTCGCTATTCCTGATGGCGGCTATATATTTTCCATCCGGGCTGAATTTTATCCTGGAGTAAGTGTCTGATTTTATTTTTTGGAAACTGGCCACCTTTTTGTTCGTGGTCGCATCCCAGAGATTAATACCCTGGCCAGAAGATCCGGTAGCAAAAAATTTGCCATCAGGACTGAATGCTATGTTGAATATAGTAGACTTTTCCAGGAGACGGTTACTAAGGTTTGATAAATCCCAGAGAACAATGGCCTCATGGCCCATGACTGATGCCAGCGTTTTTCCGTCTGGGCTGAAGTCAAATTCAGCGGGGAAGGAATTAAATTTAGTAGGAAAGCTCAAAAGGGCTGTTTTCCCTGAATTCAAATTCCAAAGAACGATTCCATTCGGCCCACCCATGGCCAGCAGATTTCCATCTCGGTTAAATCCAATTTCTTCTACCCTTCCTTTACCCGGAAGGGCAGCAATATTCTTTATCGTGGCAATATTTTTTAAGGGAATAAGGATGGGAAAGGGCTTCTCGGGTAAGGAGGTTTGCGAAAGAAGTGGCAGCACAAGCAAATTAGGGAGAAGTAGAATTAAAAGGATGGCCCGACCGGCAGATAGTTTTCTGGAAAAAATTAAAATATTTAACATTCTTATTCTCCTTAGTTATGTCCTTTGGTATTTATGTATGAATTAATAAACCATTTTTTCGGAAAAATAAAGTCCTTAAGTAAGGGGATATTATTTTCTTCAATTGCAACATATTTCAGATAGACCAAGCTAGCCAAGAGAAAATCGGTAGAAAAAGACCATAAAGCCACTTATCAGAATGGGTTTTTTAGTTGATAGGCATCAAAAGCCGATGATAAGTTCAAAGATTATTGAAAAGTTTCTGTCTTCTAACTCAACCGTTTTGGTGATAAGATTAGTAGCAAAATTCAGGCTTTAAGCCTTAAAATATACTTTATTTTAGGCTTCAAATAAGAGCAGGTGAAATGGAAGATATAGCTCGCGGAGTTAGGTCATTTACAATTGGCACTACCATCAGCCGCATTCTTGGTCTGGTCCGGGAACAAGTTTTTGCTTCCCTTTTTGGTTCAAGTCGATCGACCGACGCTTTTAACGCTGCTTTCCGCATTCCTAATCTTCTCCGTGATCTTTTTGCTGAGACCTCGCTTTCGGCTGCCTTTGTCCCCGTTCTTACCCAGGAAAAGGCCAAAAGCAAGCAAAGAGAAAACCTTCTGGCTTCAAATATCTTTAATACACTGCTCCTAATAGTCGGCGCTGTTACTGTCCTGGGGATGGTCTTTTGTCGGCCAGTAGCTTCAGTTGTGGCCATGGGTTTCAGCCAGATTCCAGAAAAACTCGCACTGACAGCCAGTCTTACTTTCATTACCTTTCCTTTTTTGCTCTTTGTTTCCCTGGCTGCTTGGGCTATGAGTTACCATAATACTGAAGGATCTTTCTTTGTTCCCTCAGTGGCGCCAGCCTTCTTCAATGTTTTTTCCATTGCTGTTCCTGTGATTCTTTTTGGCTGGTACGTCGCCCGGGGCGGCGACCCGATTTTTGGAGCTGCTATCGGGGTTACTTTCGGCGGGCTAATGCAATTTCTGATTCAGGTTCCTGGTGTTTTCCGCCAGGGCTTCCGTTATCATTTTTATCTCAACTGGCATGATCCTCATTTCAAGCGGGTTATGGCTCTTTTCCTGCCGGTAGCCATCGGCCTGGCCGGCTCCCGCATCAATGTCTTCGTCAATACGATTCTGGTTTCTTACCAGGCTGAACGTTCTATGAGCTGGTTGAATTATGCCTACCGAATTATGCATCTGCCCCTGGGTTTATTTGGGATAGCCGTGGGGGCAGTTGCCCTACCACGTTTTTCCCGTCTGGTTATAGAAAACAAGAGGGAAGAAGTCAAGGTAGCTTTTAAAGATTCTTTGAAGATGGTTTTCTTCCTGACTGTTCCTTCTTCTATTCTCATTGCCTTTTTCTCTCATCCGCTAACCCGCCTGATCTATCAGCATGGACGTTTCACTCCGGCCGATACTCTGGCTGTCAGCCAGGCTCTCATTCTTTATACCCTGGGCATTCCATTTATATCGGCTCTGCGGAATGTGGCTTCTGTTTTTTACGCTCACCAGGATTCAAAGGCACCGATGTATGCCAGCTTTGTGTCCATTGGAGTAAACGTTTTTCTGAATCTGACTCTGATGAAACCAATTGGTTTTCTGGCTTTTCCCCTTTCGGCTTCGGTTGCCAGCGTCGTCAATATCTGGGTTTTAATTCGCTGGCTGCCGAAAAAAGTGGGGACTATAGAGCTTGGCTCAATTTATGCATATTTTTTGAAGCTGACCATTGTTTCTGCTATAGCCGGTGGCCTGGGATTTATCGGGTTTAAGCTGACCACCGCCCATTTTGGTTATCATTTTTTTACAGTTCTTCTGGCCACGATCTTTTGGGGGAGTGTGTCTCTGGGATTATTTTATTTTGGCTGTCGGCTATCAGGTATCAAAGAAGTTGAGGCTTTTATTCAACGTTTTCTTAAAAAATAGCTTTAAACCACATAGAAGATTTAAGAAAAGTTAAATGACGACTCTGCCGGCTTCTTGATTTGATTACAATGCAAGATGAAAGACCTGATTAGGTAGACCATAGACCAGTGCTTGACCTCAATTGTTTATTCAGATTTTTCAAGGCTATTTTAGTTATTTTCTTTCGCTCAATTTGGCACAAAATTCTATTTTTTTCTGATTAGATTAGTTCTATTAGGTATTCGATTAGAGCCCGCAAATAAGCAACTGACTGCTATCTATAATTTTTCCCAAGGCATTAATTTAATGTATGAAAATATTTTCATATATTATTTATAAACCAATTACCTGGCGGCTTAAACTGCTTCCCCATAGTACTTTTCTTTTTTGGCTAATGAATCAAAGAAAATGGAAGACGGAGTAGAGTCCCAAAATTCAACTGGCTGATGCCCTGGTCGGAAGCAAATTCTCTCCAGCTAAACTCCGGGGCGCTACTCTATCCCCCATTTTCTTAACCTGGCCGGGGCCAAACTGGCAGAAGCTTAAGCTTTCTTGCGGCCAGGATTTTTTCAGTCGAAGGTTCATATAAGATTTCCTTTTAGCCAAGAATATGAGTGAAAACTGAAACAGTTTCGACCACCGGTCTGGCGGCCAGCATGATGCGGTCGACGCTCAGTCCACTAGCCATCAGCTCAAATCCCATCAATGAGATTACCAGGGCTACAAAAAAAATTGCGATTCTTGTTCTTAGTTTCATTTCATTTCTCCTTTTTTTATTATTTTCTTTATTTTTCATTTTTTTCTTCCTTCACTAATTTAGACGAAAGTGGCAGCCAAAAGGTTCCTTTTATTTTGAAGATGTCGTTTTCTGTTCGACTTACTTCTAATCTTTTGTTAATTTACTTATAATTTATTAGATGCGCATTTTAGTAGTAGAAGATGAACGTAAAATTGCTGAATTTATCCGCCGCGGTCTAAAAGAAGAAGGATATAGCGTGGATGTGGCTTCTGATGGCGAACAGGGCTATCATTTGGTTCACCTCAATGAATATGACTTGATTATTTTAGACCTTATGCTCCCCAAAATTGATGGCCTGACTCTCTGCCGCCAGCTGCGCGAAGAAAAAATTAATGTTCCCATTTTAATATTAACGGTCAGGGATTCAGTTAAAGATAAAGTAACGGGCCTGGATGCAGGCGCTAATGATTATTTGACCAAGCCCTTCGCTTTTGAAGAACTTTTAGCTCGCTGCCGGGCTTTACTCCGCACATTTGGAACATCTGAACCAACGAAGCTTCAGGTGGCTGACCTGGAATTTGATCTGTTGAGCCACCGGATAACCCGGGCTGGCCGAGAAATTAATCTCACTCTTAAAGAAAGCAGCCTGCTGGAGTATTTGATGCGCAATGCCAACAAGGTGGTTACCAGAACGATGATTGCTGAGCATGTCTGGGATATTAACTTTGACTCTTTTACTAATGTCATTGATGTTTATATTAACCGTCTTCGCCAGAAAATCGATCGCGGCTTTGACCGGCCACTCATTCACACAATAAGAGGGCGGGGTTATACGTTAAAAGAATAAAATGAAGAAAATATTTCCAGCTTCTTTCCGTGCCAGAATTATTCTGCTCTACACTATCATTTTTTCTCTTACTTTGATAATTTTGGGCTTTTATCTTTATCAAGATTTTGGCCGCCGCCTTAACCGAAATGTCGAAGATCTACTCTTGAGCCGGGCTGATGGGGTGGTAGATTCTATCGAAAATTTTTGGGAAAAAGAAAAAATGGATGCAGCAACAAAGGGCATAAAGCTGGAGGAGATTCAAAAGCTTAGCGAAACTGAATTTGCTTTGATGGCTCAGAGCTGGATCAACAAAAGATCAAAAGATCCCTTGCTTTTTAATATTGTCGTAACCATTTTTGACCGAAACGGGACAGAAGTGGCTTCTTCTAAGACCCTGGTTCGGAGCATTCCTCTGCGAAAGGATATTCTGGAAACTGTTCTTCAAGGGCAGAGCAGGCTGGATGATCTCGAGGTAGAAATGACGCCGGGTCGGCTCATTCCCTTTCGAGCCTTAACTTTTCCGGCGATGATTGATAATAAAGTCAGCTATCTGGTCAGGGTAATGACTCCATTGAGCTCCATGCATTCCACGATGAGGGAATTACGAGTAATCCTTTTTTTGATTCTGCCCCTGGCCATCATTTTCAGTGGTCTATCAGCCTGGTTTTTAGCTGGCATTACTTTAAGACCGGTAAAAGACATCATCAACACTGCCAGACTAATTGGAGCAGAAAATCTCAAGACGAGAATTGCTCTACCTGAAACGCACGACGAAATAAGACTTCTGGCTGAAACTTTTAATCAAATGCTTGACCGACTGGATCATGCCTTTACTTCTCAGCAACAGTTTATTGAAGACTTTTCTCATGAAATTAAAACTCCGCTGGCCATAATTAAAGGCGAACTTGAGGTAACTCTGAAGAAAATTCGTTCAGTTAAGGAATACGAAACAACGCTTCAGAGCAGTTTAGAAGAAATTGACCGGATTATAAAAGTAGTAGATGGTCTTTTATCCCTTGCCCGGGTTGAAGCTGAAGTTCTTTCTCAGCCGCTAATGCCTATTTCCTTGGTGGATTTGGTTCAAGAAGCGGTCAATGAAATGGAAGTACTGGTGAGAGAGAAAAATCTCCAGCTTATTTATAAAAAGAGTTCTAGCCCTCAAGTACTTGGTGAGCGAGATAAACTTAAACGGGTAGTCGTAAATTTGCTGGATAACGCCCTGAAATTTACCCCTGCTGGCGGACAGATTGAAGTGTCCGTTGGCGAAGAAGGTAATATGGCCATGTTTCAGGTAGCCGATACAGGCATTGGAATTGGACCAAAAGATTTAGACCATATTTTTAACCGGTTTTATCGGGTGGCAAAAGATGATTCTTTGCCGGGTTCCGGTTTAGGCTTGAGTATTGTAAAAGCTATTATTGAAGCCCATCGAGGAAAAATTGAAGTAAGAAGCAAGCCAGGAGAAGGTTCAGTGTTTACTGTTTATCTGCCGCTGGCCCGTTCTAATTATTAATGAAATTCTGGTTTTGAGATACAAGACGAGAAAAGATGGCATTTTTATCTGCAAATTTAAAAAAAGGTTCCGAGAAGGGGAGCAATCTTAAAAAATCTGGCCTTTTTATTTAAGAAAAATCAGGCGAAAATTAAGCTTAAAAAGCTATAAAAAATCAAAATTTTATAAAAATCAAAATAGCTTCATCAATCCCATTTTCAAAAGATTAAAAATTTTTAATTTTCTTTTAAGGAAATTTTAATGATGTAAGTGATAAATTAAGGATGAAAGGAGGACGCAGATGAAAAAGCTAAGCGTTCTTTTAACAGTTCTTCTGGTTTTGGGTTTGGTTTCGCTGACCTTTGCCCAACAAAGGGCAGCTAATCCACCGGCTGCTCAGGCTAAAACCTTTACCGGAACAATCAGCAAAGTTACCCCCGGTGATCCGGCCAAGAAAACCCCGACTGAGATCGTGGCTAAGGGTGATGATCAGAAAGAAGTTACCTTCCATCTTGCCCGCAATGCTGCCCTGACTGGTGCTGATGGTAAAGCCATCACTGTTGACAAGCTGACGGCCGGAACCAAGGTTGAGATCAGGTACTATGTAAGTAGGGGTGGAGTTAACATTGCTCGCTCGATCAAGGTGGTTTCCTGAACTTGCAACCCTAAAATAAGGAAGGCGGAAGGAAGATTTTCCGCCTTCCTTATCTTCCTTCCTTTAAGAAACGTAAACCATGCCTAAAATAGCAATTATCTCGGAGTATTTTTACCCACTTCTCGGTGGAATAACTGAGAACGTTTATAATACAGCTATCCGTTTGGCGGCCAGAGGCTGGCAGGTAAAAATAATCACTTCCAGGGCCTCAAAGCAAGAGCCAATTATTCCCTCAAAACCCTGGCTGAATAATCAGCCTAAGTTTGAAATAATTAGAATAGGGCAAAGCGTCCCAGTTTATGCCAATGGTTCCTGGGGGCGGTTTACCGTTGGCCTGAAATTAATCTCCGAGCTAAAAAATATTTTTAAGGAAGAAAAATTTGATTTGGTTCATATCCATTCTCCATTGGTCCCCACCCTTCCTTATCTGGCTTTGCAGCTGGCCAGGTCACCGGTAGTAGGGACTTTTCACACTTATTTTGACAATAATCTTTTTCATGATTTTTTATATGGCCTGTTGAAGTCCAGGCTGCAAAAAGATTTAAACAGAATAAATCGTCAGCTTTTTGTCAGCCAGAGCTGCGTCACACCTCTGGCCAAATATTTTGAACTGAAGCCTGAAATTCTGCCCAATGGCGTGGATACGAACGAATTTTCACCTGAGGTTCCACCGCTCGAAAAATTCAGCCGGGATAAATTAAATCTGCTGTTTGTCGGTCGTTTTGACCCGCGCAATGGTCTGGATGTTATGCTTGAGGCTTTTAACCTGATCAAAACTGAGTTTAAGGATGTACGATTAATTGTAGTTGGCGGACCGGTTAAGAAAAGGTATTTAGAAATGGTGAAGCCAGAATTCAGAGAAGATGTCTTTTTTGAAGGACCAATCCTGGAGCAAAGGCCTAATTATTATGCGGCCTGTGACATCTTTTGTTCTCCAGTGGATAAAGCTTCCTTTGGTATCACGCTGCTTGAGGCTATGGCTTCGGGTAAGCCCATTGTGGCCACGGAGAATATCGGTTATAACGAAATTCTTGAACCAGAAGAAAGCATAGTCGTAGCTCGCAAATCGCCTCAAGCCCTGGCTAATGCTGTACTGAGTCTATTGCGGGATGAGGCTCTTAGAAAAAAAATGGGTGCAAAAGGCCGGGAAAAAGCTTTAAAATATTCGTGGGATGAAATTGTTCCAGGACTGGAAAAAATCTACCTCTCTTTGCTCGGGGATAGATGAAGCTTAAAATAGGCGTGGTGCTCACGGCCTTTTCAATTTTTTTTGCCTTTTTACTTTTTTATCTATTAAAAATCATTTTTCCCCATTTATCCTTCTTTAAGGGCTTATTATTTATTTCCCTGACTTTGGAAATAATTTTTTTGTGGGGAGTTTTTGACCATAAATCCTGGCTTTTTGGAAGAGATTTTTGGCGAGGCCCAAAAAATCTTCCGGTAATGAGTTTGTCTTTTGATGATGGGCCAACAGAACCTTTTACCTCAGAAATCATTGACATCCTCAGAAAATATCAAGTGAAGGCTACCTTTTTTGTTCTCGGAAGAAAAGTTGAACTCTATCCAGAGGCGATAAAAAAGATTGCCGCTGATGGACATGAAATAGGAAATCACGGATATGACCATAAAGTTTTGCCATTAAAATTCCCTTCGGAGATTAAAGCTGAAATCAAACGGACTGAAACTTTGATTTTGTCGCTAACTGGGAAAAAACCGGCTCTTTTTCGGGTACCTCATGGCTGGAAAGGCCCGTGGCTGAAAAAAGCTGTTCGGGAAGCTGGATATGAGCTTGTTTCCTGGACCAGCGGGGTCTGGGATACAGATCAACCTGGAGAACAAAAAATTATTCAGCGGAGCCTGAAAGCTTTTAGAAATGGAGCTATCCTGCTTTTCCATGACGGGCGTGGTCTGGATGAAAACACCGATTGCCATCAGTTAGTAGCGGCTCTTCCGGCTATCATAAAAAGAGCCCAATCTCTTGGATACAGATTGGTAACCATCTCTGAGCTTTTAGAACTTTTCAGGATGGAAAATAAGAAAGATTCAGAGTAAAAATAAGAATAAGAGCATAAAAATGCGGAAGACCAAAAAAGCCTGGATTGTTGGGCTCGCTGTAGTTCTTCTTTTCTTTGCCTTTATTCTATATAGAATAAAACCTTCTCGGTTAGTGGAAGCGGTCGTCGGCGTGAGCTGGGGTTGGGTGGCGGTGGCCGGTCTGGTTAATATCCTGAATGTAGTGGTGGAGTCAGTTCGCTGGCATCAAATAGTTTTAACCGTCAAGAGAAGAGCCAAATTTCAAAGAATAGTGGAAGCTTTCCTGGTGGGTTTTTTCGGTAACATTATCTTCCCGCTAAGAGTTGGCGATGGACTCAGAGTTTATTTTCTCTCACGACAGGAAGAAATTAAAATTCCTGAGGTAATCTGGACTTTTGTCATCGACCGATTGGTAGATGTGCTGTTTTTCCTGGCCTTAATTGGAATAACCGGACTTTATTTCCCACTCTCTGGAGAGGCGGAAAGAATTTTCCATATATTACTTCTAATAGTTTCTTTGATTATCATTTTAATATTCGTTGGGGTCAGTTTTTCTGGCCGGGGGGAAAGAGAAAATTGGCCAGCCTGGAGAAAACGAATTAATGACCTGGTGGACAGATTCATCACGGCCTGGCGAGCGCTTCTTCGGGCCAGGAATCTGGCTCTGGTCTCTCTGGCCGCTCTTTTTTCCTGGATTCTCAGGGTTATGATTATCTGGGCCATATTCCGGGCGTTTCATCTGGGGTTACCACTGGTGGCCTCAGTCATTGGTCTGATTATGGTTAATCTTGGTTTGGCGGCGGTTAATACCCCGGCTAATGTAGGTGGGTTTGAAATGGGACTGGTGGCTGCTTTGGAATTATTTTCCATTGATACCACGGTGGCCATGAGCTGCGCTCTTCTCCTTCATGTGGTGGAAGTTGTTCCTATTTTTCTACTGGGCGGAGCTGTGACCCTGAAAACCGGTTTTGACCCCCACCGGGCAAGGAAAGAAGCTGAAGAAATAGAAGAAAGCCTTGAAGAAGCTATTTAGAAGCCAGAAAACCCTAACTCAGGAACTCTAACTTTGATAAAACATTAAGATTTAAAAGTAATATAATAATTAAGACTCGGATGTTGGATAATTGCCGGTACAGGTTTTTATTACCTTGGTTGGGCCTATTAATAATCAGCTAATAGCCAGGAAAAATCGAGATAATGTTTGATTCAATATTATTTTTGCCCTTTTACGGATGGTTAAGCATATGAATATGAATGGTGTAGTTTCCATGATAAAATAAAAACATGATTTCGGGGAAAATTGAAACCGCGGTTAAAAATGTGTTATTCAGAATAATTTCCGCCGCCATTTTGCCAGCAGATTGTTATCTGGCTGATGGTCCAGATCTCGGCTTTTCGCCAGCCGCCAGCGGTCTGGTCTCCCTACCGTTAAAAACGGAGGCTATTTTCTGACTCTGATTGGGTAGGGTGGCCGCTGCATCTTCTTGGGCGGATTTTTCTTCAGCATCTCCATGACTAATTCAATGGCCTTTTCTAACTGCGGGTCGCGGCCAGCGGCGTAGTCAGCGGGAGTTATTTCCGCTTCCACATCAGGTGGTACGCCCACGTTTTCTATGCCAAAACCTTCTTCCTCTGTCCAGAAAGCCAGGTTGGGTGCGGTTATGGTTCCACCATCCATGAGCACCGGGAAGCCCAGAATGCCTACCAGTCCGCCCCAGGTTCTCTTGCCCACCAGCGGCCCAAGCTTGAAATGCCTGAACA
>Ga0207433_10014420_pt1 | contig 11455 bp, 11 predicted proteins | sample YelNatPaOPGAMG01_FD_187559 | JGI IMG/M metagenome (GOLD analysis project Ga0207433, IMG submission 187559) | Hot spring thermophilic microbial communities from Obsidian Pool, Yellowstone National Park, USA - OP-RAMG-01 (SPAdes) (version 3) | ecosystem: Environmental > Aquatic > Thermal springs...
CGAACACCCTCTTCGCTTTCACCGCTTCCCTTGCCGCTTCCAATCCTCTTAAAAAAGTAGCTTTCTCCTTGGGAAGAATCTGCTGGTCAACCCTGAGAAGGGGCTCGCATTCCGCTCCATTGACGATGAGGATTTCCGCCTCAGAGGAGAGCTTTATGTGCGTGGGGAAGCCCGCGCCTCCCGCCCCAACTATCCCTGCTTCTTTGACCTTTTCTACAATCTCCATTATTTACAGAATGCCACCGCAGAGGACGAAGCGTCTTCTCCTGCAGAAATCTCTGGGGCGAGTCGGTCCTTCTCCTGTGGAAGCAACCGTCATAGCGATATAGCCTTCCCCTTCGGTGCCTACTGCAGCTAATGATGGTCCATTTATGATGCAGTAATTCGTTTGGAGCTCCTGGCGGAAGCGGAGGATGTTGGGCAGGCTACGGGAATGGAGAATGGCGGTGTGCTTGAAGTCCCTCTCCGCCTTGAGAACGAGCCTCAACCCCTCCTCAAAGTTTCTCACCCTAACGAAGGGAAGGACGGGAAGAAGCTGCTCTTCCATCACGAGGGGATGGTCGGTGTCGCTTATCTCTATCACGATTATCTTGGGTTCCTCTTGGGTCGTTATCCCCGCCATCCTCAGGATAACGCCCGCATCTAGTCCCACGCACTCCCTCTTTATCCTTCCATCTTGGATTATCGTCTTAATCACTCGTTCCGCTTCCTCACCCCTCGCCTCATAAGCCCCCTGTCTCTTCAGCTCCCTCATCAAATCATCGGCAACCGAATCCACCACAATAATTACCTTCTCCCCAATGCAGAGGATATCGTTATCAAAGGAGGCACCCTTGATTATATCAGCAGCTGCTTTGGGTATGTCCGCGGTCTCATCCACCAAAACGGGCGGATTTCCCGGACCGCCAACGATTGCCTTCTTCCCGCTTTGGAGGGCTGCTTGGCAAACGCCCGGTCCTCCCGCTGCGGTTACCATACTGATTTTGGGATGTTGCATAAGCTGTTGAGCAACCTCCGTGGAGGATTCCGCTACGGCTGTTACGAGATTGGGAGGACCTCCCGCCTCAACAATCGCTCTATTTATAATCCTGATTGTTTCCTTAGTGCACTCTTTAGCTTGAGGGTGAGGAGAGATGACGACGGAGTTCCCTCCCGCAATCATCAAAATTGCGTGGCTGATGACGAAGGAAGTGGGGTTGGTCATCGGAGTGATGGAGAGGATGACACCAAAGGGGACATATTCCTGAATAGTCGTTCCCTTTGGACCAACGATGATTTCGGGCTCCAAATCCTCCATTCCGGGCGTAAGCAGGGCAGCTGCTTCGTTCTTCTTAACCTTGTCTTCCACCCTTCCCATCTTCGTTTCCTCTCTCGCCATCTCGGCGAGTCTTCGTGCGTTCTTGAGACCAGCTTGCCGAATAGCCTCCACTATCTCCCTTCTTTTTGCAAGCCCCAGGGCAATCAATTTCTTCTGGGCTTCATAAGCTGCCTCAACTGCCTCATCGGGAGTGGCGAATATTCCATCCTCTCCGCCGCTCCTCCGAGGGGAAACGCTCGGTTGAGTAGTTGCGGAGGGAACTTGCCTCTCAAAAAGCTCTCTTATAACTCTTTGGACAACCTCTCTTATCTTATCCTCGTTCAAAGCCATAGCGGATACCTCCCTTCTACTTAGCGAAATCTATGGAATCTATGATGCCCACTATTGAGGCATCAACGGGAGCGTCGGGATTATCCACAGCCAATCTCGCCGGCGAACCCAGCGCCACAACCACCCTCTCCCCAATCCCCGCTCCCACAGTATCAACCGCAACAAGCGGTTCTCCCTTTTCCTTGCCCTCGGGAGTTAAGGGTTGAACTATCAAAAGCTTGAATCCCTTAAGGTCTTCTTCTTTACGAGTGGAGACGACCATCCCTATAACTTTGGCGATAATCAACTCTGCACCTCCTCTTTTATCTGAATTCCTAATCTCTCCGCCAATTCGCGCGCCATATCCGTAACGATGGAGTTAGGAGGCAAAAGCAGAACCTGAAGACCTTTCTCCTTCGCCTCCCTTATATCGTCTTGTGTTATAATCATCCTTTGGGGTGGCGAAGTTGCCGGAGCGGAAGCAGGGGAAGGCGTTTCCTTTCCCGCCGGTATAACTCCGTAGGAAAGCAAGGTGTCCCAGTAGCCCTTGAGGAGATTGGCTAAGGCGGGTGGACAGCTCTGGGGAAGCTTCAGGGGTTCAGCGTATACTTTCTTTCCCAAAGATAAGGCTTGGAAGACCGCTTCAAGTGCTGGTGTATCAAACAAGCCGAGCGCCATCTTTGCTACATCGCCTACTTTCAACTCGGAAAGCCAGACCTCCTCAAAGTTTTCCATAGGGAGGTTCCTCTGCCAGAGAACAGGGTTCTTTCCCTGTTCTCGCAACATCTGAAGGAGGTTTGAGGGAGGGGAGGAATGGAGCATTATGACCAAAACGGGCACCCCCTCCCCTCCGCTCGGCGAGGGGATTTGAGGAAGCGGACCTCTCATCCCCTCACTCAATAGGCGGCGAACCTCCGCCTCCACCAGCTGAACGAGGCGGTCTAAATCCACCTTGCTTTCCTTCCTTCAGGCAGAAGATTTCCGCCTATAGCTTGAACTTCTCCAGAAGCTTCTCCAGGCTCTCGTGCGGTCTGGCGATGATATGGACGGAGATTACCTCCCCGACCTTCTTCGCGTTAGCTGCTCCCGCGTCAACCGCAGCCCTCACGGCGCCCACATCTCCTCTCACCATAACCGTCACATAACCGGAACCTACCTTCTCGTAGCCCACGAGGACGACATTAGCCGCTTTCACCATCGCATCCGCAGCCTCAATAGCTGGGACGAGTCCTCGCGTCTCAATCATTCCTAATGCTTCCAATCTAACAGCGGGGGCTTCAGCCACCCGAAATCACCTCCTTAAAATTTTTAATCTATTTCAATGAATCTTTGTTTCTCAATTTCCGTAGCCTCTATTTCTCCTATCTTCTTCAATGGCTCCTCAAGACTCTCATGAGGTCTGGCGATTATGTGGATGGATATTACCTCCCCGACCTTCTTCGCGTTTGCCGCTCCCGCATCAACCGCAGCCCTCACGGCGCCCACATCTCCTCTCACCATAACCGTCACATAACCGGAACCTACCTTCTCATAGCCCACGAGGACGACATTAGCCGCTTTTACCATCGCATCCGCAGCCTCAACCGCTGCGGTTAGTCCTCGCGTCTCAATCATTCCCAACGCTTCCATTCCCTGTTCCTTCACCTGTTTTCGCCTCCTTTCTCTCATTCTATCTCAAGATATTTCTGTCTCTCCGAACCAACCGTTTCCCTGCTCTCAATCAGCTCTAACAAGCTCTCAACGGGGCGAGGGATTATATGGAAGGAGACCACCTCTCCCACCTTCTTCGCCTCAGCAACTCCTGCCTCCACAGCTGCCTGAACCGCCGAAACATCGCCGCTCAATTTAATCACCAACATCCCTCCACCTCCCTTAGCCAGCTCATATCCGATTAGCCTCACAGCTGCCGCCTTGCAGGCGGCGTCAGCAGCGGTCAATCCCGCCGTCAAACCCTTAACCTCTATCAGACCCAGTGCTTCCATCCTTGCTCAATTCCTCCATAATCCTCTTCGTTATCCTATCAACTAACCCTTCCAATCCCTGCTCGCCTAATGCCCTAAAAGCGCAGTCCTCGCAGAGATGGCTCGCAGGCGCCCTGTTGCGGGATTGGAGAAGCCTGTAAACTTCCTCCTGAGTTAGCAATCTCTCTCCTCCGAGAAGGCGGGCGAGAAGGGAGATTTTCGCGAAGTGCTCCAATGTCTCCATCCTGTAGTAAGCATGGAGGGGCGTGTCGCCTACAGTGAATGCTCCATGATTCTCCAAGAGAACGGCGTTTCTATTTCTGATATAAGGTCTTATTGCTTCAACGAGCTCAGGTGTGCCCGGAGTTCCATAGGGGGAAAGGGGAACGCCGTCAAGGTGGAGGATGGCTTCTGGGAGGATGGGATGTTCAAGCGAGATGCCGGCGACGGCGAACGCGGTGGCGAAGGGAGGATGGGCGTGGAGGACGGCTTTAACATCGGGACGCTCTTTATAAATCATAAGATGGACGAAAATTTCCGAGGATGGTTTCAAGTAGCCCTCGGTGGCGTTGCCATCCATATCCACCTTAACTATCATATCGGGGGTCATAAAGCCTTTGGAAACACCTGTAGGGGTGGTGAGGACGAAATTGTCATCAATTCTACAGGTGATGTTTCCATCGTTGGCAGCTACGAAGCCCTTCTGCCAGAGCCTTCTGCCAACTTCAACTATTTCCTGTCTTAAAGCGCTTTCCTTTTCCATCACTTTTATTTTAGATATAAAAGATATGGCTGTCAAATGTTTTATCTCTTTAAATTTCCTCTTTTCATAGACTTGCTAAAAGGTTTTCTTTTCTGTCATTACGAGGCTTCTGCTTAGCCAACACAGTTCCCAAACCAAGGTTTGCAAACCAAGATTGGCGTAGCCAATTTTGTTCTCCAACCCGTTAGGTTGGAGAACAAAATTGCTTCGTCGCTACGCTCCTCGCATCTATGGGTATAGGTTTTTAATGGGTTATTTCTCCCTTCCTCTTTATTACTTCCATTCCTACACGCTGTATTTAAAATTTATTCTCCAATATTTAAAGAAATACGCATTGAGACTTTTCCACAAAAACCTCCGGTGTAGGTTTTAAGGAGCTAATCGCAACTAATTCATTAACTCAATTCCTCATTCTTTTTAATGAAAAATTTATATTTTTAAGTCGCCATTTAAATTCGCCTCTTGCCTTTTCTTCTTTGCTTAAAACCTATACCAATACCAGCAATAACAACTTGCTTGGTTGTCATTCAAACAATTTCTCCAATAGCACCTTGTAGTTGAATTCCTTGAATCTTGCGGGAAGATTGGGATACTTTATGATGAAGGAACGAAGCTCGTTGAGGGAAGGCTTTTCTCTTTGCATCAATTTCCCCAGCTCATCCCAAGCCTCATTCAAATAATTAGCCTCTTCCCTCAGATTTTCCTTCCCCAATCCATATGATATAGCCTCACGATAGCTTCCCGATTCCTTCTCCAACTCCCTCCATAATCCCTCAACCACTCCTATGAGGAATGTATAGAAAGGCTTATTTATCTCCTCCTCTATCTTTCCTTTCTCCTCCAAGGATAGCACTCTCTCTTTGAAAGTGAGGAAAGCGAAGTTTTGGATTTCGTGGAATCCCGCCCTCAAGGGCGGCCAGCAGGTGAAATGCTCGGAGATCGGTCCCGTATTTATGTTCCTTGCGATGTTGAACAGCCATCTCTCTCCATCGCTCGCCTTTCTTTTCAGAACCTCAAAGGGGATGAATAACTCAACTGCCCAAAAATCCTTCCCTATAAAAGACTTTGCCTGCCAATTCCAGGGAGTGGCAGGCTGACCGGTTATACCGATTTCATTCCATCGGCTTCCGATTCCGTTCACCGCTAAATGAAGATAATTCGGAGAATCTTTTGGATAGAAGAATAGCTCAATGCTATCCTCCCTGAAAAGCTCTTCGCCATCCTTCAATCTTGCTGACAGCTTATCTATTGATGGTTCCTCGCATTTTATGAGAAGATATATCCCTTCCTTCGTCCATCCGCATTTGAAATAGGTCTGCTTCTCCATAGCGTATTTCTCTCCGCCCAAGAGGAAGAAACCGGTAGCCTCGGGGATGCTTTCCCAAGCCTTTTCCTCCTTCCCATCCAAAGCGGGCGCCTCGGGAAGAAGGTAGCAGGGATATTCCCTCCTTTCCTCACCGAGGAGGAGAAATGGAATCAATAAAATAAGAGAAATCAGGGTTTTCCCCTTCATTTTATTCCCTCCAATACGAAGGTCTTCTCGATTGAGATTCCCGTAGCGACATCTCTAACCCTTACTTCCCATTTGCCGGGCTCTTCATTTAAGGCAAGGGGAACCGAACCCTTTATCTTCCCTCCCTTAACAACGAGGTTATCCTCGTAATAATCTACGGTTTTTCCCTCTGGGCTGATGAGCGAGAGGTGGACGATGTGAAGTCCCAATGAGGAAGATTTTCCCTCCATTTTGAGCTCGTAAGTTAGCTCTCCTCCCTGAATCGCCTTGCTTGGGATATTGAGGGAGAGCTTGTTTATCTTGTAGGGGAGAAGGGCGTAAAGTTTAGCCCTTCCCAGCTCCACTTTTGTGTTTATCAGATTTCCATAGCCGAGATATTTTCCTGCCCTTACATCGTAAATGTGATACTTCTGAGGAAGGGTGAATTTGACCGGCATTGCGGAGACCGGCTTTGCTTTCCCGAGCGCGTAATTTATTGAGGGCTCGGGCAGTTCCTGAAGGACTCCGAGATAAAGATTTGCGCCCTGCTGGAACCAATATGTCCTGAGCCCCGATACATCGGGAACGAGGCTGACCCTCTCTATGTAACCCGCATAATTCAATAAAGATTTAAAGAAAGATAGCCAAAGCTGTGCGGATTCGCCCTGCGAAGAGTAAGGGGAAAGGGAGAGGTTGAGGAGGAAGGCTTTCCCTTTTCCGTATGCATTTGCGATGAGGCAGGGAGTTCCTTCCATCTCCCCATATTGCTTGCCCGTTGTTAATTTGATGGAGGCGTCGGCGAATGTTTCGGGAAGAGAACTGGGGAAATTTGCTCCTAAATTGAGGGAAATCCTCCCCCTTTTCACTTGAGGGTTCGCTGTAAGTTCAGCTCCGAATATCTCCTCCAAGGGACATTTTTCGTAAGGCTTGCCGTGTTGGTCGTAGATGCCCGGTCGCAAATCGGATATAACTATTCCTCCATTTTTGACGAAATCCTTTATCTTCTGAATTTCTTTGGGAGAAAGGGCTTGGGCATAGGGGAGGAGGAGGAAGCGGAACTTCTCCTTCCCGAGAATTCCCTCCTCAAGTTGCTTATAGGAGATGATTCTGAATGGGCACCTCAAATCCTCAAGGAGGGAAACGAGGCTATTGAGGACCTGTTCCATTGGTGGAAAGCCTTCCGTCAATGTGGAGAGATGAACGCTGCTCGCGGAATAGAGGATGGCGAAATCTCCTATTCGCTTGGCGTTCATCAAGAGCTTTCCAATTCCCTTCTTCAGCTCCTTGATTTCCTCAACATTCGCCTTGAAGTAATCGTAGAAGGAAAGGTCTGGCGCTACCACTCCGCCTTCCTCGCCCGGCTCTCCGTGCCAGACCCAGAAGGAATTCGCGCCCCTGAACAGATGACGCCAAGCGATGTATCTATTGTAGATTTCACTTCTGCAGGGATTATATCCTCCATACCATCCTAAGCCCAAGAGGGTTCCCGGCTGGCTGAAATCGGAAACCGCATAGGGGATAAAGGAAGCATCATAGGTATTGTTGAGGTTCATTGCTTGCATAAGCTTGTAAAAATCGGCCGCTATATAGCTGTTTATTGCCATATCGCTTCCCTCATAGCCAACCCTTGCGTTGGGAACTACCTTCTCTATCACCTCCCTGCTGAAGCGATAAATTCCCGCCCAGACATCCTCCATATATCTTCTGTAATCCACCCAGAGGGGAGCGAGCTTGGGGTTTACTCTAACTTCCTCCAAAGTGACGGGCTTCACATCGGAAAACGATTTGTAATCCGATTCATACTCTTTATTTAGGTTCTCAACGCTTCCATATTCCCTCTCCAGGAATTTGGCGAATCCGGAGACGCAATATGGACAGAAGCAGAGCTCGTAGCTTCCCCCAACGAAATGACATTCATCCCCCATTGAGAACTCCCTCGTTGAGAAGTCCTTCAAATAATCTGCCGTCTTTGTTAGGCTATCTCTAACCTCATTGAGATAGGATGGGTCGTTGAGGCAGGGAAGCCTTATATGGTCATCCTTCGTTCTATCGGGAACATCGGGATGGGGATACCAATCCGTCTTCTTATCAATGAATCTCGTTGCATAGGGAAGATGATAGATATTTGCCAGGAGCAAGGCTTCATTGAAGCCCGTGTATTGTGTGTCAAATCCCGCTTTGTAAAGGGAGTTGTAGAAATGGGGGGTGAGATAGGTGTTGAAGCCCCCGACCCAAAGGATGAACCTTATATCATCCTTTGGATAGAGATTGGAGATGAAGAATGGTTGGCTTTTGCAATCCAAAGCCTCCCTTCCTTTAAACACAACCGCCCAGAGATTTTGAAGAACCGTTAAGGGCTTGTTTTTGGGAAGGGAGAAAGAAACTTCCAGAGGCGATTTTGCGGGGAACGAGGAGAGGTCAATATCCTTTATACTCGTTATCCTCCCGAAGCCGTCCTTTTGAAACACGATGAGGCTGAAGCCTTTCCAATTGGGGGAATCGCTCTCCAATGTGATTTTCCCCGAGATAGTTTCCTCCTTCCCGAAGGATTTCTTCGTGTCAATGCCTTTTATGAGGGTGTGGGAATTGATTTTCAAAAACGAAGAGCCGAAGTTGAGGATTTTTCCCTCCTTCAAGACCCATATATCGGCGAAATATTCGCCCGCTGGCAGTTTCTCGAACTTAAAGCTGACCTGATTCTCGCCCGGCGAAAGGGATACTTCCTTCGTTTGAGAATGGTTGAAGCCATTATACTTGCCCCTCAGCTCAAATTTGCAGGAAACCTTCGCTTTTTCCTTGCTTTCAAGGGAGAAGGCTATATCTGTGAATTTATCTCTCTCCATCTCTATGTAATGATCGCCCTTTATTATAACGGTGGGTGGCTTGGGAAGGCTGAGGAGATGACAGATGTAGGCGAGATAGTAATCGTATTCAATATAGCTTACCTCCAAGGGATTCCCCACTGGCGGAGGGGTGAGCATCTGCATTCTATAGGGGATATCATATCCTTTGAGTAGGAATATTTTTCCCTCTCCGAACTGGTAAGCGTCAAGGGTGGCTTTCAGGAAGGAATCCATATTCTCGTTCTTCTCAAAATAAGGAAGCCCCTTGAAGGGATAGAGGAAGGGAAAATCCACATCTATTTTCTTCTCCAAAGCCCTTGAGAGATATTCGTCGCTTCCCCTGATGATTCCTAAGAGGGTCGTTCCCTCCTTCACCTTCTTCAATATGAGGTAGCGCCAGGAAAGGGGGAGGCAGGTCCAATTTATGTTCCCCAAGACGATGACATCGTAATTCCCCTCCAACTTTCTTTCCCCATCGGCTGTTATGGACTCTGGGGAGAGAGTGGAGGGATTTGCTGGGTCTCTCTCGTAGAATGTATCGGGGCGGGCGATTGATATGACCGTGTAATTTATGTCCATTCTCTCCGCCAATTCGGGGATTTCCCTCATCGCCCCTCTGTGAGTTATGAAAAGGACATTAAGGGGACCATTAGCATAGGGTTTAAGCCATTTGATATGGGGAGTTATGACCTCAAGCGTTGGAGAGATATGCTTGGGGCCGTAATCCACTTCCTGCCCCAAGATAAGGGAAGAAATCAACAAAAATAGAATCAATTTGCCTAATTTACTCATTTGAAAAATCACCTCGCTAACTGATTTTAATCAACTAATGTTTACCGTTGCCACCGAGAAAATCTCCTTCCTCTTCATCCAGAGATTCCTCAATCCAGATATCTTCGCCGAAGAAATCGCTCAAATCTATTATATCCTCAATATCCTGTTCGCCCCAGAGCGGCTCTCCGCAGGGCTCATCGGGATAGCAGTTCTCGCAATACTCCACTCCATTCTCTATAATTTTCCAAGCCCTTATCTCGCCACAGTTTGGGCACTCCGGGTCCTCAGCGGGTTGAAAGCTCCTATTCGGGATATATTTCCCTTTTGCCACCGAGCTCACCTCTTTTCTTTGTCCCAAATGCTCTCGCCATAGCTATCTATGGCGATGAGGGCGGGGAAATCCTCCAAATGAACCTCAAAAATAGCTTCTGGCCCCAAATCCAAGAAGGCTATCGGCTTTGCTTCTTTCACGAATTGAGAGAGGAAAGCTCCCGCCCCGCCAACCGCTAAGAAGTAAATAGCCCTATATTTTCTTATCAATTCCTGAACTTTCCCACTCCTTTTCCCTTTTCCAATCATCCCCCTTATCCCCTTCTCAAGCAAAAACGGAACATAAACATCCATCCTGCTCGCTGTGGTTGGTCCGAGGGAACCCAAGGGGTGCCCGGGCTTGGGTGGTGTGGGAGCGGCGTAATAAATGACAGAATTTCTCGTTGGGAAGGGAAAATCTTTTCCTTCTTTATAGAGTTGGAGGAGTCTCTTATTTGCCGAATCCCGCAGGGTATAGACAACACCAGTGATGAGGACCCTATCCCCGCTTCTCAGGTTCTCAATATCCTCATCGGATAGTGGAACTTCAATTCTTATCTCTTTCATTTTCTTTATTTTCATAAAAGATTTAATGTAAGTCAAGATGTTGTATAATTCCCTAACATTATTGATTCCTTCTAATTCTTTATCCTCTGCAATGTCATTGAGAGGAGCGAAGCGACTTTGTCCTCTCTGTCATTGCGAGGAGAAAGCGACGAAGCAATACTTTTTCCCTTTTAAAAGACGAGATTGCCACGCCTCCCTTATGGGAGTCTCGCAATGACAATTTGTCCTCTCATTGCAAAGGCTGGACCTTTCTGTCATTGCGAGCCTGAACGCTAAAGCGTTCAGGCGTGGCAATCTCGTATTTCATCATTATGCACGATTGAGAAGCAATCCCTTTTCTTAACGAAATTGCCACGGCTTCCCGTAAGGGAAGCCTCACAATGACAAAAAAGCCAAGAGATTGCCGCGCCCGCCGAAGGCGGGCGCGCAATGAAATAAAGAAAAAACCTCCTTTCATTTAGAAAGTTCCATATCTTTTTGAAATTATTCAGGAGTTGAAAATAAATCCATATATCCGTTATTTCCCATCCTTTCATCAAGTTTATATAATAGAATTTGATTTTCTCTTAAGGAGGCGAGCGAAGATGCGTTTCGGAACGATGCTCATCTTGGTTGTCTTTATTCTCTTGTGCGAGGTTTTGGTAATAAATTCAAGAGCCGATGTCCCCTCAAATCCCTACTCTCGCTGGAAGAAGGGACCTCCCAAGGACCCCAATTTCTTTCCCATTGCGGTTTGGCTTCAGAATCCCGATAACGCCGAGCGCTATAAACAAGCAGGCTTCAATCTGTATATCGGTTTGTGGAAGGGACCAACCGAGGAACAGCTGGAGAAGCTTCGCAAAGCGGGAATGATGGTGATATGCGAGCAGAACGAGGTCGCTCTTCGCCACCTTGACGACCCCATAATCGTTGGCTGGATGCATCAGGATGAGCCCGATAATGCGCAGGAAATCGGGAGGGACGAGAGGGGAAATCCCATTTATGATGGTCCCGTTCCTCCCAAGGAAATAATAGATAGGTATAAGAAGATGAGGGAAAGAGACCCCGACAGACCGATTCTTTTGAATCTCGGGCAGGGAGTTGCAAACGACACTTGGATAGGAAGGGGGACAGGCTCCC
>Ga0207433_10014422_pt1 | contig 11454 bp, 9 predicted proteins | sample YelNatPaOPGAMG01_FD_187559 | JGI IMG/M metagenome (GOLD analysis project Ga0207433, IMG submission 187559) | Hot spring thermophilic microbial communities from Obsidian Pool, Yellowstone National Park, USA - OP-RAMG-01 (SPAdes) (version 3) | ecosystem: Environmental > Aquatic > Thermal springs >...
TGGATGAGCGCTGAGATTTTCCCTACAGTGCGGAGGACTTTAAGACCCGATAGCGTATGGACAGCCAGACCGGCCGAGTCATAACCGCGATATTCCAAGCGGCGCAGACCTTCAAGAAGAACAGGCGCAGCCTGCTGGTGACCGATATAGCCAACAATGCCACACATATTCCTTCCCCTTTTTTAAGCTGGGTTTATTTTAACATACAAAATTGGGGGCACAAAGCATATTTCCTAATTTCCTATTTTCCAAAATGGGAGACGCTGCTGATTCTCTAAAAAATGGAAATATAGAAGGTGTCCCCATTTTTCTACCCCATTTTTGTATTTTTCCATTTTTTAAAACATCCATAATGGTATAAAATGGAATGGATCAAAATTGAAAAGGAGCCAATAATGCTTAAGAAAGCCCGTATCCTGTTTTTATCTTTTCTGGCGGTCCTTCTGTCCATCAACCTGTTCGCCCAGTACCCGAACGCTCGCCACACTGGAGAAGAGGTCCTCTACGAAGCTCTGCTCGGAACCAGAGGACTTTTCATCGTGGTGGAAAGTAACGGCTGCACCCAAAAGGAATCTTTTAAAATAGAAGCCACCAAAAAAGTCAACCCGGACGGAACCACAAGCTATGTACTCACCGTCCTCAGAAAAACGCCGGATGAATGCAAGAGGCTTCCGGAACAGATAGTGCTCTACTTTGACCTGGAAAAAGACCTCGGCCTTACTGGCAAATTCACTTATTCGCTGTCCAATAAAATTTTCCCTGCAGCCATCCCTGATTCTCTCACTTCCATCGTGGAAAAATATTTCACCTTAGAGAAGGCTAAAACCGCAAAACCAGAGGAAGCCGAACCAGCTACTGGAACAGTGAAAACCGAAGCCTCGTTTCCGCCATCCCTGAAAGAAGAGCTGGAACATAATGCTACCCTCGTCCGCTCCGAGCTCAAAAATGCCCTGCTCTTTGCCATCCAGTCTGAGATTAACCGCTACCGTCAGCGGGGCGACCAGAAGAAAGTTCAGGAGCTTTCCCAGCAGTTAGAACATTTTCGTTCCCTCTCCGAAAAAGAAATTCCTCTCCCCAGTGAAGAAACTGAGGCCGAAGCTATTCTGTCGCTTTCTTCCGGCCCAATTCTCCCCCCTCAAGTCAGAACTGCCGAGGTCATAGTCAAGGAACCGCTCCAGGTCGGTTCAGTTCTTGAGGTTAAGGGTATGACCAGGTCTGGACCTTTTTATCATCTGGCCGGAAGCCGCAGCGACCTTCTTGCGAAACTTCAGCCGGGGAAAATCTACCAGGTTTATCTCTGCCTGATTTACAAGAGAGAATATTTTGGCTTTATCCCCGACTACTATGTTTACCTGGCCGGCTTAAAAAGTGACTAAAAATTTACCCAAAAAATTTAATTTGAAAGGAATGCCAGGATGATAGGACTGAGTGAATTAATTGTTCTGTTTTTGATACTGCCCTTTCCCCTGTTCATCATCGCTCTTTTAGACATCCTGCGAAACGATTTTCCCGGGCAGGAGAAAATTGTCTGGTTACTGGTAGTTATTTTTCTTCCGCTCCTTGGACCAATCCTTTATTTCTTCATAGGTCGGAAAAAAAGAATTAAGCCGTAGGAAATTTTTGGGGCGCTATCTCTTTCCCCTCACCCAGGCAAGAAGGGAACCAGCCCGCCGATTCTCACGCTCCCCCGTACGCTTCCCGGCTCTATGGTCAGAGCCGCTTTTCATAAAATTCATCCATAAGCTTATCTAACAACGTGTCCATGGGCCAAGCCAAGTTTTGTTCGCGATTTAGCTATTGCAAACATTCCCTTCTTAGCTCCTAATTAGCCACCTGCTCTTTTAATTTTAAGAGCGAGCCAACAAATCATTGACCTGAAGCCAGGCAAAGCCGACCACCTATCTTCTGCTACTGGAAATTCTTAACAAAAGTTAAAATTTTTTATTTTCCAGCGTTCTTTTCCGGTCTGTAGAAAATGAAATAAAGCAAAATTATTATCGCGGAAAATAACAGGAAAACATTGCCCAGCAAAAGGTAACCAAAAAATAAGCGCCCCAGCATAGCCAAAAGCAGAGCGCATAAACCCAGCAGCAACCACAACAGGTAAAATATTTTTTCTCTGCTCTGGGAGGGGGATTTAAGGAGTTTTACCAGAGCTACCAGCCACAGCCCGAGAAGCAAGAGGAACACCACTGGCCACATCCCCATGCGGTTTGCTCCCCCGGGCTTTCGGCCATCAACTTTCAGAATCTCTCGTTCCGGCGAGTTATATTTTTTAAGAACGCCGATGTTTTCAAACCTGATTATGCCGGCATTCCCGGTAAACATCACGTAAAGGTTTCCCTCGCTCAAAAATATCTCTGGACGCCACACCGACTTTAAAAATTCCAGACCAGCATTTTTAGCCGCCAGGCCGACTGAATCAAAAGTGCCGTAGACCAGTCCCGCTTCCCGGCTGAATTCCAGGGCCATGATTTGCTGCCCCTCCGGATGGCGGTACACAAGAACCGGTTCCGCTGCACCTGGCTCAAGCTCATAGATGGAATCGTCCGCCGCATAAAAGGTTCGCTCTCCGTCGCCGGTAACAGCCCGAATCTGGTTCTGGTCTGCCTCTTCCAGGCTAACCGGTTCGGTTATAAGCACCGGAGCAAAAACCAGGGCTTTGGCCATTTTTTCCGTCAAGCCTTCCTCCCTTTGCTCTTGTTCCTCTCCGGCTTCTGTTTCTGCCTTTCTTTCCTCATCGGCGGAGGTCTGGCTTGATGAATAAACAACTTTCCCGTTTACCACCACCGTCGTCTGACTGGTGGAAGAAGAGTCCGCTCCCTCCGAATCGGCCCCTGGTTCGCTCCCGCTGGCTGTCTCTGGGGCAGTGAGGGGCTCCCCTTTCAGACAGTAAATTACTTGTTGAACCTGCTCCGGGTTTGAATTCTGATAGACCCGCGTGATTTTAAAATACAAACAATTTTCCCCTCGGAACATGGTGCGCTCTGTAACTATGTAATCATCGGCTGGGTTACTCTCAGGCATCAGGGCGATGGGCTGGTAAGGTAATACCGGCAGGCCGGTTTCCCGGTCGTTCTCCAGGCGACTCACCGGTGGAATAAAGCCGAAATCTTCAAAAGTTGAGAAAAGAAGCAAATTATCGCCGACGTGGAATAAATTCTGAAAGGGTTCAGAAAGAAGGCCACGGTATCCTTTAACCGGGTTGAGTATCAACCTGTCTCCCAGGCCGATAACTGGAGTGCCGTCATGGTCAACGGAAAATTTTACCCGGTAAAATTCCGTGCCTTCTATTTTATACTTTTCCAGTAGAGACGGTTCTACCGGAGGCATTACCCAATCAACTTTTACCTGAGCCCTGGCAGGCAGGCAGACGATTATCCCCTTTAATACCTCTACTTCCTGCTCTTGAGAACGGGCTGGTGTCCAGAGACTGACCATAATGGCCAGACCCGCAGCCAGCAACCTCAGGAAAATTTTACTTTTTTGTTTTCTTTTATTCTCTTTGCCAGGATGGCTTCTTTCGGTCCTTACTTTCATTATTTTTTTCTCTATCTCTTTATCTCTTTTTTCGCTTCTTTTCTTTTCTGATGTTTGGTTTTTTACTTCTTTTATGAAATTTCAGTCCTTATGGAATTCAGTCCTTATTCTTCTTTTCTTCTTTAATTTTGTCTTTCATCAGGTCTCCCCAGCCAGTCCATTCGGACACCGTCTTTTTGCCCGTGTTCATGTCCCTGTCAAATTCTTCATAATTAAACTCCACTTTTCGTCCGGTAAGCGTCTGCATGGCCTCGTCAGTTTCCTTGAAAAATTTTTCCAGCGAACCAAAAATCACCTTGCTGTACACCGACTTAAACACGCTGACGTTCATGGAGGCAATGGGAGCCACCACCTTAGCAGCAATAAAATCCACTGTTTCTGAAATCGCTCCGGGGATGTCCTTCTGCTTGAGCTTCATGGTAATTTTGCTTACGCCGACTAAATTTTCTGCGTTTAACATACCACGGTCCAGACCGCTGTAGTTAATCTTTTCGGTGGCTACTTTCCCGAACTCATCCACCGCCTGCTGAGCTCCTGTCTCCACGTAGGCACCGGCTACCAGCGTGGAGTAGTTGGCGGGGAATGGCGTGGGCGGCGGCGGTTGGCGAAAAGAAAGTTTGCCGGCAGGATTTTTAACTTGCCACCTGGGCGTCTCTTCGCTGACCGGCTTTTCCGGTACCGGCAACCTGAGTTTCTTGCGCTCGGAAGGCCCCAGACCCGAACGGGAAACGGCTTTCTCCCAGAGAGCATTGCGAGCTTTCAGGGCTTCAAAAAACCTGATGGATTCTTCGTTGTCCAGTGGAACTCTGGCATAAAGATCCTCAATTTCCTGCTGCCAAGATTTGAACTCTTCCCACTCGCTATCAGTAAGGCCGGCTATCCGGCCTGAAGCTGTGGGTCTGGGCGCTGTTCCGCTCGTAACAGGAGTTGTGGGTCTGGGTGTTTGGACTGGTGAATTGGGAGGGAAGTTTTGATTGCCCGAGGCCGGGTTAGAAACAGGAGGTGGGCTGGTGGTGTTCTGAGGCGACTGGGTCACCGGAGGAGGTGGAGTTATTGCCTGGCTGGCCTGGGCTTTTAGAATTTCAATCCTTCTTCTCAGGTCGCGGGCTTTTTCTTCCATCCCCAGCGCGATGCGCTCGGCCTCTGTCCAGGAAACTCTGGTACCCAGCCAGGAAATGTCAATAAAGCAATCCGGGGACTGTGGTGAAATGCTGCGGCGACAATTTTCCACAGCCGTTCTGAGCCGGGCTGCTCTACCTTCCAGTTCCTCGGCTTCCCGGGTAAGCCGGGAAATTTCCTCAGTTTGAATTAGAGACGGCCTGGTCAGGGCCACAAGCGAAGCAGAAAAGGAGCCAAAAACGAGAAAAAATACCACCGGGAGCAGCTTTAGGAGCTGGCAAGAAAAGCGTTGGGCTGGCATGTTCAATAAAAGACCGGTCAAGTGTTTTCCTGGCCAGCCCTGTTGACGTGTTCCACGTTTGTATGAGGCACGTCGGTATGAGCCGTGTCCTGATGAGGAACATCAACATGAGTTTGAACGGGCGTATCCGTATGAACCGTCGTGTTAGTATGTTCAAAACCCTGAGGAGCATAGTCCACATGTTTGCTTTCGTTCACATGGCTGTTCTGGTGCTTATCAGTATGAGGAACGTTGGAATGAGGGGTGTTGTTGTGAGGAATGTTGGTGTGCAAAATTTCCTGGCCAATAATCCTGGCCGCCTGTCTGGCTGTCAGATTATCCGGGTCAGCTGCTTTCTGGCCCACCAGTTCTTTCAACCGGTTAGCCCGGGCTTCTTTGCTCAGAAGTGGCCAGACGGCTAAAAAAGCAGCGCCGCCAACCAGCAGTTTTAGAGTTTGCCGCCGGCTGCGGGTTGAAGTTTCGGTTAGCTCCACCGGGGCGGAGGGCAAATTTCTCCCCAGTTCTTCCAGATTGATTTCTCGGCTTAAGCTGGCCTCCTTTTTCCTTCTTAAAATTTTCATTTTTCCTCCTTAAATGGTCAAAACCTTAAAGCAAAAAGGCCAAGGCTGAGATAATGACTGCCCCTGGTCTTTCCCTCACAGCCATTCCTCTTCTATTCTTATATACTTTTTGTAATAACTAATCAAGTTTTTTAATTCCCGGTTTTCTGATAATCTCCAGAGCAATTCCTCAAAAACGGTGCGGTAAAAATAACACATCGGGTCGCGGTGCGCGGTGTCGCCGAAGTATTCATATGATTTATTCAAACAGCCAGCACCGTGGAAATGCCGCCAGGGACAATCAGCGCAGGCCGGAACGTTATCTACATACCGGTTTCTGGCCAGCGTGGCCAGAAGTTCGGACTCAGAGAGAAGCCGGTCGAGCGGCGTGGGGTCGTCTATATGTCCCAGGCAGAATTCCTCCTTGCCGACCAGTTCCTCGCAGGGGTAAATTCTTCCGTCATGTCCAAAGCCAAGGATTGAATTGCCCGCTCCGCAGGGTGAACGGTAACACATATGCGGTCGCTGCTTGGCTATAAGATGAGCAACAAAAAGGTTCAGGTCGTCTATACTCAGCCAGGTTCCTGTGCGGCCGAATTCTTCCTGGGCAAAATCAACGAGTTGAAGCCAGTGCTGGGCAAAATCAGCCGCTCGCTGGAGGTCAAAAGATAACTCTTTTTTAGCCCGGCCCTCGTAGCAGCTGTAATTCAGGCGGAAGGACCTGGCCTGGAGTTTTTCCACCAGAAAGCGGGCCACGGTCAGGTAATCCTCAGGTTCATGAATAACGGCCAGAAAACCGGGGTTGAGCCCGGATTTCCGGGCGGCTTCAATTCCAGCCATTACCTCCTCAAACGAGCCGCGGCCGGAGCGAAAGATGCGCAGCCGGTTGTGAATCTCCTTCGGGCCATCTATGCTCACACCCACATCAACCTGGAGCTCTTTCAGCAGCCGGCTGTACTGGCCAAGAAGCAAGCCGTTGGTTTGAAGGGAGAGAGACAGCTCTTTACCGGCAGAGGCAGCCACCTCTCTGGCGTAGCGGCTTCCTTCCACCACCGCCTTGATGTTGAGCAGAGGCTCACCGCCGTGAAAGCCGATGATGCATTTCTGACCAGGAATTTCTTCCAGCACCCGCTTTATTATTTTTTTACAGGTTTCTACCGACATCATCATCGGGTCAGGATTGTTGTGGTCAACCCGGCAGTAGCGGCAGGCTAAGTTGCAGGACTCGGTCAGGTGAAGGTTGAAATAATGCGGGTATTTCTGAACCTGCCAGAGAGAAGACGGCTGATAGTAGGAATAGCCGTTGACGACCACCATGTTTCTGAGGAAAAGACGGTAAAGGAGGCGGAGGAGATGGTCGGCAGGAGATGGCGAGGCGGGGGGCGGGGCTGGGGGCAGAGTAAGATTTAGGTCCACAACTCTTCTGAAGGTGCGCTCGTTGGAACCGGGGTTTACCAGGCCAGTGGACACGAGGAAAGAGAAGTCAGCTTGCGGGAGAACAATCCAAGAGGCTGATTCGGGTTCAACTATCAGAACCCTGTCGCGACGGGAAGAAAAATACAGGCCGGGGACGGAAAAGATTAAGTCGTCCGGAGCCAAGCTCTCTTTGAATTTTTCCAAGGTGAGGTCAGGAGCAAATTTTTCCATTTTCGTTTTCCGAGCCTATTATTCTTCCAGTCTTATATATCCTTTAAGGAAAAGCCCGCAGATAAAACTCAGGGCTTTAGCTCCGAATTTTTTCTTAAACCAGCGAAGGTTATGACGGCCGTCAATGGAGCCAGCGAGGCGGGCCCCCCTGGGAGAAAGAACCAGGCTATCGTAGCCATGGACCAGCGTGCCGCCCCAGTTGCGGTGGAGGAGCTGGAAAAGAGGAACTGGCCTCAAGCTGGAATCAAGCCTGACCGGTGTAAGGAGATGGAGAGACGAGGAAAAGGCAGAGGCAAAAGAGGAAGCGAGCTGAGGGGAGGGAAGAGAGGGAGCAGAGGGGGCAGAGGACGAATAGGGCGAAGAAAGTGGCTGAGGCGCCGAGGAGCCATAGGGGGTAGAAGGTGAAAAGGGGGCTGAGAGAGTAGAGGCGGTGGAGGCCGCGAAGGGGGCCGAAGGAGCAGAGGGTGAAGATGGTGCAGACGACCCAGAGGCTGGTTCAGGTTGAGCACTCCAGAGGCGTGCCGACTCCAAAAGACAATAATGACGGTCAGAAAAAATGAAAGAAGAAAAGATATCTTTAAGTGGCTTCTGTTTCAGGTCTCCGATGATGTTTTCCGAGAGGCGGCAGGGTTTAAGCAGCCCCTGCCGGTCAATGAAACAGGAACCAAAGGCCTGGCGGCAGTTAGGGATAAACCCGTTCGGGAAATTATTGAGGGTAAGATTAGGGCTGAGGTTTAAATCCGTGGTCAGTCCGGGGGTGGGGCGGCTATCAGGGGCAGCTGAACCTAAGGGAAAACATTCTTCAAAGGAGAGAACCAGGCCCCGGGCTTTGAGTTCATTAACCCAGGATAAAAAACCGGCGGAGATGGAGGCGGAGAGGACGGTGGCCGCGGTGGTTTCGTGCTCGCTGGCTTTATCGGGAGGAATCGGGCGCGAGTGAGTGGTGGAAGGGAGCAAGGGACGGAGTGCAACTTCCAGGGCGCCAGCTTTGACGGCCAGGGTGACCAGGTCTTCCAAGGCTAAAAATTGAGGGGTGGAGAGGGAAGCCAGTTCGGTCGGGGCTAATTCAAGAAGGAGTCCGGTTTTCACCCCGGCTGAGGAAAAAGCACCAAGGATAGCCAGTAGCTGGTCTCTCAGGCTAGTATCCAGGGCCTGACTGATACTGGCCAGAAACATGACGGTGGTAGATTTTTTCAGTCTGGAAAGTGGCCTGACATAGGAAGAAAGCGAGGAAGAATAATTTTTTTGGGCCGAAGGGAGAGCCAGCCGGATTTTTATTTCTTGCGGGTGCCGGTCCAGGTCCTGCACGATTTGCAGAAGCCCATCTCCTGGACTTTCAACCGCTTCCAGCTGAACGATGGTGGAAAACTCAAGCATCTGATTAAGAGCTGACCTGGTCCAGCTGGCTTCCGGGTTTATTTCCAGGCGGAAGACAAAAGGCTCCGGCCTTTGCGGCAGCAAATCTACTTTACGTCTGAGTATGCTTTTCACTTTAAACACGCTGCTATTTTACCACACAAATTTAATATGGCGGGCGATAAAGCAAGGATTAAAATCGTTAAACATGCTGCAATTTTATCACACAAACCCAAACGATGTTCCCCGCTGTTTGGGAAGAAATTTGTTGCCAGGAGCGTCAAAAAACATAGAATATTAGTCTATTATCTTTATAAAGAGGTGAACAAATGAGCGCCAAATCCTTCAAGGCTCAAGCAAAAATTTCATTCTTCAATCCAGCTTTCTTATTTATTTTTGTTATTTTCGTCAGTTTGCTGATGTTTGGTCAGGGGCTGGCCCTCACGCCCGATGGTTCGGGCTCAGCCGGTCCAGAAAAAATCAAAACAGCCAGAGCTTCAAGCGAAGCCACGGCGGCTTCCGAAAACCCGGCTCGAACGCAGACTCAGACGCAGACTCAAACGCAGGCTGAAGAAGGAACAGTCTCCACCACCTCACCCACCCAAACTTCTGAGGAAAAGGAAGAAAACAAAGCTGTCATTGACCGTTACGAAATCCTGGTCACTGCCCCGCGCCTGGAAATTCCACTCAAGCAGAACCCGGCGGCTACTTCGGTTGTTGAAAGCGAGGTATTATCCACTCTCCCCCGCACCATTGCTATTGATGAGGTGATGAAACTCGTGCCAGGAGTGAAGGTTGACAACCAGGCCGACGGTGAGCGCGTTCATATTTCTATTAGAGGCGAAGGTATTCTGACCGAACGCTGTACCCGCGGCATAAGGGCCATGGTGGATGGCATCCCCCTGGATGACCCTTCTGGCTACATTTCTGATTTCTATGACGTGGATTGGAGCACCGTGCGGCGGATTGAGGTGCTGCGCGGCCCGGCCGCTGCCTTCTACGGAAGCAGTTCCTCGGGTGGCATTATCAACATTTTCACCCGCGACGGAGGACCTGACCCCTTTTCCGGCGCGGCCACTCTCGTGCGCGGCGCCTATGGCCTGAAAAAGGGCCAGGCTGAAATGGGCGGGACCCTGGGAAAAATGAATTACCACCTGAGCGGCTCTACCCTGAGCGGCGATGGTTACCGCGACCAGTCGGCTTACAAGGGAGATAACACCTGGGGTAAATTCCATTTCACTCTGAGTCCGAAAGTGAAAATTACCGCTGTGCTGGGCTGGACCAATTTCTTCAACCAGAACCCTGAAGGCCTGAACCTGGCCTGGTTCATGGACGACCCGAAGACGCTCAGGCGGAAGGCTAATCCTGATTCTTATACTTTCAATGAATACCAGAAAACTAAAAGAGTTACCAGCGGAGTAACGGCAGCCATCGGGCTGAGCGATAACCTGGACCTGAACCTCGCCGCTTATTACCGCCACACCAATTACCGCGAGGCTGTGCCCTCATCAGTAATTCACCGGGCTATGGACACGCCAGGCTTTACTCTGCAGTTCAACCACAAGACGAGCTTCGGCCAGGTGAAGAATTTCCTGAGCTTTGGCCTTGATTATGCTTATCAAGCCATGGATGAATACAAGCATCCCAACCTGGGCGGAGCTGTGGAAGGTCCCGAATATTTGGCGGACCAGAATATGTACCAGAATGGCACAGGAGCTTTTTTGCTGGAGCGGATGGAGTTCAGCGAGCAGTGGGGCTGGTCAGGCATCCTGCGGTATGACCGGGTGTCCAACAGGCTGGCTGACCATCTGATGGCCGGTGGCGTGGACCTTTCTGGCAAAGTTGCCTATGAGCGAGTAACAGGTCGCGTTGGCTTGACCTGGAATCCGCGGACTGATTTCGGGCTTTATGCTAGCTGGGGCACTGGCTTTCTGCCGCCAGGCACTGAAGAGCTGGTGAATAACCCGTATGCTTACGGCGGTTACAACACGCAACTGGTAGCGGCCACTTCGGTGGGTGAAGAAATTGGCGCGAGGGGAACCCTGGGTCACAAGTTGAGTTACGACGTGGCTCTTTTCCACCTGGACACCAAGAATGACTTTGGCCGGTACCGGATTGCCAGCCGGCCGCTGGAAACATTTTACGGGAATGTTGGCTCTACCAGGCGGAATGGAGTGGAAACTTCCATAAACTGGGTGCCTGTTGATGACCTGGTACTGCGCCTGGCTTATACTTATTACAATTTTAAATACAAGAAGGTGGACACGCTGACAGGCGAGACGCTGGAAGGGACCTGGGTGCCGAACATCCCGCAGCATCAGCTTTACGCCGATGCCGAGTATCGCCTGACCGAGAAACTGAAAGTCGGCGCAGCCGTTGAGCATGTAAGCTCGTGGTACATTGATTCCACCAACAGAATTTTACCCAACGGTTATGGCAAGACTGACCCCTACACGCTGGTGCACGTGAGGGCTGCTTACCGGTTTGAATGGAACGGAACGCCGTTTGAGCTGCGGCTGGCCGGTCGGAATATCTTCAACGTACTGTACTACGGGTTCACCGAGCCCGACCCGGACGGGAACTCCTACCAGCCAGCGCCGACGGCTGAGTGGTCGCTGAGCGTCCGCCTCGGCTTTTAAAAAATTGGGACACCATCTATATTTCCGATTTTCCCGAGGGGTTGTTTTGCCCAACGGTGCATTGCTTTAAGCGCATCTTGAAAATTTACAATGTGAATAAGTAAAACAAAAGTAGGGGCTCAAACTAAATAAATCGGATAAAAAATGGGGACATAAACTATATTTCCCATTTTTCAATTTTTATTTTGCTTAGCACTGCGAGTCTCTCGGGGACAAAACTTTGAGCAGGGCAAATAAAAAACCGAAATAATGTGTCCGCATTTTCTCTGTCCTACGTTTCTCGGGCAAAAAAAAATGGAAATATAGAAGGTGT
>Ga0207433_10014423_pt1 | contig 11452 bp, 8 predicted proteins | sample YelNatPaOPGAMG01_FD_187559 | JGI IMG/M metagenome (GOLD analysis project Ga0207433, IMG submission 187559) | Hot spring thermophilic microbial communities from Obsidian Pool, Yellowstone National Park, USA - OP-RAMG-01 (SPAdes) (version 3) | ecosystem: Environmental > Aquatic > Thermal springs >...
GGCTTCGCGCCGGCGCCCGCCAGATGGCCAGCCTGGGCAGCCTTCACCCAGTTGCGCAGCGTCTGCTCCACCAGCCCCAGTTCGCGAGCTGCCGCACCTACACCAACCGCCTGGGCATGCTTGACGGCCTGCTCCTTGAACTCGGCCGTGTACTGCTGTTTCGGGATCGTCTTCACTTCGTCTTGTCCTTCAGGTCTCGATACTACACATCGGCTCCTGGAGGACGAAAAACGGCAGGCAGCTCAGATCGCATCTTGAATGCCCCTACCGATTTGCAACCAAGAATCAACAAGATTGCCAGCGATCCAGCCGATCTTCGTCTTCTGTTTTTTTGTGTTCAAGAAAATGGGAAATCCATTCTTCTTGCTTGCGACAAGGGCTTGCTCTATGCATCTCAGGCCTATGGTGTCCCGCACTATTGCTTTAAGGCGGCGGCAAGCTATGCCGATCAAGAATTCAGTGGTCAATTGAGCACGCAATATGCTTGGTGTGTCATCCGGGCAGATGGCATTGATCCATTTCTGAATGAAAAGAATGATCGGTATTGCAGTGGCTGTGATCCCAAGAAACTCTGCCATCATCACCGACAGCACTCGCGCTGAGATGGCGCGAATGGTTCTCCAGCGAGGGTTACGCCGGCCGCTCCCGATTGCCATCTCGACACTGAGACACAAAATGAGCCCCGAGCAGCTCGCCTTGTTCGAGCAACTTCAACTCGAGGCCCCCACCAAAGAGCCCTTCAACATCGCCCCGTAGTGCCAATTTCGATCGCCTGAACATTGGCGAATCAATGGCTTACGCAAAAATATGTCGAATTCTGGGGGCAAGGGCCGGAAAACCGGCCTATTCGGGCCAAAATGGCGAGAAATCTGCTCGATTTTCCATACCAATTCCGTCATATGGAACGCGACGCATCAGCTCGCGCTATGGAACGGGTTGTGCAGACCGTCCATAAGGACGCAGGAAAGTCAGGTCCGTTGCGATGTACGTGCAATGGCATGTTTTTTGCTTTTTCCAAGGAACCATTGGGAAAGCGTTTAACGTGCAGACCGATTACTTCACGACTGAGTCCTATCCAGTACAGCAACGCCCCAGCGCGTGGCGTGAAACCTTGGTGCAGCACTGGCTGCGTCCCAACCTCACCAGCAGCGGCAGGCCCATGCATGGCACCGTACTGTCGGGGCGCTCACCACAAGGCATCGAAATGGCGCGGATCGGCTCGTCGCCGCAAACCATCGAACGCCTCGTCGACCGATCGGACGCGGTCTGGCTTTCGCTGCACATCGCGGGTGAGGCTACATTGTTCGAGGGCGGGCATGCCGTGCCGGTCGGTCCGGGGGACATCGTCTACAGTACGGCCGCCGCCGAGTTGGGGTTGAACTTCGGCTCCGATTTCCGCCAGTTCGTCTTACGCATTCCGGGCGAACCGCTCAAGGCACGCTTGCCGGGCCCGCTGGCGCTGGCGGCAGGGTGCTTGTCGGGGCGTTCGGGCCTCGGACGCGTCTTTGCCGGAACGCTGGGCGCGCTGGCCGAATCCTTCGACAGCCTGGGCGACGACCAGATCGCGTCCATCGAACAGACCTTGTCCGAATTCGTGATCACCAGCCTGGCCGAAAGTGGGGTCATCGCGGCGCAGGGAGGCATGCGCGCGTCCCACGGCGCACTGTTCAATCGCCTGCTGCGCTATATCGACGCCAACTTGAGCGACTCCGAACTGAGCCTGGGCCAGCTGGCCCAGCGCGAACGGACGTCGGAGCGCACCTTGCAAAAGCTGTTCGAGGCCAGCGGCCAGACTTTCTCGTCCCATGTGCGGCAAAAGCGGCTGGAGCATTGCCGCGCGGATCTGGCCAACCGGCTCTACAGCCATCTGTCGGTTTCCGACATCTGTTTCCGCTGGGGTTTCAACGACGCGGCGCACTTCAGCCGTGCGTTTCGTGAGCAATTCCAAGTCTCGCCACGGCAATACCGTCAGCAGGCCAGCGAGGCCAGCCAGCAGAGCCTGCGCGTCGTGGCGCATCGGGGCTGGCCGGCCGGTTACCGGGATGACGCGCCGCCTGTGACTGGCGATCGGCCGGCGCCGGGCGCGACTGTGGATTCCGAGCCGGCAGCGGTGTCGGGCGCCGAGCAGCACCATCATCTCTGCGCCAGCGACAAGACCATTCATTGGGGCTATTTCAGCCAGTCGCTGGCACCGGTGCTGCGCGTGAACTCGGGCGATCTCGTCACCATCGAAACGCTGACGCAGCATGCCTACGACGACTACGAGCGCATGATCAAGGGCGATTCGGGCGCGGAAAGCGTGTTCCATTGGACGCCGGAGCGCAAGAACGTCGACCGGCGCGGCGCGGGTCCGTCGGATGCGTCCATCTACGGACGCGGCAGCGGCGAAGGCTTCGGCGTGCACATCTGCACCGGCCCGATCTACGTGCACGACGCGCGCCCCGGCGATGTGCTCGAGGTGCGCATCATCGACGTGCTTCCCCGGCTTTCAGCGAACGCCAAGTTCGCGGGCCGCGTTTTCGGCAGCAACGCCGCCACCTGGTGGGGCTTTCATTACAGCCAGCTGCTCACCGAGCCCAAGCCGCGCGAGGTCGTCACGATCTACGAGATCGACTACAGCCACGGCCACGGAGCCTGCGCGCACGCGGTCTACAACTACCGCTGGACGCCGCAGCGCGATCCCAGCGGCGTGGTGCATCCCACCATCGACTATCCGGGCATTCCTGTCGACCGCGGCAGCATCGTCGAGAACCACGACGTGCTGAAGAACGTGAAAATCCCGGTGCGTCCGCATTTCGGCGTGATCGCGGTGGCGCCGCGCGAGGTCGGCATGGTCGACTCGATCCCGCCGGCCTATTTCGGCGGCAACATCGACAACTGGCGGGTGGGCAAGGGGGCGAGCGTCTATCTGCCGGTCGGCGTCGAAGGTGCCTTGCTGTCGGTGGGCGACCCGCACGCCTCGCAGGGCGACTCGGAGCTTTGCGGCACGGCCATCGAATGCTCGCTCACCGGCGTGTTCCAGATCGTGCTGCACAAGGCCGAAACCTTGCATAACGAGCCCTATGCCGACATCGACTACCCGCTGGTGGAAACCGCGGACGAATGGGTTCTGCACGGCTTCAGCCATCCGGACTATTTCACCGAGTTCGGCGACAAGGCCTGCAGCGCGATTTACGAGAAGTCCTCCATCGATCTGGCCATGCGCGACGCGTTCCGCAAGACACGGCGGTTCCTGATGACCTCGCAGGGCCTGAGCGAGGACGAGGCCATCTCGCTGATGTCGGTTGCCGTGGATTTCGGCATCACCCAGGTGGTCGACGGCAACGTCGGCGTTCACGCCATCGTTCGCAAGGCTTTGTTCGGGGCCGGGGTTTCCCAGGTTTGAGGCCGCGTGTTGCGGGCTTGCCGGCGGGTTTTCGTCGGTCTTCGCTCAGACCCCGACGGCCGCGCCATCGCTGCGCGGATCCGCGGCGCCCTCGATGCGCCCGTCGGGGTGGCGCACCAGGGCGCCGGCGTGGCCCATGGTGTCGCTGAAGTCCTGGTCGAGCACCTCGACGTCGTGGCCGGCGTCGCGCAGGGCTTGCACCAGCGCGGGGTCGAAGCGGTTCTCCAGTTTCAGGTTCGTGCTGACATCGCCCCAGGTGCGGCCGAGCAGCCAGCGCGGCGCGCTGATGGCCTGCTGCAGGGGTTGGCCGTAGCGCGCATAGCGCGTGAACACGGCGGCCTGCGTTTGCGGCTGGCCTTCGCCGCCCATGGTGCCGTAGGGCATGACGCGGCCGTCGTCGAACAGGGCCAGGGCGGGGTTCAGCGTGTGGAAGGGTTTGCGCCCGGGTTCGAGGGCGTTGAGGTCGGCCGGGTCGAGCGAGAAGCTGGTGCCGCGGTTCTGCCAGGTGATGCCGGTGTCGCGCAGCACGACGCCGGAGCCGAATTCCCAGTAGATGCTCTGGATGAAACTCACGGCGCGGCCTGCGCGGTCGATCGCGCCCATCCAGATGGTGTCGCCGGGCGCGGCGGGCTCGGGCCAGGGCAGGGCGGTGCGCATGTCGATGTCGGCGGCGAGCGCGTCGAGCGCGGCGTCGTCGAGGTGGCGGGCCGGGTCGCCGGGCACGCGGCGCGGGTCGGTGACCACCTGGTTGCGCACGCGGAAGGCGCGCTTGGTGGCCTCGATGAGGCCGTGCAGGTGCGTGAAACCTTCGCCTTCGGCCACGCCAAGGCGCTCGTAGAGGCCGAGGATCATCAGCGATGCCAGCCCTTGCGTCGATGGCGGCAGGTTGTAGACGGTGGCGTCGCGCAGGCGCACGGACAAGGGCGTGACCTCCTGCGCCATGTAGGCCGCGAGGTCGGCGGTGCGCACGGGGCTGCCGATGCGTTCGAGTTCGGCGCCGATGCGCCGTCCGAGTTCGCCGCGGTAGAAGCCATCGAGCCCATGCGCGGCCAGGCTCTGCAGGGTTTCGGCCAGCGCCGGTTGGCGCAGGATGTGGCCGGGCGCTGGCGGTGCGCCGTGGACGAGGAAAGCGTCGGCGAAGCCAGGCGCATCCTTCAAGCCATCGAGTTTTTGCCGGGTCAATTCGGCCTGGCTGGTGGTCACGACCACGCCGTCGCGGGCATGGCGGATGGCGTCGCGCAGCAGCCGCTCCAGCGGTAGCGCCTGGCCGCCCCAGGTGCTGGCGACGTCAAGGGCTTTGGCCCAGCCGCCGACGGTGCCGGCGACGGTGAGCGCGGCTTGCGGGCCGCGCGCCGGAATGGCGTCGAGCCCGGCGTAGCGTTGCGGGGTGGCCAGGGCGGCGGCGAAGCCGCTGGCGTCGATGGCCACAGGCGCATGGCCGGGGGTGTGGATGAGCCAGAAGCCGTCGCCGCCGATGGAGGTCATGTGGGGGTAGACCACGGCGATGGCGGCGGCCGCCGCGACCATGGCCTCGACGGCGTTGCCGCCGTCGAGAAGGACGTCGCGCCCGGCCTGGGCCGCGAGGTGGTGCGGGGCGACGACCATGCCGCCCAGGGCATTCGGAGTGTTCAGCATGCGTATGGTTGCTCGAGGTTGCGGCGCGTCAGCTTCGGTTGTGGCGCGCCTTGCGAAAACGCCAACGAGAAAATAATCCCGGCCTTACCGCTATCGCGCAAGGCTGGAGCCTCTGGTCCTGGAGACGCGGTACTGGGTCGCCAAGGCGCCGAAGATCGCCAGCAGCGGAATGCTAGTCGCCGCATTGAAGCCCTGCCAGAGCAGGGCCGCGGTGAGCGCGGCGCCGCTGGCGTAGATGGCGAATGCCAGAGACTGGCGCTTGGCGTTGAAGATGGAGATGTTGCCGCCGCGCACGCTGGCGTGCATCAGGGTCATGACGATGCTGGTCAGGGTGCTGGTGAAGACCACGGTGGGAATGCCGTCGAGGTTGATCTTGCGTGCGGCCACGCTTTGCAGGCCCATGCCGATGGCGGAGCACGCGATCAGGATGGCGAGCCAGATGCCTTCGGTGGGAAACCCGATCTGGCTGCAGAGCACGAAAAACAGTCCCAGAAACGCGGCCTCGGCGAGCAGGATCAGCATCAGCTCCCTTTGTTTGTCGCGCGCATGGACGAGCGCGCCGAGCGCGACGCCGCCGATATAGCCGCCGAGGGCGATGAGGGAATGGATGGCGGCGAACACATGCCCCCGGCCGATGGCCAGGCCGAGCAGGGCCGTGTTCCCGGTCATGGCCGAGGTGAAGACTTCCTGCAGCTTCAGGAAGGCGATGACGTCCGTCGCGCTCGAGGCGAAGGCCAGCAAGCCCAGGGTCAGGTCTCGGTGGTCGAAATGTTCCAGGTTCTGCGTGTTGCCTGCCATCCGATGCTCGTGGGTTGTGGTTCGAGCGGCGAATTTAGACGCTGCCGGCCGTGCGCGCCATGTAGCGGGCGCGCATCCCCTTGAGGACGAAGAAGGCCAGCAGAGCGGCGCTCAAGTCGAGGGCGATCATCAGCCCGAACACCGGAATCCAGCTGCCGCTCGACTGGTGTATGAGCGCGGCGATGGGGCCGCCGAGGATGGAGCCGATACCCTGGGACATGTACAGGAAGCCATAGTTGGTCGTGGCGTAGCGCGTGCCGAAGGTGTCGGTCAGGGTCGAGGGAAACAAGGAAAATATCTCGCCCCAGCCGAAGAAGACGATGCCGGACAGCAGCACGAACCACAGCGGGTCGCTGCGCAGCCCCAGCCAGGCCAGCATGGCCAGGCCTTCCATGCCGAATGCGATGGCCATGGTGTTCTCACGCCCGATGCGGTCGGACAGCCAGCCGAAGAAGGGGCGCGTCAGCCCGTTGGTGAAGCGGTCGATGGTCAGTGCCAACGGCAGCGCGGCCATGCCCCAGACCAGCACCGAGGCGACGCCGAAATCCTTGGCGAACGCACCCATCTGCGAAATGACCATGAGGCCCGAGGTGGACATCATGGTCATCATGACGAACATGAGCCAGAACACCGGTTGTTTCAACATGGTGGCAGGCTTGATGCCCGCGGCGCGCGATTCGACCCGCACGGATTGCGCCGCGACTTCGATCGGCGGCCGCTTGATGCCCTGGGCCGCGATCAGGCCCACCGCGCCAATGATGTAGCCGAACATCGTGATGGTGTGGGCGAACCCTGCCGATGCCAGGCTGGAGGAGATCGGGAAGGTGGTGAGTATGGCGCCGAAGCCGTAGCCAGCGGCGACCATGCCGACGGCGAAGCCGCGCTGGCGGGGGAACCAGCGCACCATGAGGCCGACGACTCCCACATAGATGACGCCGGTGCCGATGCCGCCCAGCAGGCCGTAGGTCAGGTAGAGCTGGGTCACGCTGTGGGCCGAGGCGGACAGCACCCAGCTGGCCCCGGTGAGGATGGCGCCGATGGACAGCAGCATCCTGGGGCCGAACCGGTCCACCAGATAACCCTGGAACGGCGAGAAGAAGGTCTGCAGCACGATCAGGATCGAGAACGTGACCTGCAACTGTGCGAGGCTGGCGCCGAGCTGGCCGAGCAGCGGCTTGGTGAACAGGGCCCAGACGTACTGCGGGCTGGAAATGGCCATCATGCAAACCAGGCCCAGCGCGAGCTGGCCCCAGCGGCCCTTGAGGTCGGTCATGGGGATGGCGAGGCCTTGCGGCGGATCAAGCAGTGTGGACATGGAAACTCCTTGGTTGCGTCAAGGCGGCGTGCGACGCTGGTTCGAGGGCTTGTGTGTTCCAGCGGCCATTGGTGATCAGCCACCCACTCCGTGCCCATCGTCTTGAGCAAATTCCATGCCCGGACCCTTGTGCCGCGTGGCGGCCCAAAAGGCACCGAGGGCTTGCGACCCGGGCATGCCCAGGTGGCCGAGTCCGATGTGGCCGGCACCAAAGCTGAGCATGGTTCCCTCGATTGGGGCGCTCAAGGAAACGCCGGGGCGCCCCAAGTTTCGTTGATCCCCATGGGTGGGGTGGTGTGCCGACCCTGGGGCGCTCAGAGGATCGTCTGCGGCAGCGACGCGCACCCCGTTCCTGCCGTCGCGCAGGTTGCGTCGAAGCAGGTCGTGCTCGGACCTGTCCGGCGCCGGCCGGATCAGTCCGCCCGGCCACTCGTGCAGTGGCCGGGACGGGGTTCAGGCCTTGGCGCTGCGTGCAACCAGCGCGAAATGCTCCACGCGCGGCGGTTCCGCGAAGTAGGGGCCGACGATGGCGCGCCATTGGGCGAAGGCTTCGGACTGCCGAAAGCCCACGGTGTGATCTTCCAGCGTGGCCCAGTGGATCATCAGCAGATAGCGCTCGGCGAACTCGACGCCCTTGCGGATTTCATAGCCGATGAAGCCTTTGGCGTGGGCGATGACCGTGTCCACGCCGCGGACGATGGCGGCTTCGAATTCGGCCTGCCGGCCGGGCTGGATGCGGATGTCGGCGAGTTCAAGAATCATGGTCTGGTGTGTCCTCGGTGAATGGGTGTTTCAACGTTCCTGATCGGTGGGGCGCAGCAGGATTTCGTTGATGTTGACATGCGCGGGCTGGCCGGCGCAGAACACGATGGTGCGGGCGATGTCCTCGCTTTGCAATTGACGCATGCTGTCGGCCCAGGTGTTGAGTGACCCGGTGCCTGGGATTTTTTTGTCCGCCGACGGATAAATACCAATCCCCCAAGCGCCGGTGCGCCCGCCCTTGGGTTGGGGGGCACGCCGGGGGCGTGCCCCCCAACCCAAGCCTGTGGATTTGTGGACGATGCTTCGCACCGGGCCTGTCGCTGCGCTCCGCCGTGGACAACGCCTGATGGACGGACTGCGCCGCCCACAGGGTTGCCCACCGCACGGCCCTTCGCCCACAAGCTCCACAGGCTCAACCTGCCAATCTGAGAGACAAACCCCAACCCCACTCCGCGCCTTCGGCGCTGCGCGGCCCGTGGATAACTTGCAAGCAAGTTACCCACCGTCCTTGCCGGGCTACTCGCATTTTTAGAATGCTGGGAGCTACTCAAGGACAGGCGCTTCGCGCCGGGCGTAGGCTTCGCCATTAGTAATAGGGGAGGAACCTGTCTCACAGGCAGGCATGGGCTTACCCGCTCGATACCAGCTTGCCCGGCTCATGCCCAAGGCTCCCCACGGCTTCTGACGGCTCGCGGAATTGGCCTCATAGGTCGCACGATCGATAGCCCCAGCGGCCCGCCTGCGGGCTTCGTCGCGCTTTCTGTCGCGGTCGCGGCGGCGCTCGGTCGCCATGTCCCGGCTGATGATCGTGCGCAGTTTGCGCTGCTCGTCGTCGGTGATGTGAAACAGGCTGATAAGCGTGTCGTTCTTCGGGGGGTCGTCTCAGAAAACGGATTGCAAAGTACGCTAAGCCGGTTGCAGCGGTCGTAGCGGCCTGAACTTGCCCGCGCCGATCTTGGCGCTGCTGCGCCAGAGGTAATCGCCGGTCAGGTTGATGTGCTCCCAGCCGAGCGGCGACAGGTACTGCAATAGCGCGCCATCGACGGCCTGTCCGTGTCCACGCAGGGCATTCGCGGCCCGTTCCAGATAGACCGTGTTCCACAACACGATGGCCGCCGTCACCAAGTTCAGACCGCTGGCCCGGTAACGTTGCTGCTCGAAACTGCGGTCGCGGATCTCGCCCAGCCGGTTGAAGAACACGGCGCGGGCCAGTGCGTTGCGCGCCTCGCCCTTGTTCAGCCCGGCATGCACACGGCGACGCAGCTCCACGCTTTGCAGCCAGTCCAGGATGAACAGCGTGCGCTCGATGCGGCCCAGCTCACGCAGCGCCACGGCTAAGCCGTTCTGACGCGGGTAGCTGCCGAGCTTCCTGAGCATCAGCGAGGCCGTCACCGTGCCCTGCTTGATCGAGGTAGCCAGCCGCAGGATTTCGTCCCAATGGGCGCGGACATGCTTGATGTTGAGCGTGCCGCCGATCATCGGTTTGAGGGCGTCATAGGCGGTATCGCCCTTGGGAATGTAGAGCTTGGTGTCACCCAGGTCGCGGATGCGCGGCGCGAAGCGGAAGCCCAGGAGGTGCATCAGGGCGAAGACGTGATCGGTGAAGCCCGCCGTGTCCGTGTAGTGTTCCTCAATCCGCAAGTCGGATTCGTGGTACAGCAGGCCGTCAAGCACATAGGTCGAGTCGCGCACACCGACATTGACCACCTTGGTGTGAAATGGCGCGTATTGGTCGGAGATGTGGGTGTAGAAAGTTCGTCCTGGACTGCTGCCGTATTTCGGGTTGATGTGGCCCGTGCTCTCGGCCTTGCTGCCGGTGCGGAAGTTCTGGCCGTCCGACGATGACGTGGTGCCGCCGCCCCAGTGCGCGGCGAAGGGATGGTGGAACTGGGCGTTGACCAGCTCGGCCAGCGCCGCCCCGTAGGTTTCATCGCAGATGTGCCAGGCTTGCAGCCAGGCCAGCTTGGCGTAGGTCGTGCCGGGGCACGATTCCGCCATCTTGGTCAGACCCAGGTTGATCGCGTCGGCCAGGATCGTGGTCAGCAGCAGGTTCTTGTCCTTGGCCAGGTCACCCGATTTCAGGTGCGCGAAGTGCCGGGTGAAGCCCGTCCACTCGTCCACTTCCAGCAGCAGTTCGGTGATCTTGACGTGCGGCAGGATCATTGCCGTCTGATCAATCAGCGCCTGCGCGGCGTCGGGCACCGCCGCATCGAGCGGTGTGATCTTCAAGCCAGACTCGGTGATGATGGCGTCTGGCAGCTCGTTGGCCAGCGCCATGCCGTTGGCGGTGGCCAGTTGCGTTTCCAGCAGCGTCAGCCGCTCGTGCAGGTACTGGTCGCAGTCGGTGGCCACGGCCAGCGGCAATTCGCTGGCCTGCTTGAGGCTGGCGAATTTCGCGGGCGGCACCAGGTAGTCCTCGAAGTCCTTGAACTGGCGCGAACCCTGCACCCAAATGTCGCCCGAGCGCAGCGCGTTCTTCAGCTCTGACAGCGCGCACAGTTCGTAGTAACGCCGGTCGATGCCGCTGTCCGTCATCACCAGCTTCTGCCAGCGCGGCTTGATGAAATAGGTCGGCGCACCGGCGGGCACCTTGCGGGCGTTATCGCTGTTCATGCCGCGAAGCACCTCGATGGCATCGAGCACGCCCTTGGCTGCGGGCGCGGCCCGCAGCTTGAGCACGTCGAGGAATTCCGGCGCGTAGCGGCGCAACGTGGCGTAACTCTCGCCGATGCGGTGCAGGAAATCGAAGTCCTCGGGCTGCGCGAGCTTCTGCGCTTCGGTGACGCTCTCGGCGAAGGCATCCCAGGACATGACGGCCTCAATGGCGGCAAACGGATCGCCGCCGCTTTGCTTGGCCTCGATCAGCGCCTGCCCGATGCGGCCGAACAGCCGCACCTTGGCGTTGATCGCCTTGCCGGATGCCTGGAACTGCTGCTGATGCTTGTTCTTGGCAGCGTTGAACAACTTGCCCAGGATGCGATCGTGCAGGTCGATGATTTCGTCGGTGACGGTGGCCATGCCCTCGATGGCGAGCGCCACAAGGGTGGCGTAGCGGCGCTGTGGCTCGAACTTGGCCAGGTCGGCAGGCGTCATCTGGCCACCCTCGCGGGCGATCTTGAGCAGCCGGTTCTGATGCACTAGCCGCTCGATGCCTGAAGGCAGGTCGCGCGCCTGCCACGCCTTGAGGCGTTCGATGTGTTCCAGCATGTGCCGCGAGTTCGGCTTGACGGGCGACTGGCGCAGCCAAGCCAGCCAGGTGGTCTTGCCGTTGTCCCGCCGCTTGAGTAGATCGTCGAGGCGGCGGCGATGTACGTCCGACAGTGGTTCGGCCAAAGCGTCGTAGATGCGCCGGTTGGCGCGGGTGATCGCCTCGGCGCAGATGCGCTCGATGACGCCAGGCGATGGAAGAAGCACACTCTTTCGGCGCAGGCTGTCCACCAAGGTTGTGGCTAACACAATGCCCTTGTCGGTTTGCCATGCCAATTCATCAAGGCTGTACACGCTGGGGCGGTAGTGCCGCGTTGTGAACGGCTGGAAGCCAAAGACTGATTGCAATT
>Ga0207433_10014426_pt1 | contig 11451 bp, 9 predicted proteins | sample YelNatPaOPGAMG01_FD_187559 | JGI IMG/M metagenome (GOLD analysis project Ga0207433, IMG submission 187559) | Hot spring thermophilic microbial communities from Obsidian Pool, Yellowstone National Park, USA - OP-RAMG-01 (SPAdes) (version 3) | ecosystem: Environmental > Aquatic > Thermal springs >...
TGCTTTTATATTCTACATTTTACTCGTGCTATTGCCAACCTACCGCATTGCGGAATACAATGGTAGTAAGCACGACGAATATTGCGCGGCTAATGAGGAGGTATTTAAATGCGATTTGTTACATTGTTTTCAATTCTGGTTTTTGTGATTTCGCTTGCCGTAACTTGCGAATCTGCTACTACAAAACCAAAAACCAAAACCATTCAGGCTAAGACTCAAACCCAAACCCAAACCCAGAAAAGTATAGGCAGGAAGGATATAAATGTTCTTGTTCTCTGCTATGACCCAATTCTGAAAACACAAGGGAATCTCAAGCTTCATGAGTATATGCACTGGAGCGATCCTTACAAGCTTACTCTCAAATTGGTTGAAGATCTTCGTGAAGCGAGCTATGGCTATGTGAACTACCATGTTGTAGATATTATCGAATATGACGGATATCCAACTAAGCGCAACGGGTTTACATATAATGAGAAAACTTTTCTCGAGGTGTTGAAGGATCCCAGTAAAGCCGTTCGCGGCACTACTGGATTTGCGCATATGTTCAAGCAATTCGATTTGGAGAAAAAGATCAAAGAGAAGAACATAAGCGAGATTTGGCTTTGGGGTTCGCCATGGTTTGATTGGGATGAGCTTCATTGGAAAATCCCTGGCGATAAGATTCCTTATCAGACAGATAATCCTTGGTTTTATAGACCGTATGATATTCCTGATATAGGCAGGACTATTTGGATAATGGGATTTAGCTACGAGCGCGGTGAAGGAGAAGCATTGGAGGATTTCTGCCACCGTATCGAAAGTGTGATGTCTCTTACTGTGGGTAAGGGTGTATGGGATCACAAGAAAAATGGGAATAATCCTTGGGTGAAGTTTACTCGCATAGACCGTGATTTCCCTGGCGAGTCAGAGGTTGGAAGTTGTCATTGTGCGCCGAACTCAGTCGGTGACTACGATTGGGATAATATGAAAGAAGTTTGGACATATGCCGATGACTGGCTTACTTATCCGAATCTTCCGCGTAAGAAAAAGCTTCTGAACGCTGAGACTGGTGGCTGGAAGGGTATTGTAGGTCACCATATGTGGTTTATGAAGCATATTCCTCATAGCCCAGGGGTGACAGACGGGTTTTACAACAATTGGTGGGAGTATATCGTGAACTACGACGAAGCTATCAAAAAACTGCCGCCTCCTGGCGCTACATTCCAGAAAGCCAAGGTAGCAATGTACGCTGGGGATTGATTTGGTTTTTCAAAAACTTGTTTTTGTGCTGGGGCAGGCTTTGCGGCTTGCCCCTTTTATTTAATTGCATACAATTTGCTTATGGCTGCGGGTTTTGAATTGTAGTTTGCATACAGTGGTGCTTTTTAATTGCTGATGCTATCTCTGCAACGATGATACTTCCTGCAAAAATCAAAGCTGTGCCAAAACTCGTTCCAGTTTTTGCGCCATGTCTTAGCCTGCGGTTAGTATGTGAAGGGAAAATCTTTTGTTCTGGGCTAATTATGCCTCCTATGGCGATGCAGTGTTCTGTGTCTGGGAGCAGTGCACCAATTGCACCATACATCTCTGGTGATTTCCATCCATATCTTGCTCCGACAAATGCAAGTGCTGTAGCGCTGAAAATAACCTCAGATTCAGCGCTGAAATCTTTGTGTGGTAATGCATCTGCAACAATATGGCTTATAATTCCCGCAGTGAATGAAAGTCCCGGGTGTTTTAGTATTGCTCCTATCGCTGTGCCGATTCCTACATGTACCGCGCCTGTCACTTTTTTATGCCGCAGAGTGATTTGTAGTAGCTTAGCACACGGTTTATGTATGCCTGTGTTTCGCGGTAAGGTGGCACGCCGCCATATTTTCTCACTGCCCCAGAGCCAGCGTTGTAACTTGCCAAAGCCAGCTCCAGATGTTCCCAAGTGAGCTTATTCCATTCTTTTCCGCCGGATAATTTGTCCAGGTGGCCTTTTATGAGTCTAACGCTTCCTCGAATGTTTTCAACAGGGTCGTAGGCGTTGCTGACTCCCAGTCCAGCTGCAGTTGAAGGCATAAGCTGTCCAAGCCCCATAGCACCTTTTTTCGATGTAGCTTCGGGTCTGAAATGTGATTCAGCAAGTATTACTGCTACAACAAGCCTTGGATCTATTTGGTATTTCAAGCTGAAGGCTAGTATGCTGCGTGCGATTGTGTCTGCTTGTTTATCTGATAGTCGGCTGTTGAAGTATTTGATGGCTTTTTTGTATGCGTTCACCATTTCCTGCATGTTTACAGGAGTTGTAGGGGTTGAACGACTGGTCTGTCCGCCATAACGCGAAGTTGTTACTGTACGAACGTTCTTTTTCTCAGCTTCTTTTGCTGCAATCTTTGCTTTCTCGGCTTCAATGGCAGCTTGTTCGCGAGCTGTTACGAGGCCTTCATATTCCATCGCAACCAGTTTCAAATCCAGCGTCATTGAAGTGGTTTTTTCACCGATTTTCACCAATGCACATACTGATGTGCCGGATGGAATCTGGGGCATTTGTTCTGATCCTACGACAAACGAACCATTGTTGGTGGTAATAATTATTGAAATCTTCTCATCTGATCTTGCTACACCGGACATTACTCCGCGTAGTTCAAATATTCTGCCGATGTATCCATCCGGGTTTGCCATAACAGCAGTTGGTTGAAGCAGTGAAGCGCCACTTTCGCGCCTAATCGCGAAGTAGCTATCTAGCGCAGGATCGGCAAATGCGACTGCTGCGATAGTTACTATCATTATCGCTGCACAAAGCCATTTTTGCATAGATTTATTTAACATCATTACTTTTATCGGTAAAAAGCCCCGAAACCATAGGATTCGGGGCTTTGGATCGAGTGGCGGAGAGATCGGGATTCGAACCCGAGGTAGGGCTTTATCACCCTACAATCGCTTAGCAGGCGACCGCTTTCGACCACTCAGCCATCTCTCCGCAGCAGTAGTATTCTACCACATGCAGGACGTAATCAGCAAGATGAATGTTCCATTTTTAGCTGTTTGAATCATACAACTAGAGCACATTTTGCACTCGTATTATTTCGAATAGCTGTTATTTGTAAGTGTTTTTAATTAACTTTTTTCGCTTGTCGCTCGAGCCGTATAATATGATCATTACAACTGCTGCTATTCCTCCGAACGCTAGCGAAGCCGTAATCATATATGGCGTCCTGTCTGAAAATACCTGTGCTGCAATTCCGCCGACAAAGCATCCCAAAATGTTTGAAGCTGCAATGAGGGATTCATGCACGCTGGTGTTTCTGCTGGCATTTTTTCTGTCTGCTACTGCATAATAAAGTGCGGATGTATAGGCCAGTGCCATTGCGGTTCCCAGCAAGCCGAACGCTGCCCCCAGTGCTATCTTGTCTGAGGATATTGCTAGCATAAGCCCTGCTGATCCGGTTGATATTAGAGATAATGTTGCTGGAAAGGTTCTTCCATGCCATCTTGGCATTGTATTTGTAACTATCATCGCAACTGCCTGGCCTATAGTGAGCATAGCTGTTACTGTTACTATGGTTTGGTCATGCCATTTTAGTCCAAGTGCTAGCTTGGGGAATAGCATCATTGCTGCCGATCCGCCAAACGCAGCAGCTGATAATGCTATTCTAGAGATGAGTAGTAGCATTGGATTAGCATCTGATTTTTCGGTTGTTGAGAGCTTTGTGTATCTGTGTTTGCTGGTTCGGTTCCATGTCCAGACCAAAGCTCCAGCAGTAGTACTTGCGATTGCAGCTATTATGAAGACCAAAGGCAGTCCAGCGTTTACAATCCAGCGTGTAGAAAAAGCAGCTACAGCAGCAAATAAACACCATCCGAGGTTGAATGCACCTAGGTTTTTAGATAGCTCCTCTTTTTTTGATAAATCGCCGATTAATGCTTGTAGACCAGGGTAGAATGCACCAAGTGATGCTATCGCCAAAATATAGAAAATAGCAAGCTGGGCGTTATTCTTTGATACTGCAAGCCCAATCCCTCCGGCCGTCATCATAAGTGCAGCTGGAACGATTACTCGTGTTCTGCCTATTTTTTCTGACAGTGGTCCGGATAAGAAGCAAAATGGCAGCCGAACAGCTTGTGCTATCCATCCAATTGTACCTAATAGCATGTAGCTTGCATTTAGCTGTGATGCCAAAAGCGGTGCTGCAGTTTGTATGAATGCGCGAGCACCGTCCATTAATGCTGGTATTGTGAAAGAGTAGATACGGTTTCTCACAGAACTTTATCTCTCACAGTTTTGATTCGCTTTCGATTGGACTGATCCCTTCGCATGAACGTAGATAATGGTGTTACTGGAAGCAAATTCCTTGACTTGTTTGGTGTTGTAGGGTAGTATCGATTTTGTGGGGCCGGATTGGGCCTGGTGGCCTGCGCGGTCTTCAAAACCGTTGTGAGGGTTGAAAAAGCTCTCGGGTGGGTTCGATTCCCACACGGTCCCGCCATCTATTTGCTAAAAAAACGGATTATGTTGCTTTTCTTCGCCAACAGTTGTTATTGGTCCATGTCCCGGCAAGATTATAGTTTCGTCCGGCATAGATAGTATTTTATCGCATATAGAGTTCAGCATTTCAGGATATCCATTATATACTGTTGAACTGCCAATAGAGCCTGCAAACAGTGTGTCTCCAACAAAACAGAATCTATCGGTAGCATAACATAATGAGCCTTCTGTATGTCCAGGTGTATGCAGTGCTTTGATTACAAGATTCCCCAACATTATCTCTGCTCCATCAGATACAGGTACGGTCTGCAGTTTGTTGGCTTTATCTCTTTGCATTTGTATATGTGGTATTTCATTTTTGTGTGCAGCTATTGTTATTTTGCCGAGATTTTTCACCAAATCTTTTATCCCTCCTGTGTGGTCGTGGTGTGCATGGGTGATCATAATTATCTCGACATGTGCTTTGGCTTTTTGAATGGATTGAAGAATGCCTTCAATGTTCCCTCCGGGATCAATCACTGCCGCAGTGCTTGTTTTAGAACATTTAAGCAAGAAGCAGTTTTGGATGTAATCGCCCAAGCGTGCTTCTCCAGTTACCCCAAATGTTGTAGGTATCAACTCTATAGAAGCGTTTTTGGTTGTAAGATTGGGTTCTTTAGGCGTCCAGCCACCGGCAATCTTCTTAAGTTTATCTGGATTAAGGCGAAGTGTGCAAGCGATAGCAACAAGCGTTTCGGCATCTGGTATTAGTCGGCAGGATTCTATCAGCGCATACACATCTTCGCTCAGGTTTGCTCTCTCTGCCGCTTCTTTTAAGCTGATTCCGAGTCCTCTGCGTGCTTTGGATACTATATCTCCAATTTCATCTTCAAGTTGTGACAAGTTGAAGCCTCAACCTTACAATAGGGGATATAAGTGATTTATCCTGCTAAACTAGCGCAGCTTCTTTGTTACGCCTTCAAGAAGTTTCTTGGCTAGCTCAGAATCAGGGTTTTCTTTGACTAACTGTTCAAATTGTGCAGCAGCTTCTTCATTCAGTCCTAGGTGTTCGTAAACGCATCCGCGTACCAGCTTTGACCCAGGATGTCTGCGCTCAGCGATCGAAATCAGTGATTTTTCATTTGCCGAAAGCACTCTAAATGCGTCTGCCTTAGACCACCTTATGTCAGCAAGTTCGGCGCGCCTAACTCCTACGATCCATTTGTAGCCGCCGGCAGGAAGGTTTTCATCAGGAATAAATGACGTATTCTCGGTTTCTGCAGCAATCACCGGTGTGCCATCTAGCTTGAATACTTCTATACGGTATCTTATTGCACCATCTATTGGTTCCCATTTGAATTCCGGTTTTGAGTCGGCTATTCCATAAGACTCTGGAGAGAGCTTAGGTATATCGATAGAGTCCGCAACCCCTCTTAGAGACGCAGTGTTCTTAGCCAGTGTGAATGCTGCCGGAAGGCTGCCATTTCTAAGCTTTCTTTCGACTAATTCTGCTAACGCTTTTTCGTTGATATTCACGCTATATACGCCGCCGCGTTCTTTTACAACTACATCGCCATCTTTCAGCGCAACTGCGACAGAAGCCGACTTATGGTCTGTGCCGATAATTCTAGGGCTGCCTTTGTCTATTTGCAGATTGGCTGCTGTTTGAATGGGTCTTTTCTGAGTGCTGAATGTATTGTTGTTACTTGTGGCTATTTTAGCGTTAGGCTTTGCATGTGTAATGCCAATGTTCGTGTTTGGTTTTGCAGCCGTCTGAATACTGCCCGAAGGCGATTTTGCTGTTGGTTGCGTCAGGAAGACTGCTGCTATAACAACAGCCGCTGCTGCAGTTCCAGCCAGTGCTCGCCATCCTACTGAAACCCAGTGTCTTTCCCTATGCGTACTGAACTTGCCTGGATAAACTTCTAGCTCGCCTGATAGAGAGGCTTTGGATCTGATTTTCTGGATTGATTCTACATCTCTATGGCAGTATTCGCATTGAGCTATATGAATTCGCACGCGTTCTGCTGCGTCTTTTGCAAGTTTTTCAGAGACAAAATCGGAAAGCTCTTCGTATTCTGGGCAGTTATCGATTTCAAGCAAATTGCAGCCTATAGACCAAATAGCCCTTTTAGATTCGATCAAATCAGCAAACTTAGCTCGGCACTTATCGCATGAGCAGATGTGTGCATACGCCGACGCAGTCGCTTCTGCATCCAGAATCCCAGCAGCATATTCACGAAGAGTCTTATCGCTCAGGCAGTTCATTGTAAAACCTTGCTTTCATCTACCGATTATCGGAAGACGCATCAATGGGTTTTATCTTGCCACTGGAAAATACCAGAATTTTATGAATTCGACGTGCATTGTTTTCCCCACTTCTGCATAACTATTTTGCGCGCCGAATCTTTATCATTTGGTGACAGTCTGCCTTCGATGATTTCGTTTACGAGGTAATCTTTTATCTCTCCAACGATTCTGCCTTCACCTATCCCAAGCATTGCCATAATCTCTTGTCCATTAAGTGGACTATTAATAGCGCGAACATCTATCTGGACACTTATTTCTGCTATTCGCTGTTCAAGCTCTTGTATATTGGCAGAAGGCATTTCGGTATTGCCTGCGGCTTTATCAGCTTTGGTTAATGTAAAAAGCAGATTTAGCTCATCTCCTGCGTCTCTGATAAGTCTTCTGACTGCCGTATCGCTCCAGCTAGAGTCATATTCGCCGACTCTAAGATGCATCTCGACGATCTTGGCAGTCTTTCTTATTGTCTCGTTGTCAAATTTCAGCCGGCTTAGTATTTCCGAAGTCATTTTAGCGCCAACGATTTGATGAGAGTAGAAATGTACATTGCCATTTTCATCAACAGTTTTGGTTGATGGTTTTCCTATATCGTGAAACAGCGCTGCAAGCCTAAGTTCCAATCCTGCATCGTCGGGCAATGCTTCAAGAGTTTTCATCGTGTGAGTCCATACGTCATAGATATGATAGATATTCTGTTCAACACCACGCATGTTTTCAAGTTCAGGGGCGAACATTTTAAGAAGTCCTGTCTCATGCAGCATCTCCATAGCATCGGCTGCACGTGATGTCATCAGCATTTTTACGAATTCATCGCGTATTCTTTCACTGCTGATGATTTTAAGTCGCGCAGCTTTTTCGGCAATAGCTCTATATGTCTTTTCTTCAATGTTAAATCCAAATCTTGCAGCGAATCGGATAGCGCGAAGCATCCTCAGTGGATCATCTTCGAATGTGATACTGGGGTCTTTCGGTGTTCTAATTATTCCAGCTTTTATATCCGCACGCCCCATGCCAGTTAGATCGAGTATTTCGCCAGTGTGCAAATTTTCCAATAGAGTGTTTATCGTAAAGTCGCGTCTGAAAACATCTTCTTCCAATGTGGCTGGGGCAACGTTCGGTTTACGACTTTCAGGAGTATAGGATTCTTTTCGAGCACCAGCAATCTCAACCTGAAATCCTTCAACCTGAATCATCGCAGTTCTGAAACGTGAGTAGGTTACTGGTTTGTGATCAGAAATGCCTTTTGAGTATAAAAAATCTGCCAGCTCTTCGGCGTTGCCTTCCAGAACTAGGTCACAGTCCTCTTCTTCTGTGATCCCCATGATTCTGTCTCGCACGATCCCGCCTACAAGGTAGATTTTGCCTTCGTAAGGAGTTCCTCTTGTTGCATCACGCAGTTTTTCAAGCAGGCTCATTGTTGGTAAGTTTTTCCACTGCTGCTTTTATCGTATTTTCCATCTGCTGTTCACGGATTGTTATTGTCAGATCACCGCGAGTACGTTCAAGTACGCCGCGCACCATATCGGTAGTTCTTCTAAGTCCCCCGGTTACAGCATCCGGATAGTCCACTGTAACAAGTATATAGTAAGCCTCGTCCATAATCTGGAGTATCTCTTCGCCGCGCTGAGTCTTACCATGTCGTATTATGTCCAGCACTCTTCTTCTGCATTCTCCCACAGCTTCTCCCAACCCGTTTAGATACGGTGCGCATTCAACACCTAAATCTTGATGGCTCGGCAGTTCTTCTCCAAGTATTATCGCCATTGTGAGCTCGGCTTCTGCATATTCTTTTTGTGCGTCCAGAACATAGCCTGTATAATAGATGTCCGGGTGGTTTGCCAGAAGTTTTTTGGTTTCTTCCACTTTCGACTTTGCCTGATTCATCAGCCCTCTTGCTTCATCAAACTCATCTCTGTGTATCGCACGTATAGCGTTTGCAGATAGGCGAATTATCTCGCGAGAGAGCTTGAGCGCAGATTCTCTTGCGGTGTTGGTAGCTTCAAGCTCTGCGAGTATATCTTCAGAGATCTTTCTTAGGTTGTTCACTTTTGCACAGATCCTCCTGTAAGTTCTAATGCCTCGGTCAACCGACGCTATTCTAACAGACGCACTTATAAGCGGCAAGCACTCCAGCGCGTATTTATGTATGATGAGTTATAATTCTAGAAGTCTGTTTGACTTGCTCATTTTGCAAATGTACAATTGCCGCAGTTATGTGACTTTGGAGGCTTGCAGTTGATAGTTACCGTCACTCTTAATGCTGCCGTAGATATAACATATACGGTTGAGAATTATACTCTTGATCGAGTGCATCGTCCAATCTCTGTGAAAACTGTCGCTGGTGGGAAAGGCATCAACGTTGCTAGGGTGCTTAAAACTTTGGGCAGGGATGTATTAGCTGTAGGATTTGCAGCCGGTTATAACGGTGGACTGATACTTTCAGGGCTTGATGAAGAACACTTGCCGCATGATTTTGTGCTTATTTCAGGCGAATCCAGGTTGTGCATAGCCGTTGTTGATCCTGTGAATCGTACTCAAACTGAGGTTAATGAAGTAGGTCCGGAGGTAAACCAGCAGCATGTCAAAGAGATGCGAGATAAAATCCTTTCGGTTCTGCCTGATGCAGACTGTTTGGTGCTTTCAGGCAGCGCGCCACCAGGTGTGCCGAATGATTTCTATGCTTGGGCGATTTCTGTTGCTCGAGAACAGGGCGTGATTAGCGTGCTTGATACCAGCGGTGAATATCTTCTCTATGGCATAGATGCCAAGCCTGACATAGTTAAGCCGAATGTGTCCGAGCTGTCGCAGATTGTTGGAAGGGAGCTGAATACGGTTGAGGAAACGCTTGAAGCAGCTTTGGGATTAGTTGACCGTGGCATCGAAATTGTTGCAGTGACGATGGGCAGGTCGGGGGCACTGGCGGCGGATTCTGATGAGGCATGGCTTGCTGTGCCACCTGAAATAGAGTTTGTAAGTGCTGTTGGGTCTGGAGACTCATTTTTAGCTGCTTTCATAGATGCTAAAATGCGTGGGGAAGCTCTGCCTGTTGCGCTTGCAGCAGGAACTGCGGCTGGCGCGGCGAATGCAATGGTGTATGGTGCTGGATTTTGCCCTGCTGAGCTGATTAAATCTCTCGAGCCGGATGTCCAAGTGTCACGATTGAAGTAACTTCCTTTATTGAGTCTTTTTGCACCCTCTTTTGATGACTGCTTTAAGGCTATGTTGGCAGCAAAGTATATCCACGAGTACAAACTGGATGGATTGAGTATGTGGATTGTTAGTATGGATCGTTGACAAACACATCATAATGGGATACTTTGAACTTGGACTGTGTTACGGTGCATCTGGAGGGCTTGCTGATGTTTAGAGCCATTGTTTCTATTTTAGTTTTGTTTGCGGCGGCGTCAATTTCAACGGCTTTGTATGCTCAGTCATGCATAGTTCCAACTGATGGTATGGTGATAACGCAGAGTGTCCGATTTTGTCCAGGAACGTATAGTCTGCCGAATGGTGTTGTTGTAGGTGCCGATGGTATAACCATTGACGGTGGAGGTGCGGTTCTGGATGGAGTGAATTATCTTGGTTTTGGAGTATTTATCAATGGACATCACAATGTTACGGTTAAAAATCTGACCGCAAAACGCTACTACTATGCAGTACGCTGTGAGAATTCCAATTTTCTCAAAATTGAATCCTGCGATTTCTCGGATAATCGTGTAATATCGGGAAATAACATCTGGCTGGATATTAATCAGGCCCCGGTCATAAATTCCTCGGCTCATCTAGGCGGAGGGATATTTATAAAAGGTGGCTGGGGACATTCTATTACCAACAATGTCCTTCGCAATCAACAGAATGGTATAGATTTGTATTATGTCAACTATTCGTTTATAGCTGAAAATGACGCATCGTATTGTTATGGGTGGGGAATACACCTTGATAATTCAAGTTACAATACAGTTCATCATAACAAGGTTTTGCGAGGCGATCGCAGCTGCACCTATGATTCTGCTGGCGGTCAGCGCTGTGGAAACTCTGGGCTTGATCCGTCAGTTGGCTGTGGGTGCGATGCAGCGAGTATTCTTATGTTGCGAAACTGTCATCATAATGTGTTTACATCAAATGATCTGCGATGGGGTGGTGATGGGTTTTTCTCTGGCATAGGCTCGCAGAGTGAGATGTCCAACTACAACTATCTCGCAAGAAATGACGGTTCACACAGTCCCCATAATGCCTTTGAGTACACATTCTGTCATGACATACTTTTTGAGGATAACATTGCGAATGATTCTAACTATGGGTTCTGGCTTGGCTACCTTTATGATAGCATTGTGCGAAGGAATATTATATCTGCAAATGACTACGGCATTGCTATTGAGCATGGCAGACGCGATATCATCGAATCAAATCTGATTACATATAATCCCTATGGCATTCGCTTATGGACAGATAACGACAGCTTCAATCTTCAGCTTCCGCCTGATGCTATTTATTCTCGAGACCACATTATAAGAGACAATATCATCACCAATAGCACCGCGTGGGGACTCAGGATGCGTGTTTATGACTCAGCTGGAGCGACTACTGGATGTCTTATCTATAACAACTACCTATCAAACACCGGTAATGTCTACGATCAGAACACAGATGCATCCAAGCCCAATATCTACAACATTGATAAAACACCTGCTGCAAACATTGCCGGCGGACCA
>Ga0207433_10014430_pt1 | contig 11448 bp, 8 predicted proteins | sample YelNatPaOPGAMG01_FD_187559 | JGI IMG/M metagenome (GOLD analysis project Ga0207433, IMG submission 187559) | Hot spring thermophilic microbial communities from Obsidian Pool, Yellowstone National Park, USA - OP-RAMG-01 (SPAdes) (version 3) | ecosystem: Environmental > Aquatic > Thermal springs >...
CGGATACATTGTATGGGGTGCGGTCCTGGAGTATACCATCGGCGCCTATGCGAGCGCACTGTATGTATCTGCTCGTGCGGTCGCGCCAGGCAATCAGGATCTTGCTGCCGTCATAACCAATTCCGGGCAGTTCCTGTATCCCTGTCGCACCGACTACCTGCACGCCGTTTCGATCCATTACCACGCCATCCGAGTTCACGCGAGCAGCATAGATATCGGTGCCGCTGGTGGTTGATCTGTTATCTTCCCAGGCAACCATCCATGTACTGTCAAATGCGCACACTTTCGGATTGTTTTGCGCGCCAGTGATGCCATTAGCGCCGGTTAAATCACAGGAAATAATAATATCGCCGGCCAACCTTACACCGTTTTTAGCAACCCGACAGCCATAGATATCGGTATCGGTAATACTGGCATTCCGGGAATCGCGCCAGACAACGAGGAATGTTGTTCCGTTATAAGCGATGTCGGGGTTCTCTTCATTGCTTCCTGCCTGGGTCGAGATGCCCATAACTCTGCTAAGGGCGCCATCACCGCTAATTTTACAACCATAAATATCCTGAGTGCCGCCGCGCGAATCCTGCCATACGACCTCGAAACCGGCTCCATCACTCGCAACCTTTGGATATGCCTGCGTGCCTGAACTGCCGGAGATGAGGATTCCCTGCTTATCTATGACCTCACCCGTGGAAAGGACTCTCGCGCCGTAAATATGCTGCACCCCCAGGCGCCTATCGGCCCATACCACAAAATATACTTTACCATTCCAAGCAACCGCGGGAGTAATCTGCTCCGCTGTTGCAGTGGAAATAGCTATACCAGCCGGATCAAGCACATCGCCATTGGGACCGAGCCTGGTGGCGAAGATATCAAGGTCAATACCTCTGGAATCCTGCCATACAGCCAGGAACCCATTCAATCCGGCAGCCATCTGCACCCCATCCTGACTGTTCGTAGCAGCGCTGAAGGTTGAGCAGAGTTGATTTTCCGGTCCGACAATCGGATCGATCACAATCGGAAACCGTGCTGTTTTCACATAGCTCTCCGGTACACTGATTGCGAGGTGATCTCCATTGATGGTGGGCATGCACCGGTATTTGCGCTCATTCGCATCGATTACGGTTACCGAGCCATAACGAAGGACAGAGCTACCTTTTCCGTCCACAAACCGCCATCCTCTGGAAGCTTTTATGGGATGGAGGGTGGTATGGATTATACCATTGATAACGATACCACCGGATTTTGGGCGGGAATCTATCACCCACGACTGCTCCACCCCGTTCTCACGAGCCGTATAGATCTCACTAAATGCGGCTTTATGGCGGAATGTAACAGTATCCGATGAAAGTTTCTCAACTCGTGAAGAGCCGGGTCGAAGCACTTTATCCCCTACCCTGACTGAACGAAGTGAGAAAATAAAAGCTGGTTTTATGGCGGACTCAGCATGATAGGCGAGTTTTCCGGGCTCGATACGAGCGGAATATGAGCTCAACCCGGCATTGAATCCACCTTTAGATGGCACAAGAGTGCCGGCTGCGGCTGCTCCGGTCGCAAGCGCGAGGAGCAGCGCTGTGAGGGTGCGTTTAGAGCGCGCCATGCTAAACAGGGTTCTGACCATACGGGGATCATCCTCCTTGACCTTGGGTTCCTGATAATAATGTATGCCTGCCTGAAAGCTTGAACAGTATACCCGCTGAACATAACAACAAACCCAAGATTGGAGAGATTTTTGATGAGTATAACGAGCTGAACCATATCGTAGTCGAGCTTGACACACAATAGCACTATATGACAAACTCAGGCACATTCTGGCATATATCTTGCATCTTCAGATGCTGGTGGGTTCTTAATACGACAGGTAAATAAGTCTATCGATCAGCCAGCGCTTGCGGATACAGCAAGCTCTGTTCCTACAACCAGCTCAGCAGCATAAGGAGGACAGAGTATATGCGAGCGTTGCTACTGACCGCTATGTTCCTGGCGGTTGGACTCGGGTTAGGCACGGCTATTCCGAGCAAAGTTTTGGCCGTGCCTTACAGTGCAGAGGTCGTGGGAACCAAGGTTAATGTCGCGGGCCAATGCACATGGACATATAAGGTGAGTAATACAAGCACCAGTTCCGACTACTCTCTATGGCTCTTCGCTGTTCAGGTAGACGAAGGCGCCGATGTAATCAGCGCAACATGCCCGAGCGGTTGGATTGCCGATACGGACAGCATGCCGCATTTCATTACCTGGGAATACTTTGCCTCGGAGATGCCGGCCGGAACCTTCAAGACAGGGTTCGATGTCGAATTCAACCGAGACCCAGTCTCTCAGGTCTATACGGCGATGTTCGACAACACGGCGACGGGCGAAAGCCCTTCAGTCGACGGAGTTGTCCTCACTCCCGAGCCAGCCGGTATAGCAGCCCTGCTGACCGGACTTGCTCCGCTTGCCGGCCTCATAGCGAGACGGCGAAATCGAGTTAAGCTATCGTAGAGAATAACCCGGGTATCCGCGACATAACTCCGGATACCCGGGAACTCCCCTTAATTTCCCCCGCAATCAGAATGCATAGTCCTTGATTTGGGTATACTCAAGTATAGTAGAGCTATGAAAATTACCGAACCCTCAGCCATCGACCGGCACGCAGCCCGAATACGACACGGCAGCCTGCTGGTCCGGCAGATAATTGCATATCTTGGTCCCGGGTTCTTCGTAACCGTAGGATTTATAGATCCGGGCAACTGGGCGACGAATATAGCCGCCGGATCGGATTTCGGCTACAGCCTGCTCTGGATCGTAGCTCTGAGCACGGGCATTCTGATCCTGTGGCAGCATATATCAGCACACCTGGGAATAGTGACAGGCAAGTGCCTTGCCGAAGCCGTACGCGAATACTGTCGCCCGGGAGCAAGCTTTGTATATGGCATAACAGCTATGCTTGCTACCATCGCAACCGCGCTCGCGGAGATTCTCGGCGCCGCGATAGGGCTTTATGTGCTGCTGGGAATACCCATTCGCGCGGGAACTGGAGTGGCTGCGATCGCCGTCATCGCTGTCATCTGGTTCCAGCGCTCCACAGTCCTCGAAAAAGTGATAGTAGGTTTCGTCAGCGCCATCGGCTTGTGCTATCTGGCGGAGCTTTACCTGGTTTCACCGAACTGGGGCGCCGCAGCGTATCACATAGTAGTCCCACAGCTTAACTCCCGCAGCGTGCTGATAGCGGTGGGAGTGCTGGGCGCCGTCGTAATGCCACATAATATGTATCTGCATTCAGAAGTGATACAAAACCGCCAGTGGAAGGGCCAATCGGATGCGGAAACGAGACGCCTGCTCAAATTCGAGTTCGTCGACACATTGCTCGCAATGCTGGCCGGGCTCGCCATAAACTCCGCAATGATCATAGTGGCTGCATCAGTGTTTCATGCACATGGTATACATGTGGACGATCTTATTCAGGCGTCAGCAACCCTGAAGCCCCTGGCAGGCAACATCGCAAGCCTGCTATTCGGCATCGCGCTCCTGTTCGCCGGTGTTTCATCATCGGTAACCGCCGCGATGGCGGGCGGAACGACTTTCAGCGGATATCTGGGAAAAGAGACAAGAATCGAAAGCCGATGGTTCCGTATTGGAATGATTCTGACGGTTATACCGGCATGCCTGATTATCCTGGGTATCCGCGACACATTCCAGGCTCTTATCATAAGCCAGGTCTGCCTGAGCCTGCAGCTCCCATTCACGATGCTTCCACTGTTTCTACTGACAAACAGCAAGCGCGTGATGGGCAAGTATAAGAATGGGCAGATTGAGAACGTATTAATGGTCCTGACCGGGCTTATGATACTCGTGTTAAATGCGCTCCTGATTTACAGCATCTTCGGAGGCAAGTTCTAAAGCCCGGCCAGGCATATTCTAATGCATGATTTTCGCCCATGAGGCGGCGTAGTCGAAGTCAGGCGTGCGCTCATCGGTATGGCACGATCTGCAGGTTTCCTCGCCGGCTTTTCCGAACCCCTTCGCGGGAGCCTTTATATGATCCTGACCAGGACCGTGGCAGGCCTCGCACTGTATGTTAGCCAGCTGCGGCGTATCTTTGAAGTTGCTGAACCCGTTGCGCACCGAGGTGCCGGTGGTGTGACACCTCACGCATTCCGGATCGAACTCCTGCTTTGTCTTCTGAAGAGTAGTCATTGCATGCGCATGGCTGGAATTAGCCCATATATCGTAGATCTGCGCATGGCAGTCCTTGCACTTATCAGAGGTGGTGAATGGGCTCTTATGCAGGCGTAATCTCATCTGGTTCAGATCGAGCCCTCGCTTAGTGAGCAGCGCCTCAGCGTTCTTCTTGAACTCCGCAGCGGTATCGAGGACCACCTTTTTGACTCTCTCATTGTAATCGTCGTAAACCTTGACCATTGCCGGGTCTTCATCGTAGCTCCGGTCAAGATAGAACAGAGTATGCTTCGCGCTTTTGATCCGAGCATCCGTGCCGAGTTCGAGGTCGAGCCTGCCGAGACTCCAGTTCGTGGAAGTCTCGCTGTTTATAAGTACAGCGCCACCCAGTTTCTTCACCGGCGCTTCTATGGAGTTACTATCTTTAACTGGAAATATACGCGCAGAGCTGTGTGGGTGAGATGTGAGAATCAGGTCGATTCCCTGGATTTTATCCAGACCGCTGTCAGCTGCAGGTACACCGTGATAGACCAGCACGACAAGATCAGCCTTGGCTCGCGCCTGCTTCACTATAGCGCCCAGGCCTTCCAGGGGATTTTTAGCTTCCATGCCAAAGGTTGTAGTCAGAGCAGCGCCGACAAGCGAGCCATCCACCACTCCGATCACAGCGACATCGAGCCCGCCGGAAGTGTGGCATATCACAAATGGCGGATAGAGCGGCTTTGTTTCACCAGTTTTGTAAAGATTCGCGCAAACGATCGGAACGGACTTGGGATCAAAGCGCTTGAGATACTGCACATCCCTTGCCCCGAGTTCTTCCTCGCCGGGAGCCATCGCATTATAACCGAGGATCCCAATCGCCTTGCTCGCGACATCAGCTTTGAGATCAGCCTGAAATCCTGAATCACCGCCGCAGAGATCGCCGCCTTCGATCAGGAGCACATCTTTGGCACTAGAGCGAATGGACTTCAACAGGGTCAGTTCACGCCCATAACCGCCAAACCGAAATTTAGTGCAGTTACATGACCTTATCTGCCCCTGGGCTGATGCGGAATAGAGCAGCACCAGAGATGATGGTATAGTCTTCTTATGCGAAACAACAGCCACCGATGAATGCGCAGCGACAGGCTTTGCAGGAGTGGCGTTAATTACCGGAGGAATAACCGCGGCAAGCGCGATTGTGACGCATGCTAAGAGTTTCATGCCTGATTGCCCCTTTCTTGCCAAAATCAGGCACTCAAGCCGGCGCCCCATTCCATGCTGTATAATCAGTAAGGAGGACACCGGCCTGTGTGCCTGTTAAACTGGGTTAAATACCCCGTTTCTCGCTATTTGGTTTTTGGGTTCCTTGCGAAGTCATATCCATCTTCGGCATCGGGCGGATCTCGTATCCCTTGGGAAGATCGAAGAGGGAATCAGGAACCTTGATTCCTTCGTCATATGCGACATACGTTACGGTGACCGTGTCCATGACCTTGTGTTTGCCCTTAAGATAGAGCTTCACAGGTTTACCGGACTTCACCCCTATCCAGAGCTTGCACGCCCGTTTGGTTGTGGGCTCGGTGTAGGAGTATACGTCGCAGAGCTGCTTATTGACCGATTCCCGGGCCAGCTTTACGGCTTTCACTTCTTTAAGAAACGCTTTGGGCGAGCCCGCCGGTCCCGGCAGGAGAGCCTTTGGATTTCCGCGAGAAGAGTCTTTCGGATACTGCCCGGCAATCTTTCGTAAAGGGTTGATCAGGAATACTCCCCGGCTGTTTTTCACGACGCGAAGAGGGATTGAACCACTCTTGGCATCCCAGCGCATCAGATTTCCTTTCACCCACAGCTCTCTGGTGCCCATATTACCGAAGCTTTGGGACTGGAGTTTTGCCTTATAGTGTACAGCCACCGGCGTTGGGGTTGCTGCCCCCGCAGCCGTGCCCAGCGATAGAATGGCGCCGATCAGAAGAAAAGTATTTCTTACCTTCACTTTAGTTCCTCCTACCTGCCTTGGCCTGATAGATGGCCGATTGCTTTCCTCATGGCCCCTTGGTGTTAGCTCGTTAATTTGCAGTCTAGAGATTATTTGATTTGATTGGGTTTTATTTTCTGGGAGCCGCCGAAGCGACCCCCATTATTGCATTTGGTCCCGGTCCTAATCAGGCCCTGTACGGACTTGGTTCAGACCAACTTACTTGGCCGGCTGACCGATGCCGGTGGTCTGGAGAATATACTCTACGTCGATGAGAAGCTTGCAGCAAGCAGGGTTCTCCAGGCTGTTGGCGATACCGGTGCCAGGTCCGGTCGGGTTCGGGAACGAGGGGGAAGCGCCGATGCAGGCGTCCATAACCTCGAGCTCGAAATCGGCCAGGATCGAGGAAGCGGTAACCAGGTCACAGTTGGTGAACGCAGTCTGCGCGGAAGCCAACTTGAACTGAAGCATCGTGTAAAGCGGCTCGTCGGAAACGAGCGGTACTTCATCCAGACCGAAGGGCAGCTCGTGGAAGAGCTCGAGAAGGTTGCTAAGGGCCGTCAGATTAGATTCCACGTGCCATACCCACTGCTCGACATGGACCCACGCAGGCGGGTTCGGGCCAAGAGGGCCGTCATCGTCGAACAGGTTCGGCGTGCCGTAAAGGATGGTCAGTGTGAATGTGGTGGAAGGAATCTCATACATGAGAGGCCACCACGTGCGGATATTGGGCGTGCCCTGCTGAGTCACGGTGTGCTCAGGGAAAATCGGGGTAACGCCATCCGCAGCGAACTTGCACTGCACGTGCGACGGTGTCTGCTTAACCAGAGTTACGTTCTTGATTGTCCAGGACTGGCCGGGAACCTGAGCAGCGGCCACGAAGTTGGCCCAGTCGGTTCCGGGGACGATGGACAGAACGCCAGGAGCAGCGCTGATGACGGGTGTCGTAATCGTAGTGTTATAACCGCCGAAAGCGGTGCAAGACGAGGTTGCAGGGCAAGCCTGGAAGACTGGTATAACGTGCAGTCTAGGTGTGCTAGCAACCCGACCGGCCATGGTCGGCACGGCGAACAGCATGGTCAATGCCAAGACCAGAAGTATAATCCTTTGCATCGTATAGCCTCCTTGAGGTAAACAGAGAATTTATCTGTTGTGCCGCACTAGCGTGCTTCCTATCCAGGGGCGCGGGCAGCACCTCCACGCTCCATCCGGAACGAATCAATTAGATTGTTGTCCCGGATGCCGGACAGGCCGTTCAACTGTCCAAGGCGATATCTACCACCTCCTTGATTGAATTACATCGGGCGGGCTCCATTCCTACGGGCTCACCCCACCGAGGGCAGTTGCTTGACGGCCTGCCGGTGTCTTGACAATGACCTGATCACCGGCTACAATGCACCTGGCCGACAAAGCGATCCCTACCCAGACCGTTCTTGGAGGCCATGGCTGAGAAGAACCACTCTTCTCAGCCCCCTTCCTTTTCAGTTTTCACGACAGGATTTAGCGACTGGGTCGCCGGTCCGGTTCTCTCCAGAAGACCCCACTGCAGGCCCCTTTCAGCAAGGTCTTTAATCCCGCGGAGCGCAAGTTAACCTCGTGCGTTTAGCAGGATTGTCTAGCGGGAAAACCTAGACCATTCATCTATCGATGTTCCGGGCGGGCTTGCTTGCCCGCCACAATGACCAGCCCAGGCAGAATACCCAGGCCGCCTGCTACTTCAAACCTACCATTCATATAGTTATTTTTATTTTGTCACCAGCACAGCATTATCACCATATATCGCAACCTCAACCATACATTGTTCTTCATGTGGCTCAGCTATACATTTATTGGCAACACCCTTACTCATCTGTTTCTTATATTGGCACGATTATTGCACTGCATCAGCCAGGCATCACGGTTCAAGGGTAGGGATCGATATGCAATATCTGAATAAACACACCAGAAGGTGGGGCCGCACCGCGGCCCTACTGGCAATCGCGTCAGTTCTTGGGATGAGCATGGTGGGAGCGGCGTCCTGCGACCCTCAGTGCTCCACCTATAGAGATGACGCACAGAGAACCGGCAGGTCCGGTATGGAGCTCACATATCAGCCGACGCTGGCGTGGAGCATGCCCGTGAATACGGGTTTCACCCCGGTCATCGGCCAGAATGGAACGCTCTACTACGGCACCTATGACAACTACATGTACGCACGGAACGGAGACGGCACTGTTAAGTGGGCTTACAGAACAGAGTCACCCGCGTGCGGAAGTGCCGCTTTAGGCGCCGATGGATCGGTGTATTTCGGAACCACAGGCCAGATCGTCGCGCTTAACGCTAACGGGACATCGAAATGGGCTGCTTCGTTCAGGTTCACAAGTACGTCTCAGCCCTCTCCCGTACTGCTCGGTAAAGATGGGACAATTTACTTCGGCGCAGATGACAACAGCATGTATGCCGTCAACCCGAATGGGACGTTGAAGTGGAAATGTTCGGTGGGAGGAAGTATCCGCCAGGCTCTCAGTATGTCCCCCGACGGATCAACTCTATATGCATCCTGCGCGGACGGTCGCATCTACGCAGTCGACACGGGTGGAGTGGTAAAGTGGAAGTCGAACGTGATCTCGCCCACATACAACTGCGCAGTCGGAGACGACGGCACGATCTATGCAGGCAGCTCCACCGGTGATTTCTACGCATTCGCATCCGATGGGCACATGCTGTGGAGCTTTAAAGCCCAGAGCAAGATAACCTGCGCCGCGGCTATCGCATCTGACGGCACCGTCTACTTCGGCAGCCAGGATCTCAACCTATACGCACTCGATTCCAGCGGCCATCTGAAATGGACACGCCGCACAGGAGGACCGCTCTACTCAGCACCTACAATCGACAATCAGGGAAATATAGTCCTCGGCGCCTGGCCTGCGGATATCTACGCACTGAACCCCGTTGACGGCAGCACCGAATGGACCCGCACGGTATCGAGCGTATCAGGAGCATCGATCAGTGGACCTGTGGTCCTCGGGCAGGAGGGTGGATTGGGGACAATATATGTCCTCGATTATAACAGCAAGACCTACCTGACCAATCTTACGAAGTATACAGGGCCTGTTCATCCAGAGCCTTCATCGCTCGCGGCTCTCGCCGGCTTTGTAACAGGCTTGGGTCTGATAAAAAGCCGCAGACGGCGGAAGTAGAGTTTCGAGCAAAGGATTTCCCGTAACAACACATAATTGTAAGAACTACTGAGTTTCTAGTAGTGTAGTGACAATCTGGCAGAATGTTTCGCACACGCCAGTACGTCGCATAACTGTATGAAACTCATTAATACAACTTAGCGACCGGGACATACGCGGGAGCGGCGCGGGCCTATTCGGGCTTGCGCCGTTCTTGCGCTTGATAGTCCTGCATCAGCTTTGCCGCGGCAGCCTCTGCCAATTCTGCGGCATGCAACATGGCATAGTCCAGGGAAACGCCTGAAGATATCGCATAAATCGATGATAAGCCGGCTTCGCGAAGTTTATCAATATCACCTGATACGGATCCCGCGATTGCAGCCACGGGCACTCCCGCTTTCGATGCTCTCACAAGCACTCCGCCAATTGCCTTCCCATAAGCCGTCTGTTCGTCGATTCTGCCTTCACCGGTTATGACCAGGTCCGCGTTCATTACCGCTTCATCGAACGATGCCGCATCCAATACCATATCGATGCCGGATCTGAGCTTTGCCTTTAGAAAAACAGCCAGCGCCGCCCCAAGTCCACCCGCGGCTCCGGCGCCGGGAGTATCTATTATATCGACACCGATATCCCGTTTTAATATACCGGCATAACGAGCCAGGGCGGCATCGAGCAGCTCAACCATCTCCCGATCAGCTCCCTTTTGCGGACCAAAAACCGCGGAAGCCCCCAATGGCCCGCAAAGCGGATTCGTAACATCACATGCGACTTCAACCCCAATTCTATCAATAGGAAAAATGAACCCGTCCATGTCTACCCGGGCAAGGCGTGAAAGCACGGCGCCGCCCGGTGGAAGATCGCGGTCTTCGGCATCGAGGAATCTCACCCCAAGAGCGCTCATCGCACCGGTCCCGCCATCATTGGTAGCGCTTCCTCCGATACCAACCACGATTTTCTCCACACCCTCCCGAGTAGCAGCAAGCAGAAGCTCGCCGGTGCCATAAGTACTGGTGATAAGCGGATTTCGCTCCTGCTCCGCAAGCAGATAAAGACCGGATGCAGCTGCCATTTCAACCGCCGCGGCACGCCCTCCGCCCAAGATCCCATAACGGGCATCGACTTCGCGAAGCAGCGGATCATGAACACGCACATAGTGGACTTCACCCCCGGTAGCCCTAACGAGCGCATCGACAGTTCCCTCGCCTCCGTCTGCTATCGGGATGACTATAACCTCAATCTCTGAGGAGCCGCCACCAGACCGAAGCCCACGCTCGATCGCGGATGCCGCCTCTACCGATGATAAGCTTCCCTTAAATGAATCGGGACATACGATAATCTTCATAATTCTACTCCTGCAATGATGGTATTATACACATCGGTTTGGGAGCATGTCGAGGAGTTACCTGGGGTTGTCGAGCCTATAAAGCTAATATAAGAAAGGCTGCCCCATTGGGAGCAGCCCGACTTAAGAACAGGTCTTTATTAAGGTATCAGGCACGCCGCCTGCGCAGCGCAAGTCCACCCAGAAGAGGCGCGCATCCAGCAAAAGCCAGTGCCAGGGTGCTGGCATCAGGTACCGGCTCCATACTAAACCGGCTTGTGCCGCTGGCGTCATCACCACCGGAAAGGCTGAAGCTGTATTGCGATCTCATACTGCTTACGGAGGTACCAACAGTAGCAAGCCCTGTTGGCGGGAAACGATCGTTCTCCGTATTTGTGGTAGTCGGCTGAGCACTGAAGCTCGGAAGCAGATCGGCAAATACCGTGCCTCCATTATACGTTGCCTCGTATGCCTTACCTCCGGAGAAATTGCCATCCAGGGTAGCTCCGTTGTTATCAGCAGTCAAAGTAAGGCCACCGGTAGCGAATGCCGTCGGGTTATTAATCGGAGCAAATGTTAACGTCCCCGAATCAATGAAGACATTCACTGGAACAAATGCATGGATGGCAAAATCCAGACTGATCGCGGGATCACCCTGAACACCGAACGCAAGGCTGGTAAGCCGACCAAGCTGATTCCCACTGTAAACAAGATCGACCGGTTGATCGAGCTGATACGACCATGTATTACCGGATTGGACGGGGTTGTAGGTCTGCTGCCACACAGCAGAATTGTCAAGAGACGACACACGAATTGTAACGGGCCCATTCATATTCGCAGCCGACGCCACTACG
>Ga0207433_10014437_pt1 | contig 11440 bp, 8 predicted proteins | sample YelNatPaOPGAMG01_FD_187559 | JGI IMG/M metagenome (GOLD analysis project Ga0207433, IMG submission 187559) | Hot spring thermophilic microbial communities from Obsidian Pool, Yellowstone National Park, USA - OP-RAMG-01 (SPAdes) (version 3) | ecosystem: Environmental > Aquatic > Thermal springs >...
GCACACCATGTATAGATTCCCTCATAGAAGCAATTTCTAAGCTGATGAACAATGAATCTCTTTTAAAGAGGTTATCGGAAAATGCTAGACGTGAAGCTATAACCCGTTACGATTGGAAAATTGTAGGACGATTGTGGAAGAACATAATTGAATACGTACTAAAAAGTGAAGCTAGACTCACATGAATCACACAAGTAATAGAAGGCTTGTAATTATTATAGGAGGATCATTAACAACGAGTAGGATAGCTCATCTTAGGAAGATATTAGAAATAGTAGTAAGACTGTTTAGTAAAATTATAATAGTGCATGAGGGACTCTACCCTCTTATTCTAAAAAATAAAAGAATAGAAGCAATCTGTACAGGTGTCCCGAATATAGAGGCTAAAATGTCATTCACATGGAGAGCTATAGGGTACGTGATTCAAGAATTCAAGAAGTACAAAAAAATTCTGAGGCATGTTGAAGAAAAGGACATCGTTTTGTTTCTAGGCATTTACCAACCCATATCCTTACTCTCTGTAAAATTACGCAAATGTCCCTCAATAATTTTCGGAGGAGGATTTGATATTACTCGTTCCATTATGCAGAACAAATTCTTTAGTACCATATACTTTTTTTTCAGGTGGTCGTTTCAGATCAGTATGCTCAAGCACTTTGATAGGATTATTCTGGAAAGTCATTCAGTTAAAGACTTTTATAATTTAGATAAGTTCAACAAAAAATTACTTTATGCACACTTATTTATACCCAGCATTTTTACCTTAACTAATCCCTTCAATAAAAGAGACATTGACTTAGCTTTCATGGGAGTTCTTTCTAAAGAAAAGGGCATTATTGAATTTTTAAAATCTTGCAATATACTTAAAAACAAAAATGTAGCTATAAGAGTAGTAATTTGGGGTGATGGAGTACTTAAAGATCAAGTAGAACAATATATTGACGAAAACAATCTATCTACTTTAGTTCAGCTTAAAAACTTCATCGATTTTCATATGGTGCCAAAAATGCTCAACAAAATAAAACTACTTATCATACCATCTTATTCTGAAGGCTTACCTAATATACTGTTGGAAGCTATGGCATGTGGAACCCCAGTCTTGGCAACACCTGTTGGCGGGATTCCAGATTTAGTCAAGGAAGGAGAAACTGGTTTCTTGCTTAAGTCCAATAATCCAGAGCATGTAGCTGAAAGAATAATTGAGCTCTTAAACAAGCCCGAGATTCTAGAAAAAGTGAGCATCAACGCATACAATTATGTTAGGGAAAACTTCAGCTTTGAGAAAACTTTGGAGTCTTGGCGGAGAATATTTAGTGAACTGGAGTCGAGTGAGTAGGTGAAAGCATCTTTAGTCTCCTATAACTATGTTGGAGAAGAATGTTTAGATCAATATTATACTCCTATATATCACAGTACGATCGTGCATGATTATAGTGTGAGAGTACAAAAATGATAACAGTGATAAAACTGAATTGATACGGTTAAATCGTCAAAAAAATGAACGGAAAACTTTATCAACCTCTCTTATCACTTTTGTCATTGGTGATGATCAAAAAATGACGGTGATAAGGACCGAGAAGCAACTGTATGAGTATGTAAGAAATGGCTATAAGCCGTATCTGATGAAGAGTGTGAACCGCTGGTATCTCAGGCGTGGGAGGGAGAGGCACATAATAGTCAGAAGTCTTGAACCTTTAGCACAGTCAATTAGGGAGAAGATGTTGGAGATGGAATTGCCTCCAGTACCAGTCAGCGTCATTCAAGATATGAGACGAGCTGAACTACCTATCCAAAAAATATCCGACGTTACAGGCTTACAAAAAAGCACAATCTATGCTGCGTTTGAAAAGAAACCCCATGAGGTTGTTAAGCCAAGACCTCATGCGACGGAAAACGTTGAAGTTAAGGAGGAGGTTAAAGCGGTAAACCCACTAGAAGAGGCATGGAAGAGCATTAACGAGTTCCTTAATCGTGCTGGAAAAGATGCTGATGCGCTTTCAAAGCGACTACTTTCTGACGAGAAATTTGTGGAAAGCATAAATGAATTGATCTCCTTGGGAACCGCATCGTTTGGCATTTTGCTCGCTTCAAATGTTAAGAATGAAAAGCTTAGCCAAGCCCTGCGTGAAGGGGCTAAGAACGTGCTAGAAAAGAGCTCCTCGAACGCAAAGGCTAAGACTACTGCATGAAGGCTTTTCCCCCTGTATACCCATAAGGAGAGCGTAAAATATTCGTATCTCTCAAGAACTATTGGGACGAAAAAATCATCGTAGACGTGAATTTGAAGATCCTCTTCTTCCTTGGCACAAGCTGGACTAAGTGAAGGTGCGACGTGGTTGCTGTCAAAGTATTCTCTCCAAAGAGCTTGAGGATGGCTGGCTTTAAGAGCTGGAAAAGATATACCAATATATAATGTTGTTCCAATCTTCTGGGTTGAAGGCGCATTTGTCTAGATGTTTAACGTCTTTTCATCATAATATTTTGCCCATAACATTCTTGATGTTGAAGCCTAAGGTTATCATTGTATCTTTGCCTAACGGTGGCCTGCTGTAGGCACACACCTAGCATCAAGGCTTATTCGTGTAAAGGTGGTGTTTGACGTGAGAGATGAGTGGGAGGACTATGTTATTGGTAAAGCTTCCCAAAAGGCCTTTCAGATGAGCCTACAGGTTGCTTAAGACCTTAAAGAAGATGAAAAACATCAACTTTTTCGACTTTACCTCTAAAGTGAGCATGCTAATAGTTTGCAAACTAATGCGTGCTAATATAGGAGGGGTTGAATGAAGAGGCTCAAACTTCTTGCATTTGCTCCTCTTCATGGCATTGGTGGAATGAGTGTTAATGAAGGACAGCTTATTAACGCTCTCTCAAAGTATTCTGATTCTATATATGTTTTTAGTTTCGTTAGTATTAGGCAGATAATATTTAGAAAGATACCCAAACTCGTGTTTCCCATGAACAAGAACGTTAAAGTCATATTGTCGCCTGGCCTCCCTTTACAAATAATTTTTTTGCCAATTATAGTGTTCTACTATGGTTTAATTAGCTTACTCTGTTTGATAATTCAAAAATTGCTTAATATTAGCATCATATATCTTCGTGATAAATATGTAGGAGTGCCCATGCTAATGTTGAAGTCTTTCATCAGAAAGCCCGTTGTAATCAAATTCGGAGGTTTTACTGCTGATGAATTACCCCCTAACCTCCGTAATTTACCTTTATTTGGAAATATTTTTTTAGCGTTAGAGAGGCTCGTCGACACATACCTGTTGCGGCACGCAGATATAATTTTAGTACCAAGTTTGACCATGATAAAGTACATAGAGAAAGTATTTAATGTTAAATGCAAAATTTTGCTATGTCCTGCTGGTATAGATCTTGGAAAAATTAGAAAAATTGTTCATCGAGAAAATGTTAAGGGAGATAAAGTTAGAATAGGATTTTTAGGATCTTTGGCTTGGTGGCAAGGTGTAGATATTCTTGCCGAAGCGGTCGCGATGGTAAAAGAGAAACTTCCAAACGTTGAATTATTTATTGTCGGCGACGGTTCTATGCGGGAAGAAGTTTCAAATCTGTGTAGGAATTACAAAATAAAGTACACTATAACAGGATTCGTTCCCCACGAGGAAGCTTTAAAATATTTGAAAAGCTTTGACGTCCTTGTCTTACCGAGGTTGAAGACATCAGTTACAGAAAAAACCATACCAATAAAAATAATTGAGGCTTGGGCCTTAGGAGTACCCGTGATAGTAACGCGTCATAGGGTGTTTGTTGAGATGGGTTATAGGGATCAAGAGCATTTAATATACTGTGAACCTAATCCAAGGGATGTAGCTGAAGCCATGCTCTTACTTTTACGGAATGACGATCTAAGACAAAGATTGGCTGAAAATGCCTCCAAGCTAGCTGAAAATTATGATTATAATAAAATAGCAGAAAACATTCTTAAGAATATAAGTGAATTCCAATAGATAAAGTGTAGTATTAAATGTTTGCTGAAATAGGCTCTAAAGCTAAAAAAGCCTCTTTTAGAATGTTATATTCTCCAGTAATACTACTAATAACAACATGCTTGATGATATCATCTCATTTTACATTAGTAGCTACTGGCACGTGTACAAATTTGCTTGGAATTATGCTTACAAATATCCTATTTTACTTAATCCCTGGCTACTATGTTATTGCACTTACTACTAAAAGGAAATTAGACGCATTAGAGTTGTTGGTAGAATCATTCATTCTATCTTTCATCTTAAATAATTTAATTTCTGCAATCCTTCTGGTGTTGAGAATAAGTACTAATATGTTCATTTTTGTTCATTACCTTTTTATTTTTTCTTTAGCTTTACTATTTTTTATTAACAATAGAAAAGGTTATTACGTATCTGATAAAAAAGACTTGCTAATAATCTTCGTATATTTATTTTCATCGCTTTTACTCATTTACTTACTACTTGGCTTAAATAGATTTCTTATAGAAGATGAAAGCGCATATGTTTTTCTTATAAAAAGAGCGATATCATATGGAGAACTCATTCCAACAGGAGTGGCATATTATGATTCTCCTGTGGTGCAGATTATTTATGGAAGACTTTTGTGGACAGTGATGCTTAGTTCCTATGCTATGTTAAATGGTGGAAACGCTTTAATGGCGTATTTGATAAATTCACTATTTTTACCAATTATGGGCATAACTGGTGTTATTCTTTTAAGAACAATTGCAAACGGTAAATTTGAACTTCTAGAACTTCCTGCCTATATTTTGATCGTAACAAATACATCGCTACTCTTTCATTCATCTTTCATTCTCAACGATTTAGTATGCGCCTCTTTAATATTAATAGCCGTATACTTTTTAATGAGGTCGCTTGAGCAAATGAATCGTGAAGTGATGTTCAATTTATCATATTTTTTAAAGTTTGTAATAATTTTAACAATAATTTTTCTAATAAAGGCAAACATATTAATATTGCTAACGTTGTATCTTCTTTACATTGTTTATATGGCTAAGTATAGAGTATATGAATCTAGCTTTTCTGGAAAAGTGATATTTTACTTATCGCTCATAACAATTTTATGTTACGAGTTTTTCGTAGATATTCCCTTCATCGTTGCCGGTTATTTTGTCAGAAATGAATATGTTGTTTCATTAGTAGGCAAATTTGTCGTAATAAGCCCACTTGAACTTATTATAGGTTTGTTTACAAGATCTCCTTGGCATCCAATTACAGTATTTGATTTAAGTTTTTATGATTTGATGGATAAATTCTATTCTGCAAGTAATGTCGATAATGTTTCATTACCTTTGAGCTCAATATTCCTTATTTCTCCACTTGTGTTTAAGTACGATAAAGAGTTTTGGGAAAAGATACATTTGAAAATCCTATCCTTGAGTATGATTGCCTCATTCTTTATTTACTATATTTCACTCTTATTTGACTCTTTAACTGATATTAGAAGATATTCTTTACCTATGATACCGTTGATTATATTGCTGTCCTTAATGGCTTTAACTGAGCTAATAAAGTCAAGAAAATGGCATTTCATTCTTTTAGCGATTCTTCCGTCTACACTATATTTGTACATTACACATTATCTACTTTTAAAGAGGGGGGGAGTTGCCATGTTTTTGGGATTGCCTAGACAAACATCCATGATGGAATTGCTCTTGCTACAACTTGCTACATATTTATCTGCGTTATGCATTAACGTTATAAATAGTGAGAAAATTACAGTACAAGTTAAAATTGCTAATAGAAGCTCAAAAGTATACATAAAAGCTCAAGAAATGATAATATTCATGTTGCTATTTGCTATAATCATTTGTAATTTTTCAACTTTCTCATGGAGTATAAGTAATTCTCTTTACTTAAAGAGCAGAGGATATGATAAGGTTGCTGGGGAACTACATAACCTATACAAATCTGAAGGCAAAACAATAATAATGACGAATGCGTATATTCAAATAAGATCATACTTAGATGAATCAAATGGTATTTTATTAGTCCCCCCTCCAATGTATGAGGATGAATTCATCAAGTTTCTTAGAGTTGCTCCCAATAATACATTGGTCGCCATTAGCTTAGATCCAAATGTAAACTATGAATATGCTAATTCGTGGATTAAAAAATATGTTAGTTTAGACTTTATCTCAATTAATATTCCAAGAGAAGAGGTAATGATAACCCCAAAACCATTTCTCGTATCATTTGAAACCATGAGCAACGATAGCGAAACATGCTTCTATGGAGGGCATCTAGTAGATGGAATGTTCGGTAAAGCTATTGAGTTGAATGGAGTTAATGAATATGTGGAAGTAAGTAAACCGCTAGGAGAAGAATATAGCATTGTCTTATGGTTTAAGCTAAACGATCTCCCGTCGAACTTTACTGAATATGGTAAAGCGTTGCTGATGAAGGGGAGAGATCCATACATTGAACTTTCGATAAGCATAACAAATGACGGAAGGATATCAATATTCGCTAATGATGGTAGTAAGCCCGTCTTCTCGCTACAATCAAATCCCGTAATCAATGATAGATCATGGCATCAATTAATACTGACGGTGGGTGATGGCACTAAAGTATATTTTGATGGCATGAAAATATTGGAAAGTCCTTTAAAGCCGTTATTAAAACTTCGAGAGCCTATTAGAATAGGCTCAGATAGACCCGGCTCCCCCTTTATTAATTTCCACTACTTTCCAGGGTTGGTTGATGAGCTTCAAATATATGATTTTGCTTTAAATGAGAATGATGTATCCAGTTATTGGTATGGGTTAAGGCTTGTGGAGAGTATAACTGTTAATGGAAATTTAATAAAGATATATCGTTTAGATACTAAGATACCATCACTTACAGGTACCTATACTCCTTTCACTAACGTAAACGTATCACTCAATACAAATGAAACGGGGGTAGTACTTTCCATTTCTCATGAGAAGGGGATGTCATTTATTGGACTTATAAAGACCATTCGATTCTCAAAAGTAATAGAAACACAGTTAAACGGAACTTCGCAGTACATTTTTCCATTTTATGAAGGAGAGGAATATGCTAGTAGAAGGATAGGCGTTTACCTGTTAAATTTTCCCACATTATTACTATACAATCTAAATAGTGGTGAAGTGGTATTCCAGGAAACATTACATCCAATTTTTTATTTAAGCTCATCAAACAGTTACCTTTTATTATCGATAATTGTTGTGCAAATAATCTGTTTCATCTATGCCACAAGAAGCTCTCTCACATAAAATATGTTTCATAAGGTCTCTTTGAAATCATTTACAAAAGAAAATATTCTAAACAGTTATTATGTTGACTTGAATTATTTCCTCAAATTATCAAAGCATTATACAAGGATAGTGTATGATGGAAATAGTATTCCTATGTTCATCTATGATGCTCCCTTGGGTCTCAAATATAATCCGACGACTATTTCCTTACATGCCATAGTAAGTTATCAGGCGGGTGATTACTTGAAATTTTTCAAATATACTCAATGGCTTCTAGAACACGCAGAAAACCTTCATCATTCAAATAGAAAAATGGTTTTTATCGAATTCCCCTTCCCTCCAAGAGCATATAAACCTTATTGGGCTTCTGGCATGACACAAGGTTTAGTGGCGTCAACAATGGTTCGTGCATACGTTATAACAGGTAATGAGGGCTATCTTACTTGTGCTCAAAGCCTCATTGAGGGCATGTTAACCCCAATAGATGAAGGGGGATGCTTATTTGTTGAGGGCGATAACGTTTGGATTGAAGAATATCCTTTAGAAAAACCGCCTAAACATGTTTTAAACGGATTAATATTCGCTATGTTCGGATTGTATGATGTTTATCTAGTTACACAAAACACGGAATATTATAGAACATTTAAAAAGGTATTTTTAACACTTGAGAAAAATATAAAACTTTATGATCTCTATCTGTGGTCTCGCTACGATGTTTCCCCTAGAAACATAGCTGATGAAAGCTATCATCTTTTAAACACGACACTAGTATATACAATTGCTAAACTAGAAAATTCTTTAAGGCTAACAAAAGTAGCAAAACGATGGTATGCAGGCTACATTATTTTGAGAAAACCTCTGGGACTCGGTCTACACGCCTATAGTAAAATTAAAATATAGTTGATATAAAATACAAAATAAAATGCAAATACCGTTTATCCTTACCAATAATAGGTGTGAAGTCCATTTACAGTTACATGCCATGAGATATAGTTTTCTAAAGCGACCGAAATATGTAATCACTCGGGAAGTAGTCCATCCATCAGTTCTAAAGGTTGTACAGATAAAAGATGGAATTTCATATTATGTTATGGCAGTAACGCCTTACCCAAGTCTTGACGCTAGATGGGAGAACCCCTCAATTGTTTTTTCAAGTGATGGTACTCAATGGTATGAAGGAAAAGTGTCGAATCCAGTATTTCCTCCCCCAAAAGATGCTGTTGTCTCTCGTGGTCCGCATAATTGTGATCCAGAAATAGTTTTTCATCAACGATCGAAAAGAGCTCTTTTATATTTCATCAATTGGGAAGATGGGCGCGCGCTCTTAAGAGTCCTAATGAGCAAAGATTTCATTACATGGTTAGATCTGGGACCTACCAACATTGAAACAATATTGCCAAATAAAGAAATTAGGGCTTCACCATCCATCGTTTACTTAGAAAATGAGGATAAGTTCATTTTATTTATTGTGCGCGATGATTTGAATATGAAAAGTATGCGTCGCATAGAAGTTTTTACTAGCAACGACGGTTTATCTTGGCATAAGAGTGGTGAGGCTTCTAATGTAGTTTCAACTTATGAGGGATCTCGCTTTTTCCCATGGCACATATCTGTTAGGAAAGTTGATGAAGAGTATTGGATGATAGCTGCGATGAATCACGGTAACTTAGGTTCTCCTCCTATGTACCTTTTCTTCTTTAGAAGCTATGATGGCATACAATGGGAAGGATATGAACACCCGCTTTTGGTTACATCCAATAGTGGGTTTGATGATGGGAAACTGTATCGTTCGGATTTTCTTGTTGATAATAGTGAAGTACATCTTTGGTACTCAGCGATGTCAAGAGAAAATAAATTTAGTATAGGTTACATAAGTGGAAAAACAAGAATACAAAAATCCAAAAGTAACAACATTGTTCTTTACTAGATTTTGAGGAGACTGTAAGAAGTTGAGCTTTAAAGTAAATGTATAATGTGAAATGTATTCTAATAAAGTTTGAGGGATTGAAGAAAGGGCTAAAATTGTTGTTTAGCAATAAAGTTATGAGGCTTGTTGAAAAAGGTAAGAAATCTTGAGGATCCTCTTCTTAACATCTGTTGATCATCCTCAAATCAAATACGAGGCTGAGTATTTAGGTAAGAGATTCTGTGTCACTTATATAGTTACTCCTTTTTTGGAAAGAAAACAGCTTCCGTACGCTTTCAAATGTCTTTTTAAAAATCTCCCCGAAGTTTGCATATCGTTATTAAAGCTGAGGGTTCCACCTATTCCGCAATTACGTTATTATATTTTGATGTCGAGCATCATTCTGAGTAAGGAAAAGTTACGTAGTAAAAAATACGATTTGATATACGCTCACTGGCTTTATCCGGCTGGATTTATAGGCTTAGTACTTTCAAAGATTTTTAACTGTAAGGTTGTCTCAGTTATTTGGGGTTATGATATTCAAGTAATACGCGGAGTCAAAAATTATAGTTTTCAAGGATTAAATAGAATAATAGTTAAGACCGTAATTGAAAAATCCGATTTAATAATAACAAACCACAAGATTCACAAAATACTCGCTCAACATCTTTCGAGTCCAACTGCTCACGATAAAATTCTTTATGTTCCTCCAGCAATTCCAGATATATCTGTAGGTGCTCAAGATGAGTTTACAATTGAACTTAAAGAAAAGTTACAATTTAATCTAGATAAACTCGGGGGAAAAAATATAATATTATATTCTCCATCTTTAAGACCCTTATATGGAATCATGGAGTTTGTGAGAGCTATTCCAATAATTAGTGCCTCTGTAAAAGATTGTATTTTTATTGTTGTAGGCAATGGTGAATTAAAAGACGACGTTATCAAATTCGTTAAGGAGAATGAATTAGGAGATAAAGTTTTTTTAGTGGGAAAAGTAAGCCATGAGTCCATGAAAGTTCTATATAAATTATCGACTTTGGTCTGCGACTTAGCATATCCTGGTACGGGAACAACGGCTTTAGAAGCGTTATGTTTTGGAAAACCAGTTATAGGCATAGAATCTCCTAAAACTGTCATAACACATGGAATTGATGGCTTCTTAATAAAAAAAGGTGATTATAAAAGTCTTGCAGATTATGTAATAACAATTTTAGAAGATTATAAACTAAGGGAGAAACTTTCCATAAATGCTAGAAAAACTTTTGAAGAGAAATTTATCATTCAAAAAAGGATAAACAGACTCTTAAAAATATTTAATAACGTGATCAAATAATCATGGTTGCTTTAGAACTAGTCGAAGGAATTTTGAGATGGAAAAACAAGAGATGGGTGCCTCCAACATTTAATGAATCAGGTTTAACCAAGTGGTTTTGGATGGCACAGAATCCTCAGAATCTGAAGATCGGTAAATATGTTGATATAGGCGCCTTCACATACATGAATGCACTTTATGGTATAGAGTTAGAGGACTTCGTTCAAATAGGGTCACACTGCTCGATCTACTCTGTTTCTACCATAGATGGGAAGATAGGTAAAGTTGTGATAAAGAAGAATGCAAGAATTGGAAGCCACAGCGTCGTCATGCCAAGAGTGACCATCGGGGAGAATAGCATAATTGGCGCATTTAGTTTCGTTAATAAGGATATTCCGACTAATGTTATAGCATTTGGTGTTCCAGCAAAGATTTATAAGCGATTAACGGACGATGAAGTAAACATTATGCTTAAAGCTATTGAAGAGGTGGAGAAAGCTAATAATGAAGGTGAAGCGTTATGAGTTGGAAGATACCTCTATTTAAAATCTACTGGGATGAAGATTGTGTAAGAGAAATTAATGAAGTTATCAGGAGTGGCATGAATTGGGCTGTGGGCTCTAAGGTTGAGGAATTTGAGAGGATGATAAGCACCTATATTGGAACAAAGTTTGCAGTTACATTTAATTCTGGGACATCGGCCCTTCATGCAATCCTTTTGGCATACAAAATACATGAGGGAGATGAAGTTATCGTTCCATCATTTACATTTATAGCGACAGCCAATGCAGCTCTTTTTGTGGGTGCAAAACCAATTTTTGCTGATATAGAGGAGGAAACCCTCGGACTAGATCCTGAAAGTGTTAATGAGAAAATAACAGAAAGAACCAAAGCAATTATAACCGTTCATTATGGAGGTTGCCCAAGTAAAGTGAGAGAGCTTAGAGAAATAGCGGATGACCATAAAATCCTCTTGATAGAGGAT
>Ga0207433_10014445_pt1 | contig 11436 bp, 9 predicted proteins | sample YelNatPaOPGAMG01_FD_187559 | JGI IMG/M metagenome (GOLD analysis project Ga0207433, IMG submission 187559) | Hot spring thermophilic microbial communities from Obsidian Pool, Yellowstone National Park, USA - OP-RAMG-01 (SPAdes) (version 3) | ecosystem: Environmental > Aquatic > Thermal springs >...
TGTGGACGATATGGGGACTTGGCCAAAATAGTGGCTAAAAATATAGCCTATGAAGTCAGTCACCCAATTCAACCGCCAAAAGCTGAATTAAAAATTCCGCCGCGGGCAAACCCGGGAATCCATGTGGGCTGGGTGGGGCATTCAACTTTTTTGATTTCTTTTTATGGAACTTATCTGCTTACTGATCCTAATTTTGCCGAACGTTTATTTATTGCCCGCCGGGTTGTCGGACTGCCTATCAAGCCAGAAGAAATAAGGGAACTCGATATTATCCTGGTGACGCATGCCCATTATGATCACTTTGATGTGGGGAGTTTAAAAAAATTGCCTAAGAAATCCCATCTAATAATTCCGCGCGGGAGTGTCGATTTAGTATTTAAATGGCCATTCCTAAAAGTCATGGAGATGTCCTGGGAAGATAGAAAGGAAATCCAAAATGTGCAGATAGAAGCCTTTCGCCCGGCGCATTGGGGGCAAAGGAGTTTCTTGGACAATAAAGAGCGGGGGTATAATAGTTACCTTATTTCTAAACAAGGACGGCATATTCTTTTTGCGGGAGATACTGGTTATACACCTATTTTCGCCCGGAAAGGCAAGAATATCGAAATTGATTTAGCCTTTTTCCCGATCACGGCCTACAAACCAGATTGGTTCCGCCGCAATCACGCTTCTCCAGAAGAAGCTTTGCAAATGTTTATAGAAAGCGGGGCTAAATTCATGATTCCCATGCATTGGGGCACTTTTATCCTTTCCCATGAGCCACTCAGCGAGCCTGTAGAGAGATTGAAAAAAGAAGCCCGACGCTTAGGAATAGATAACCGAGTAATCATTCTGGAACATGGAGAAACTTTTACATTTCCAGATTAAAAATATCCGCCGCAAAGAGCGCAGAGATCGCCAAGATATTTAAAAAATAAGACAAAGATTTTGAATTTTTAAAAGCTTTCCCATTTATAGTCAAAAATATTCTCGGCGTGCTTTGCGATCTCTGCGGCAAAATAAAGAGCGGTAAATAAAGATAAGAAATGATTAGGATTGGGCCGGCAGGTTGGTCTTATAAAGATTGGGACGGAATAGTCTATCCTGAACCCAAAGGGGCTAAGTTTGACCCACTGACTTATCTGGCTGCTTACTTTGACACTATCGAACTTAACAACACTTTTTACCGCCCCCCTTCTCCCCAAATGAGCAAGAGTTGGGTTAGAAGAGTCCAGGCTAATCCTTATTTTAAATTTACAGTCAAACTTTACCGCAACTTTACTCATGAACGTGAAGCTTTAAGTGAAGTCGATGAAAAAGTATTCAAAGAAGGCTTAGACCCCTTAGTCTCTGCCGATAGATTAGGAGCCCTGCTTGTGCAATTTCCATATTCTTTTCACGCTAACGAGACAAATTGGCAATACGTCCAGGATTTAGCTGAGAAATTTAAAGAGTATCCATTGGTTTTAGAAGTGCGGCATGGTTCTTGGGATCGGGCTTCTTTCTATAAATCTTTAAAAGAAAAAGGCATAGGTTTTTGTAATATCGATCAACCCCAAATCTCTTATACCATTGGTCCCACAAAAAAAGTAACCAGTAAAATTGGTTATTTGCGCCTCCATGGCCGAAACGTAAAAGAGTGGTTTCGCGAAGACGCCGGACGAGATGCCCGGTATGATTATCTTTATAATGAATTTGAGATTTTTGAAATAACCGAAAGAATCCGCCAAATCGCCAAAGAGGCTGAAGAAGTATATATAATTACCAACAACCATTATCGAGGCCAAGCCATTTGCAATGCTTTAGAAATAAAAGCTAAAATTACCGGCGGAAAAGTAAAAGTTCCAGAAATTATGCTCGCTCATTATCCGCAATTAAAAGAGCTTCAAGAAGAAGATAAAATATGATAGTTTAATGCCGGAATTTAATAGGGCAGAACTTCATGCTAGCCCAAAAATTTTTGTCCCTCACCATGCCTTCCCCGATGGGGCTGTGGCGCGAGTCAGGACGAGGGAACTTAGGCCGAGACGACCCCTGCTACTACGCATCAATTGCGGGGGTGCTCGCCATGAGAAGATGGGAATTGCGACACAGCCTCGATGGGGAGAGCCAACAAGACCTGAAGGTGAGGGGTTAAATGAGGAGGGGATTATATGCTTACTAAAAAAAGGACTTATGCAGAAGTTTATAATGCCTTTCAATGGTCAATTCCTAAATTCTATAACATTGGCGTTGATATCTGTGACAAATGGGCTGAAGAGCGGTATCGACTTGCTTTAATATATGAAGATGAAGATGGGAAAACAGAGAAATATACCTTTTGGGATATTAAAAGACTATCAAACCAATTGGCAAATGCTTTAAAAGCCTTTGGTGTAGAAAGAGGCGACCGGGTAGGTATACTTTTGCCCCAGTGCCCGGAGACGGCTATCTCCCATGTGGCGGTCTATAAATTAGGAGCAATAGCTATTCCTCTGTTTACTTTGTTTGGGCCAGATGCTTTAGAATATCGCCTGGGGAACAGCGAGGCTAAAGCCGTTATTACCGATGCGGCCAATATAGAAAAAATTGACCAGATTAAAGTCAGACTGCCGCACCTGCAAATAATCATGGCCACCAAGGCAAAAACTAGGGATGGCGTTTATGATTTTTGGAAATCCTTAGAGAAAGGATCTTCATATTTTGACCCTGTTCCTACATTAGCTGATGATCCTGCTTTAATAATCTATACTTCAGGAACCACAGGGCCCCCCAAAGGAGCTCTCCATGCTCATCGCGTAGTTTTAGGGCATGTGCCTGGAGTAGAGTTTTTCCATAATTTCTTCCCCCAGAAAGATGATTTCTACTGGACGCCAGCCGATTGGGCTTGGATAGGGGGATTAATAGATGTGCTCTTTCCAAGCTGGCACCATGGAGTACCCGTGCTTGCTTATCGGGCCAAAAAATTTGATCCCGAGCAGGCCTTTTATTTTATTGCCAAATATGGCATCCGCAATGCCTTTATGCCCCCCACTGCTCTGAAAATGATGCGCCAAGTAAAAGAGCCAAGAAAAAGATATGATTACCAAATGCGCACGATTGCTTGTGGTGGAGAAACTCTGGGAGAAGAACTATTAGATTGGGGAAAAGAAGTAATGGGGTTGACCATCAATGAATTTTATGGCCAGACTGAGGTTAATTTGGTAGTGGGTAATTGTGCCGAAATAATGGAAGTGCGGCGGGGATCAATGGGCAAAGCCATTCCCGGGCACCGGGTAGAAGTTGTGGATGAAGAAGGTAATGTGCTTCCCCCGGGAGAGGTTGGGGAAGTAGCTATCAAACGACCAGATCCGGTAATGTTTTTAGAATACTGGCGAAATCCTGAGGCGACCAGAGATAAATTCATTGGTGATTGGTCTTTAACTGGAGATTTGGCCAAAAAGGATGAAGATGGATACTTATGGTTTGTGGGTCGCAAAGATGATTTGATTACCAGCGCCGGCTATCGTATTGGCCCGGCAGAAATTGAAGATTGCTTGCTTAAACATCCGGCAGTAGCTATGGCCGCGGTCATTGGCAGTCCGGATGAAGTGCGGGGCGAGATCGTGAAAGCTTTTATTGTGCTAAAAGCCGAGGTCAAGCCTGCGCCGGGGTTAAGAGAAGAAATACAAAATTTTGTGAAGACCCGCTTAGCAGCCCACGAATATCCGCGGGAGATAGAGTTTGTCTCTGAGCTACCCATGACTACCACAGGGAAGATTATGCGCCGGGAACTAAGGAAAATGGAGATTGAAAAAAAGAAGAAAAAAGGATAAGAGTTTGGATAAGCAAAAATCCGCAATTAATTTTATGGGAGAACTCTTATGGACTCCAGAGAAATAGAAGAGTTGCAGAAGAAAATCATTTTCTATGAGACAATTCTTGATCACATTCAAAATGGAGTTATGATTACAGATCAGAAAGGCAAGATTATCTTCTTTAGCAAAGCTTATGGGGAGTTTTTGGGTATCGATCCTAAGGAAACTATAGGTAAAAAATGCTGGGAGGTCGTGGAAAATTCGCGAATGCACATTGTGGGAAAGACAGGGATAGCAGAGATAAATCATCCTCAACGTATTAAAGGCCAGGATATGGTGGTGCAGCGGATTCCTGTTTATATTGATGGCCGGGGATTAGTAGTTTTTGGTCAGGTAATGTTTAAAGATGTTCGTGATGTTCGCGCTTTGGCTAAGAAATTGAATGTTTTAGAATCAAAAGTCGAGCTTTATGAAAAAGAATTAACCTCTTTACGCTCTTCGAAATACACTATAGATAATATTATCGGAGAAAGTCCGAGAATAAAAGAAGTAAAAAACTTGGCTTTAAGAGCCGCGCAGACTAATGCTCCGGTCTTGATTATAGGCGAGAGTGGAACCGGTAAGGAGCTTTTTGCGCACGCCATTCATTATGCAAGTAGCCGAAGGGTTTATCCTTTTATTCGTTTAAATTGTGCAGCCATTCCTAAATATCTTTTGGAATCTGAACTCTTTGGTTACGAACCGGGAGCATTTACGGGGGCGGGAAACAAAGGCAAGCCGGGGAAATTCGAATTAGCTCACCGGGGTTCTATCTTCCTGGATGAAATCAGCGACCTTCCTTTAGATATGCAACCTAAGTTGCTCAGAGTCCTGGAAGAAAAAGAAATGGAAAGGTTAGGTGCGACCCATTTAATTAAAAGCGATTTTCGATTAATTGCCGCCACTTCCAACAACCTGGAAACCTTGGTGGAGAAAGGAGAATTTCGGAAAGACCTTTATTATCGTTTGAATGTTTTACCCATTCATATTCCTCCTTTGCGCGAAAGAAAAGAAGATATTCCACTTTTAGCCGATTATTTTATTAAAAAGATAAGCAAAGAAATGGGTACTAAAATCGTATCGATTTCTCCCGAAGTTCTTCAGATATTTCAAGAATACCCCTGGCCTGGAAATGTGCGTGAGCTTTCTAACATAATAGAAAGGATTTTATTTACCATTAAAGGAGATGTGATTCAAGTACACCACCTTCCCCTCCCTCTGCAAAGCTTGATTGGTGGTTCGCCGAAATTTAGTCCCGCTTTATTGAAAACAATTAAAGAGAATTTAGAAAGGGATACTCTTTTACAATGTCTCCGTTTTACTAAAAACAATAAAAACAGAGCGGCACAACTCCTCGGCATCCATCGCACTTCCCTTTATAAGAAAATGAGAAGATTAAATCTTCCCATTAAAGAATTATAAAATGTAGAAAATTTTCTATATGTAGAAAATATTATACATCTGAACTTCTTAATATTTTTTAAAAATTAAATTTATGTCGATCTTTTTCTACATATATTTTTAAAAAAGCAGCTTTCTTGAATAAAATATAGTTATTCCGCAAAGTTATGAATAAAAAAGGCTCGCCCAAATTAATAAAATGTGGCTTGGATTTTGCTTATAAGAATAATTTTGATTTTTTTAAAATCATAATGATAAGCTAAGATAAATTAGTCTTCCTAAACTCCCTTCAAAAGGTCTTACAGGAAGGAGGTGATATAGTTCAGCCAAAGCAGATTTAAAAATTTAAAAAGAAAAAAATTTAAAAACTACGAAAGGAGAATTTTTGAAAATGAAGAAGATGATTTTTGTGTTAGTGGCTATTATGGCCTTGGGCGCTTTTACTGCTGAAAAGGCCATGGCGCAGGCAAAAGTTGAATGGAAAATGATTACCACATGGACACCGGCTATCAATCTCATTGAGGCCGATAAGTACTTTGTTAAAGTAGTTAATGAACTTAGCGGGGGAAAATTTAAGATTACCCTTCATCCGGCTCCAGAATTAGTTCCACCAAATCAGGTCTTTGATGCCATTTCAAAAGGTAATTTCCCAATTGGAGGAGAATGGCCAAACTACTGGGCTGGCAAAAATACTGCTTTCGACCTTTTGGGTTCTTATCCCATGGGTCTTTGCCAATACGACTATATTAATTGGTATTATCATCATGGCGGTAGGGATATTTACAATTACATGTATGGAAAATACAATATGGTTTATTTCATGCACTGCGTGACGCCAATGGAATCAGGGGTACGTTCAAATGTGCCTATTAAATCCTTGGCGGATTACAAGGGTAAGAAAATTAGGATGTCAGGGAAAGCCCAAGGACATATTTTAAGAAAACTTGGTGCTTCTCAAGTAATGCTAGCCGGCGCTGAAATTTACCAGGCCCTGCAACTAAAGACCATTGACGGTGCTGAATTTAACAGTGATTCCTGTGATTGGGGAATGGGGTTTGGGGAAGTGACTAAATACAATATTGGCCCTGGTTGGCACCAGCCTGCTTCCCTATTGGGAGTAATGATCAATAAGGATGCTTGGAATAAACTTCCTGATGAATATAAAAGAATCATTGATATTGCAGCAAGGGCCGGTGCTTCCTATATGAGCTCTTGGTACGAAGTGGATAATATTGCTGCCATTGAGAAATTTAAGAAATCCGGTACCCAGATTTTTAAACTGACAAATGAAGAATTAAAAATTCTGGAGGGATATTCCTGGGAATACCTTCTTGATGAAGCAAAAAAGAATCCCGATTGGTTAAAAGTGGCCCTCTCTCAGTTCCAATATTTAAAAGATTTTCAAGTGACTCGGGCCAAACAAGAACCTTTTGGCCAAGGACGAAATCCTTTTACCATTCCCAATCTCCCCGGGTTAAAGTAAAAGGCTTTCTTTTAATTACCTGCCTCTATCCCCTCCTGTCTCCTGGAGGAGGGGGTAGAGGCAAATAAATTCTCCCATTTAATCTGGAGTGAGGAATCGAAAAATGATCAGCAAAAGATGGGTTTCCCTTGCCCAAAAAATTGACCGCATAAATGACTTCTGCGGGAAAGTTTTCTCTTGGATAATTGTTCCTTTGACTGTTTTAATTGTTTTTGAAGTCATTACTCGCCGCGTATTCGGTGCTCCTACAATCTGGACTTTTGAAATGAGTAATTTCCTGTTTGGAGGACATTTCATGTTAGTCGCCGCCTATGGGCTACTTTATAAAGCCCATGTGCGTATTGATTTATTTGTTATGCGCGGCTCAAAAAAAACTCAGGAAATCTTAGACCTAATTTGCTACTTTAGCTTATTCTTTCCCTTTATTATTGTAATTCTTTTTCACGGGATTGTTTATGCCATAGAATCTTGGTCGACTTGGGAGACGTCATGGAGCACTTGGGGTCCTCCTCTATACCCATCCAAAACTGTTATTCCTATTACGGCTTTCCTGCTCCTTATCCAAGGAATCTCTGAAGTCATAAAGAAAATTATTTTCCTAAAAACAGGGGAGGAACTATGAGCCCAGAATTTATTGCCATATCCATGTTTGTAGTTCTAATCGTCTTTCTTTTTATGGGGCATCCTTTGGCTTTTGTCTTAGGGGGTGTGGGGGTCATCTTCGGACTAATCACCCAGGGCTGGAACTTTTTTGGTATGGTCATGACCCGGATATACGGAACGATGGATAATTTTGTTTTGGTGGCCATTACGCTTTTCATTCTCATGGGCAATTTTCTTACTATGTCTGGAGTAGCAGATGGCCTTTTTAAAGCGCTACGCGTGCTCTTTGGCCCTATTCGGGGAGGCGTGGGCATGGCCGTTATTGTCGTGTGCATCATCTTTGCCGCCTGCACAGGGATTATTGGGGCATCCGTAGTAACCATGGGGTTATTGGCAGCACCATTTTTACTCCGTTACGGTTATTCTAAGGAGCTGACTGTAGGATTAGTGGCCGCTGGAGGCAGTTTGGGAATTCTCATCCCTCCCAGTATCATGTTAGTCATGATGGCTGATCAAACAGGGCAATCGGCGGGGAAACTACTCATGGCTGGGGTATTTCCGGGAATACTATTAGGAGTTCTCTATATTATTTATATAGCCATCACCTGTTGGATCAATCCTAAGATGGGTCCAGCCATTCCGCGGGAAGAGTTGGAAAAGATTCCTGTTAGCCGACGCCTCATAGATGCTATTAAGTATGCTCTTCCTCCCCTGGCCCTCATTTTTACTGTTTTAGGAACAATATTTTTCGGAGTGGCCACGCCTACAGAGGCAGCCGGAGTTGGATCGGCGGCGGCTTTCTTAATGATCCTCATTTACGGCAGATTCCAGTGGAAAAATTTTAAAGACACGATATTTTCTACAGCCCGAACAGTTACTATGGTGATGATTATTTTAATCGGCGCCACGACTTTCACCGGTGTTTTCTTAACCCAAGGAGGTGGCAAGGCTATTGTGGATGCTATCTTGGGTTTAGGTCTGGGCAGATGGGGAACTTACTGGATGATGCAGATTATATATATTATCTTGGGATGTTTCATTGATTGGATTGGCATTGTCATGATTACATTTCCTATCTTCTTGCCCATTGCCAAGGCGCTGGGGTTTGATACGCTCTGGTTCACCGCAATGTTGGCTATTAACCTCCAGTTATCCTTTTTGACTCCGCCATTTGGGTACGCGCTCTTTTATCTTTCCGGAATGGGATTGGAAGGCATTCAACTGCGCCACATCTACCGAGGAGTAGTCCCTTTCTTGATCCTGCAGTTTATTGGGGTGGTAATCTGCACTTATGTGCCAAGTTTGGTTCTTTGGCTGCCCAATGCCATGATTGGAAAATAATCTAAAAAAAGAATTTAAGCACGAGGTAAGATAAATATGATTCCTGCTATAAAAAAAATTCTATATGCTACGGATTTGAGTAAAAATTCGGCTTATGCTTTTCGCTATGCGGTGAATTCTGCTCAAAAGCATGATGCCCAAATTTATATTCTCCACGTAGTGGAAACCTTGCCTTCCGCGGCCGAAGGGTTGTTAACTCAATTTATCGGCGAAGAAAAATTGAAAGAAAAGAAAGAAGAAATGAAGAGAGATATGGTGCGTCGTATTCAAGAGCGACTTCGGCGCTTCGCTGAACGAGAGTTGAAAGATGATTCGCAGACTCTAAAAAGAGTGGTAGCCATAGATGTAGTCAGCGGCAATCCGGCTGCCGAGATACTCCGCAAAGCCCAAGAGATAAATGCGGACGTAGTCATTATGGGCAGCCATGGGAAAGGTATAATACCCCATGCCTTTCTGGGCAGTGTATCTGAACAAGTTTTACATAGGATCCGCAAACCTGTTTTTATTATTCCTTTACCTGAAGGAGAAACAGATATAACCTTGGGCGAAATATAAAAATTCTTTTTAGTTCTTTCATTTCTTGCCTTTTTAACAAGAATAAGATTGAGAAATGGGAAGGGGAAGCCTTAAATGGAAGCAGTTAAACAAGAAAGAGGAATATCTCATCCGATAATTTCCACTTTTCAACATCCGCGATTAAAGAAAGGGAAAATCGTCTCCGCTGAAGAGGCAGTCAGACTGATTCGCGATGGGGATACGGTGGCCACCAGTGGTTTTGTGGGAGCTGGCTTTGCCGAAGAGATAGCCCTGAAATTGGAAGAATATTTCCTGGCTAACGGGCGACCGAGAAATTTGACTTTGGTTTATGCTGCTGGTCAAGGTGATGGAGTAGAAAAAGGCCTCAATCATATGGGCCATGAAGGACTTGTGCGGAGAGTTATTGGCGGGCATATCGGTTTAGCCCCAAAACTTCAAAGGCTCATTCGCGAGAATAAAATTTTGGCTTACAACTTTCCACAAGGAGTTATTTCTCACCTTTTCCGCGACATCGCTGCTCGCCGAGTGGGTACAATTACTAAAGTAGGTATGGGCACTTACATCGATCCTCGCTTTGATGGTGGAAAATTGAATGAGCTGACGAAGAAAGAAGGAGAAGACCTTATCAAACTTGTGCATATAGAAGGGGAAGATTACCTGCTTTATAAAGCATTTCCTATAAATGTGGCCATAATTCGCGGGACGACCGCAGACATAAACGGCAATATCACGATGGAAAAGGAGGCTTTAACTCAAGAAGCCCTGGCCATAGCCATGGCAGCAAAGAATTCAAAAGGCTTAGTCATTGCTCAAGTAGAAAGGGTTGCGGAATATGGGACATTAAATGCCCGCAACGTTAAAATTCCAGGCATCATGGTAGATTGTATTGTTATTAGTCGGCCAGAAAATCATTGGCAGACCTTTGCTACCCAATATAATCCAGCCTTCAGTTGCGAGATTAGGGTTCCTTCAGAATTCATTCCCCCCATGGAAATGAACGAAAGAAAGATAATCTGCCGCCGGGCTGCCTTTGAAATAAAGCCGAATATGGTGGTGAATTTAGGTATCGGCATGCCGGAAGGAGTAGCTCAAGTGGCGAACGAAGAAAAAATATTAGACCTCATTACGCTAACTGCCGAGCCAGGAGTAATTGGCGGAATTCCGGCCGGGGGGCTAAATTTCGGAGCCGGTACAAACATGGACGCCCTAATTGATCAACCTTACCAGTTTGATTTTTATGATGGAGGTGGGCTCGATGTAGCATTCTTGGGCTTAGCCCAGGCTGATCAATATGGAAACCTCAATGTCAGTAAATTTGGACCCCGTTTCACGGGTCCAGGTGGGTTCATCAATATCAGTCAAAGGACTAAAAAAATTATTTTTGTGGGGACTTTTACAGCCGGAAAACTGAAGGTAGATGTTAAAGATGGTAAACTGAAAATTATTCAGGAAGGGAAAGAGAAAAAATTTTTGAAGAATGTAGAACAAATAACTTTCAGCGGTAAGTACGCTCTGGAGACCGGGCAGAAAATTCTATACGTTACCGAACGGTGTGTATTCCAATTGACTCCCCAAGGAATGGAACTCATAGAAATTGCCCCCGGGATTGATTTGCACCGGGATATTTTGGGGCAGATGGAATTTCATCCGATAATTAATAATCCCCGCCTGATGGATGGGCGTATCTTTCGCCTTGAACTTATGAACCTTAAAGATGACCTTCTTTCTCTTCCTTTGGAAGAACGCTTAATTTATAACCCTGCTGAAAATCTGTTCTTTGTTAATTTTGAAGGTTTATATATTAAGAATAGCGAACAGATTAAAAAAATCAAATCTTTAGTGGAGCAAATTCTCGCGCCGTTAGGCAAGAAGGTTTATACGATTGTTAATTACGATAATTTTAATATTATTCCTGAATTAATGGATGAGTACACGGATATGGTGAAAGAATTGGTGAGCAAATATTATGAGAGAGTAACCCGCTATACCACCAGTACTTTCCTGCGCATGAAACTTGGTGAATTTTTAGAGAAACGACAGGTTTCTCCGCATATATATGAGAGTCGGGAAGAGGCGCGCGAAGCGTTAAAAAAAGAAGAATAAAAAATTAGGGCGGGTTAACCCCCGCCCTAACTAATCATTTACTTGCTCTTTCCTCCGCATCCCGGCGAATTGACCGGTGGAGTCGATCAAGTTTAAAGATAGTTTCCATGTCCTGAAGATTGTTAATTCCAGCGAGGCCAGTTCTAATCATATTCACCAAGGAATCACCGTTAG
>Ga0207433_10014446_pt1 | contig 11435 bp, 11 predicted proteins | sample YelNatPaOPGAMG01_FD_187559 | JGI IMG/M metagenome (GOLD analysis project Ga0207433, IMG submission 187559) | Hot spring thermophilic microbial communities from Obsidian Pool, Yellowstone National Park, USA - OP-RAMG-01 (SPAdes) (version 3) | ecosystem: Environmental > Aquatic > Thermal springs...
CCTGCGGCGCGCCGAGAGGAAGCTGCTCGCCCTGCTGGAGGAAAAGGCCCGCCCTCTGGTCACGGCCCGGGAGATAATGAGCGGCCCGGTCAAGACCATTCACGAGGACACCCCTATCATCGAGGCCTCGAGGAGGATGGAGCTCACCGGGCATACGGCGTTTCCCGTGGTGGACGAAAAGGGCGAGCTGGTGGGGATGATATCCCGCAAGGACCTGGACAAGGCCGGTCACCACGGCCTGGGGCACGCTCCCGTGAAGGGGTTCATGACCCGCTCCCTCATCGCCGTGGACGAGGAGGCCTCCCTGCAGGAGATACAGGCCCTGATGACCGAGAACGCCATTGGCCGCGTCCCGGTAGTGAGGGGGAGGAACGTGGTGGGTATCGTGACCCGCAAGGACCTGGTGAGAGCCATGCACGGCAAGGAGTACGTCTACGGCCGCGCTTCCGAGGGGCGGACGGCTTCCTACACCCGCTCCGAGATGATCGAGCTCATGCAGCGGTATCTTCCCGGCGAGACGCAGGCCATCCTGCGTGTGGCATCCCGGGTGGCGGAAGAGGGAGGTTTCGACGTATACCTGGTGGGGGGCGTGGTGCGCGACCTCCTCCTGGGCTTCCCTAACCTCGACCTCGACCTGGTGGTGGAGGGCGAGGGCATAGGGTTCGCGCGCCTGCTGGCCCGGGAGCTGAAGGCCAGGATGAGGAGCCACCGCAAGTTCGGGACCGCGGTCATCATCCTCCCCAGCGGAAGGAGGATAGACGTGGCCACGGCGAGGACCGAGTTCTACGAGCATCCTGCGGCCCTGCCCACGGTGGAGGTCTCCTCCATCAGGCAGGACCTCTACCGCCGCGACTTCACCATAAACGCCATGGCGGTGGCCCTCACCGGGGACCGCTTCGGGGAGCTCCTGGACTACTTCGGCGGACTGCGCGACCTGGAAAGGAGGCACGTCCGCATCCTCCACAACCTGAGCTTCGTGGAGGACCCGACACGTATCTTCCGGGCGGTGCGCTTCGAGCAGAGGTACGGTTTCCAGATGGAGCGCCAGACGGAGATGCTGGCCCGCAGGGCGGTGGAGATGGAGATAGTGGGAAGGTTGACCAACGCCAGGGTGCGGGATGAGCTGGTGGACATCCTGAGCGAGCCTCTCCCGCTCCCCTTCAAGGCCCTGCGGCGGCTGCAGGAGCTGGGGGCGTTGCACACCCTGCACCCCGACCTCGAGGCGGGACAGGCCATGGAGGAGCGCTTCCGCTTGCTGGAGCTCCACCTGGACGAGGCCTGGAAAGCGGTGGAGGCGGAGGGCAAGAGGTGGATACCCCCGCTGGCCGCCATGCTGGCGGAACTGCAGGAAAGGGAGAGCGAGAAGTGGTGCCGCCAGATGCGCATGCGCCGCGAGGACCTCGAGGCCACCATGCAGTGTTTGGTGCAGGTGCCGCAGGCGCTGAAGGAGCTGGAAGCGACGAGGATAAAGCCGAGCCGGGTGGTGAGGTTGCTTGACCCGCTGCGAGCGGAGGCCTTAGCATACCTCTATGCCATGGCGGGCGGACGCGCACGGTCCCGGGTGGAGTCCTACGTCCGGAAGTGGAGGAAGATGACGCCGCAGGTCACTGGGCGGGACCTGCGGGAGATGGGCCTTCCTCCCTCGAGGGCGTATTCCCAGATCCTGGGAAGAATCAGGGAGGAGATCCTGGATGGCGGGGTGAAGGGGAGGGAAGAGCAGTTGGAGCTGGCGAGGAAGCTGGTGGAGAAGGCGAAGGGAGCGTGAGGGAACACTGATCCCCTCCCAGGCAGAGATAACCATCTACATGCTCATCGGCCTCATAGTGGGGGTCATCCTGCACGAGTACATGCACGGATACGTGGCCTACCGCATGGGGGACCCCACGGCCAAGCTCGCCGGCCGCCTCACCCTGGATCCCCTGGCGCACGTGGACCCCTTCGGCACCCTGATCCTGCCGGGCATGCTCTTCCTGCTCAGCCTGATGGGACACGGGACCTTCATCATAGGCTACGCCAAACCGGTACCCATCAACCCCTTCCTCTTCCGCAAGCCCAGGGGCATCATCTGGGTATCCCTGGCCGGTCCCTGCGCCAACCTGGGACTGGGAGTGGTCTTCATCGGCATACTCAAGCTGATGACCCTCTTCGACGGGGGAGCCTTCCTGGAGCATGCCGTGTACACCGTTCTCTTCATCGCCTACATCAACATCCTGCTCTTCGTCTTCAACCTGGTGCCCATACCGCCCCTGGACGGCTCCCGGATACTGGGTTACTTCCTCAAGGGGGAGGCCAAGCGTTTCTACCAGTCCATGGAGTCCTACGGGTTCTTCGTCATCCTGTTGCTGGTCATGACCTTCGGTTTCCTGCTGTCGCGCGTGGTGGGCGGGATGGCCAACCTCGTCCTGCGCCTGTACGGATTGCCGGCGGTCTTCTGAGCTCCGCGGCCCGTGATCGCGGATGGCGGACGCCATCGGTCATCCCGGGTGGCGGCGTTCGGTTAAGGGGAGAGGAACCGGAAGATGAACACGTGGCGTAACCTGCCCGGAAAGGCTCTGGTGAGCCTGATCTCCTGCCATCCCTTCCTGAGGCGCCGCGCCCGCAGGGCGGCGGAGGTCCTAGAGGAGCACGAGAGGGAGATCTTCCTGGGCCTCAACCGCTACGACCTGGCCCACTCCCTGGCCGTGGCCGCCAGGCTGCGCGACGACCCGCTCCTCGTGCGTGCCGCCCTGCTCCACGACGCCGGCAAGCTGCCCCGGGAGCTGAGCCTGTGGACGCGCTGGATGTACACCGCCCTGGAGGTCTTTTTCCCCTCCCGCCTGAAGGAGTTATGTCGGGAGGTGGAAAAGGAGGCGTGCGGGGATGGCGTGCTGGAGCGGATGGAGAGCCTGCCCCCGGGATGGAAGAGGGGACTATTCGTCCAGGTGCACCACGGGGAGATCGCCGGCGAACTCCTGCGCAGGAAGGGGAGCGAGGAGACGCTGGTGCGCCTGGTGGAAGGGCATCAGGGGGAGCCCGGCGACGAGCGTGCCCGCCGCCTGCGAAGCCTGGACGACCGGCTCTGATCGCAGGAGGCCGCGTGGGATGACCCGCCAACCCCCGCCGCTTTCTTGACATCGCGCTTCGCGGACAGGTCGAGAGCGCCGGGGTATAGAATTATGTTTAAAATGGGGGACGCGGGGGACTTGTACGCGGTGACCCCCGGAAGAAGCCGGAGCGTGGAGGAAGGAGGTTTCTTGACCAGGATTCTCACCGGATACCGGCCCACGGGTAAGCTCCACCTGGGCCACCTGCACGGCAACCTTTTACGCATGCTGCAGCTCCAGGAGGAGGCGGAGTGCTTCTTCTTCATCGCCGACTGGCACGCCCTCACCACCGACTACCAGGACCCCTCCAGGCTGCGCGCCTTCACCGAGGAGATGGTCCTGGACTGGCTGGCGGCGGGGCTGGATCCCGATAAAGCCGCCATCTACCGCCAGTCCGACCTGCCGGAGGTGGCGGAGTTCCAGCTCTACCTATCCATGATCACCCCCCTGGGATGGCTGGAGAGGGTCCCTTCCTTCAAGGAGCAGCAGGAACAGCTGAAGGGGAGGGAGATCGCCACCCACGGCTTTCTGGGCTACCCGGTGCTCCAGGCGGCGGACATCCTCATCGTGCGGGCGGAGGGTGTGCCGGTAGGCGAGGACCAACTTCCCCACCTGGAGCTGACCAGGGAGATCGTGAGGCGGTTCAACTACCTCTACGGGGAGACCTTCGCCGAGCCGCAGTCGCTGCTGTCCGTGGCCCCTCGCATACCGGGTACGGACGGGCGGAAGATGAGCAAGAGCTACGGGAACCAGATATCCCTTGACGACCCGCCGGAGGAGATAGAGAGGAAGGTCCTCTCCATGGTCACCGATCCGGCGCGCAGGACGCGCCGGGACCCGGGAGACCCCTCCAGGTGCAGCGTTTTCGAGCTGCACAAGGTCTACAGCCAGGACCGCCTGCAGGAGATCGCCGACAAGTGCCGCTCCGCGGGGTGGGGTTGCGTGGAGTGCAAGAAGGTGCTTGCCCACCGGGTGGCCGAGTCCCTGGGACCCTTCCGGGAGAGGAGGAAGCAGCTGGGGAAGACGCCGGGCGTGGCCTGGGAAGTACTGGAAAAGGGCTTGAGCAGGGCCAAGCCCATAGCCTGCGAGGTGCTCTGCGAGGTGCGCAGGCGCATGGGAGTGGACTGAAGGGAGAAGCCTTGCCCTACCTGGTGAAGCTGGAGGTCTTCGAGGGTCCCTTCGACCTGCTCCTGCACCTCATAGGGCGCAGGGAGATAGACATCTACGACATCTCCATAGCCGAGATAACTGACGAGTACCTGCGCTACATGGAGTCCATGCGGGAGCTCGACCTGGAGGTGGCCACCGAGTTCCTGCTCATTGCCGCCACCCTCCTCAAGCTCAAGTCGGATTCCCTGCTGCCCGCGCCGGAGAAGGAGGGCGAGGAAGCCTCCCCCGCCGAGCTCCGCGAAGAGCTGCTGTGGAGGCTGGTGGAATACCAGAAATTCCGCAACGTAGCCGCGGAGCTGGCGGCCCGACTGGAACGCGAGGAGAGGCATTACTACCGCGAGGTGGACCTCGAGGAACCTTTCCAGAACCTGGTACCCGACATCCTGCAGGGCCTCACCCTGGATAGACTGGTGGAAGCGGCGCGGCAGCTGGTCGAGACGGAGCGGGAGGTCGACGTCTCCTACATCGCGCCCATCCGGGTGAACGTCGGCGACTTCATGGACAAGGTGAGGGCGGCTCTCGCGGAGAGGGGACGGACCACCTTCCGGGAGCTGACCGCGGACTGCTCCGCCCGCATAGAGCTCATCGCCACCTTCCTGGCCCTCCTGGAACTGTACAAGCGCGAGGAGATAGACATAAGGCAGGCGGTCCGTTTCGGGGACATAGAGGTCTATGCGGCCGGGGGGGAGGTATATGGAACTTAAGCCCATCGGAGGAAATATATGGAGGAGCGGCGCCGGGGAGGAGAACATCCGGGAGATGGAGGCCATCAAGGGGGCGCTGGAGGCCATGCTTTTCGTGGCCGGCGAGCCCCTCTCGGCACGGCGCCTCGCGGAGGTCCTGGAATGCGACGAGGGCAGGGTGCTCACCGCGCTGCAGGAGCTTCGAGATGAATATATACGGTACAACCGCGGGATACAGCTGCGAGTGGTAGGCGGAGGCTGGCGGATGCACACCCACCCCGCCTACTCGGAGATGGTGGAGAAGCTCCTCCTCTCCTCGAGAAAGTCCAGGCTTACCCGGGCGGCGGTGGAGACCCTGGCCATCATCGCCTACCTGCAGCCCATCACCAGGAGCCAGGTGGCCAACCTGAGAGGGGTGCAGTCGGAGAACGTGGTCAAGGCGCTGGAGGAAATGGGCCTGGTGGCGGAAGCGGGGAAGGAGAGGTCCCCGGGAGGACCGGCTCTTTACGTGACCACCGAGAAGTTCCTGGAGAAGTTCGGCTTGAACAGCCTGGACGAGCTCCCTCCCCTGGAGGACTTCCAGCCTGACGGGGAGACGGTGAGGCGCATCGCCAGGTCTCTTTCCGTGCCCGCCGGGGCCGCGGGCCGAGGGGAGGGGGGCGAGCCGGAACCCGGCTGCGAGAGCCGTCACGGCGGAGAGGAAGTAGGGGAAGGGGCTTCGGGCACGGACCTGGAAGATGAGTGAAGGGGGAAGAGGCGACCTCATACCGGAAGAGGGGATCCGCCTGCAGAAGCTGCTCGCCGAAGCGGGTATCGGGTCGCGCCGCTACTGCGAGTCGCTGATCGACGCCGGGAGGGTAAGGGTGGACGGGCGGGTCGCCCGGGTGGGAGAACGCGTGATCCCCGGGCGGCAGAAGGTCACCGTGGACGGCGTCCCCCTGCGACCCCTTCAGGAGAGGAGATACATAATCCTCAACAAGCCGCCGGGTTACATCACCACCGCCAGGGACACCCACGGCAGACCCACGGTCATGGACCTATTGAAGGAGGAGGTAAGGGTCTTCCCGGTGGGCAGGCTGGACAAGGACACCCGCGGGCTGCTGCTGCTCACCAACGACGGTTACCTGGCGCAGAAACTGATGCATCCGCGCTGGGGCGTGGAGAAGACCTACCTGGTCCAGGCGGAAGGCTACCTTACCGACGGGGCACTTGCCCGCCTGCGCAGGGGCATAAGGCTCGAGGAGGGGACCACGGCCCCGGCGAAGGTGAGGGTGCTGGCCAGGAAGGGCGACCGCTGCCTCCTGGAGTTCACGGTGCACGAGGGCAAGAAGAGGCAGATAAGGCGCATGTGCGCCGCGGTGGGGCTGAAGGTGCTGGACCTGGTGCGCACCCGCTTCGGACCGCTGCAGCTCAAGGGTTTGAAGGAAGGCGAATACCGGCACCTCACCCCCTCGGAGGTGCGCGAACTCTACCAGGCGGCGCACGCCGGGCCTCCCTGAGGGGCGCGTACCCCTTCCCGGGCGCCAGCGAGGGGAAGGGGCAAGGGGGGCGGCATGGAGAGGACGCCACCTTTGCGGTCGGGACCGGGTGGGAAGATTGTGGTAAACTTATTGACCAAAGCGGGAGGAGGATGCGAATGCAGCTCAGAGCGTTGAGGGGAGCGATCCTCTGCCGGGAGAACAGCAAGGAAGAGATAGTGGAGAGGACGGCACAGCTCCTCCGGGAGATGATAAAGCGGAACGACATCCGCCCGGAGGACATCGTGGACGTCATCTTCACGGCGACGGAGGACCTGACGGCCGAGTTCCCCGCCGCGGCGGCTCGCCACATTGGTCTCACCCACGTGCCCCTTCTCTGTGCCCGGGAGCTGAGCATAGAGGATGGCACCCCGCGTTGCATAAGGGTGCTCATGCACTTCTACACCCGCAAACATCCGCACGAACTGCGCCATCCCTATCTCGAGGGCGCCCGCCAGCTGAGGACCGACCTCCCCGAGTGAAGCCGGCTGCAGCCGTGTGGCCGGCGGTGTCTCCGGGCGTACCGGCGGGATACGGTGGCGCGGCGGGCACGATATCCTGGGATCCCTGCCGGGGGCGGTACACGGTGAGCGACCATCCCTCGGAAGGTCGACGGAATCCGCCGTGGAGGGAGCGGTATATATTCATGTCAGGAGGTTGGTTCGGATGGTCATCGTGATGCGCTCGGGAGCCACGCAGCGGGAGATCGACGAGATCGTCGAGCTCCTGCACAAGGTAGGGCTGGAAGCCCACGTCTCCAAGGGGGAGTTCCGCACCGTGATAGGGGTCATCGGGGACGATGCCCTGGTGATGCAGGTCCCCTTCCAGGCCTATCCCTCGGTGGAAAAAGTGGTGCCCATCATGAAACCCTACAAGCTGGCCAGCCGGGAGTTCCGCGAGGAACCGACGGTGATCGGGGTCAACGGGGTGCAGATCGGAGGGGGTACTTTCACCGTCATCGCGGGACCCTGCTCGGTGGAGACCGAGGAGCAGGTGGTGGAGTCGGCACGCATCGCCAAGGAGGCCGGGGCCAGGCTCTTTCGCGGAGGGGCCTTCAAGCCGCGCACCTCCCCCTACAGTTTCCAGGGATTGGGAGAGGAAGGTTTGAAGCTGCTGGCCAAAGCACGGGAGGAGACCGGGCTCCCCATCGTCACCGAGGTGCTGGACGTCAGGGACATAGAGCTGGTCTACCGCTATGCAGACGTGTTGCAGGTGGGGGCCCGCAACATGCAGAACTTCCTCATGCTCAAGGAACTCGGGGGGCAGGACAAGCCCGTGCTCCTGAAGAGGGGGATGAGCGCCACGGTGGAGGAATGGCTGATGGCCGCCGAGTACATCCTCAAGGAGGGTAACGGCAAGGTGATCCTCTGCGAGAGGGGGATAAAGACCTTCGAGACCGGCACGCGGAACACCCTGGATATATCTTCCATCCCGGCGGTGAAAAACCTCTCGCACCTCCCGGTAATCGTGGATCCCAGCCATGCCACCGGGGTGAGAGAGCTAGTGCCTCCCCTCTGCCTGGCGGCCATGGCCGCGGGGGCGGACGGGGTTATGGTGGAGATGCACCCGCGGCCCAGGGAGGCGCTGTGCGACGGCAACCAGTCCCTGACGCCCGAGGATTTCCGGGACATGATGGAGAGGGTGCGGGAAATGGCCGCCTTCATGGGCCTGAGGTGAGGACGGGGGGTTCCTGGTCGCAAGCGGGAGATCGAACGGTAACAGAGCGGGCGTGGTGCCAGTTGAGAGAAGTACAGTACCGGTGCGTGGGGATTCTGGGGACGGGCCTCATAGGCGGTTCCCTGGGCATGGCCCTGCGCGCCGAGAAGGCGGCGGGCCTGGTCCTGGGATATGACCGCGACGCGGAGATGCTTTCCCGGGCCCTGGAGCGTGGAGCCGTGGAGGAGGCCGAGGACTCCCCGCGCCGCCTGGCCTCGCGGTGCGACCTGGTGATAGTGGCGGTCCCGGTACGCTCCATACCCGGAGTGCTGGAGGAGATAGCCCCCGCCCTCCAGCCCGGCGCCACCGTGAGCGACGTGGGCTCGGTCAAGGGATCGGTGGTCAGGGAGGCCTCCAGGATCATCCCCAGGGAATGCCACTTCGTGGGAGGGCATCCCATGGCGGGCTCGGAGCAGAGGGGGGTGGAGTTCGCCGACCCCGACCTGTTCAGGGGCGCCTACTACGTCCTGACCCCCACGCGGGAGTGCGACGCCGCCGCTTACGCCCGGCTGCACGCCCTCCTGGTATCGCTGGGGGCCAGGGTACTGGCCATGGACGCGGACCTGCACGACCGCGCCGTCTCGGTCATCAGCCACCTTCCGCACCTGATGGCCATGGGCCTCATGAACCTGGCCCTGCGCCGGGCGGAGGAATACCCACTGCTCAGCCTGGCGGCGGGGGGGTTCAGGGACGTGACGCGCATCGCGGCGTCCGACCCCGGCCTGTGGCTGGACATCGTCATGGAGAACAGGGAGGCGGTGGGAGAGACCCTCAGGGAGATGATAGACACCCTGGAGGAGATCGCTGGCATGATGGCGGAGGGTCGGGAGGATGAACTGAGGGGTTGGATGGAAGCCGCCAGCACGGGGCGCCAGAACCTGGCTCCCGCGTTGCGGGAGTCGCTCCCCGAGCTCTACCGCCTGACCCTGCTGGTGGAGGACCGACCCGGCGTGATCAGCGATATCACCCTCACCGTGGGAGAGCTGGGGATAAACATAGACGACCTGGAGCTGGTGCATCCCCTGGAGAGCGGCCTGGGCATACTGCGCCTGTCCATAACCGGGGAGGAGGCCTCCCGGCGGGCCATGGAGGCCTTGAGGGGAAAAGGATACCGCGTGACCTCCGGCCGCGCGCTCGGGGAAGGTTGAGGTGTTTTTGCATGGCTGAAGTATTGGGTTGCCGGGGGGAGGACGAGGGCAGATGGAGATGACCTTCAGCGCCGCCAGGGGATTGCGGGGCGAGACGGTCGTCCCCCCGGACAAGTCCATCTCCCACCGGGCGGCCATACTGGGGGCCATGGCCCACGGCCGTACCGAGGCGTCTCCCTTCCTGCGGGCGGGCGACTGCCTGAGCACCCTGGAGTGCCTCCGCCTTCTGGGGGTGGACGTGGTACTGGAGGGCGACCGCCTGCGGGTGGAGGGCCGAGGCCCCGAGGCCTGGAGGGAGCCCCAGGCGGCCCTGGACGCGGGCAATTCCGCCACCACCATGCGCCTGCTGGCGGGGGCGCTGGCGGGCAGGCCCTTCCGTTGCGTGATCACCGGCGACAGTTCCCTTTCCAGGAGGCCCATGATGAGGGTCATAGAGCCCCTCCGGCGCATGGGGGCGCGCATCCACGGGGAGGGGGAGGGAGGTCGGCCGCCTCTGGTCATAGAGGGAGGGAGGCTCAAGGGTATAGAACACCGCATGGAGGTGGACAGCGCGCAGGTGAAGTCGGCGCTGCTTTTGGCCGGGCTGCAGGCCGAGGGGGAGACCCGCGTCCTGGGGGGACGTTCCTCGCGGGATCACACGGAGAGGATGCTCCGGGTCATGGGGGCCGACATCTCCTTCCCCGGGGAGGACTGCATCGCCATCCGGAGGAGCGAGCTCCGGGGGGAGAGGATAGAGATCCCGGGCGACCTTTCCAGCGCCTCCTTCCTCCTGGCCGCCGCCGTGCTGGTGAAGGGGTCACGCCTTCTGATAAGGGACGTGGGTCTCAACCCCACGCGGGCGGGTTTCCTCTCCGTGCTCAACTCCATGGGGGCGCTGGTCACGGAATGCAACTACCGGGAAGCGTGCGGTGAGCCCAGGGGCGACCTCGAGGCCGCCAGCGCGCCGCTCCGGGGGGTGGAGGTGGAGGAGTGGCGTATCCCGGCCCTCATCGACGAGGTCCCCCTGCTGGCGGTCCTGGGGTGCCGGGCGCAGGGGGAGACGGTGGTGAGGGGGGCTCAGGAACTGAGAGTCAAGGAAAGCGACCGCCTTGCCGCCATCTGCTCCGAACTGCGCAAGATGGGCGGCCGCCTGGAGGAGTTGCCGGACGGCTTCGTGGCCAGCGGCCCCGCGCAGCTCAAAGGCGCCAGGGTGGATTCCCACGGCGATCACCGCATCGCCATGGCCCTGGCGGTGGCCGCCCTCTGCGCGGAAGGGGAGACCACCATATCCGGCTGGGAGTGCGTGGACATCTCCTTCCCCGGTTTCCATACTCTTATCGGGAAGCTCACGGCTTGAGGCGACGCGGAGGGAAGGGCCTTCTTGATTGGAACGAGAGGTGCCGCGAGACCATGAAGAGAGAGACAGCGGAAGCGCGGGGGATGGTCATAGCCATCGACGGACCCGCCGGGGCGGGCAAGAGCACGGTGGCCCGCCGGCTGGCCCGACTCCTCAACTACAGGTACCTGGACACAGGGGCCATGTACCGAGCCGTCACCCTCCTGGCGCTGAGGCGCCACCTCAACCTGGACGACGCCGCCGCGTTGTCGCGCCTGGCGCGAGAGACGGAGATAAGGGTCGACTTCGACCCTTCCCGCAAGCCCCCGCACCGCGTCATCGCCGACGGCGAGGACGTGACCACGCAGATACGTTCCCGGGAGGTCTCCGCCCACGTCTCCCAGGTCTCCTCTCACCAGGAGGTGAGGAAGGAGATGGTCAAAAAACAGCGCGCCATGGCCGGGGGAGGCGGGGTGGTGGTGGAGGGCAGGGACGTGGGCACGGTGGTCTTTCCCCAGGCCGACCTCAAGTTCTTCATCACCGCCTCGGTGAAGGAGAGGGCCCGTCGGCGTCACCGGGAGATGCAGAAGGAGGGTTACCGCATATCGCTGAAGACGGTGCAGCAGGAGATGGTCAGGCGCGACCACCTGGATTCCACGCGGGAGGTGAACCCTCTTTGCAAGGCCCCGGACGCCCTTCTCGTGGACACCACGGGGATGACCGTGTCCAGGGTGGTGGAGAGCCTGATGCAGGCGGTGAGAGAGAAGCGGGAAGAGCAGGGTGGTGATTGAGTGGCCTTGCGC
>Ga0207433_10014449_pt1 | contig 11433 bp, 7 predicted proteins | sample YelNatPaOPGAMG01_FD_187559 | JGI IMG/M metagenome (GOLD analysis project Ga0207433, IMG submission 187559) | Hot spring thermophilic microbial communities from Obsidian Pool, Yellowstone National Park, USA - OP-RAMG-01 (SPAdes) (version 3) | ecosystem: Environmental > Aquatic > Thermal springs >...
TATTATGAAGCTTATAAAAATAAAAATTTGGGATTAAAAAGGTTTAGATCTCTCAAACTTTATGGCAAAGCTTTGGCGCAATTGAAATTGAGGATTTTTGGAAAAGATAAATAACCCACACCTTTGTGGAAAAAATATTTGACAAAATTTTTTTGTTCAGTAATATGAAGGAATGCGTTTAACTTCAGAAAAAAAGAATTTTTCTTTTTGGAGGGTTGTTTTCGCAACCCGTTTTTTATTTTTAAAAAGGTCGACCTCCGTGGGGCTTACCACGGAATAAAAAAAATTAAAGAATTATGAATGCGAAAATTTTATTGAGTTTAAGCGTGATTGCGGCTGTTGCGGCTATTGTCATTGGTGGAACTTATGCTTATTTTAGTGTCACCAAGACTAGCACGGGAAACACTTTCACTGCTGCGACGATGACAATGAAGTTAAACAATCTTGATACTCCTACGGTTGGCCCAGCTTTAAAAGCAAAGAATATGTATCCTGGTTCTTTTGCCCAGTCAGCTGCGATAATTTCCAATACCGGTGGAGTTGCCTTTAATCCTGAAATTCGTCTAGCTAATGCTGTTGACCCATCGGGTATGGCTAATTATCTTTATTTAGAGATTTGGACAAATGGCAAGTTATGGTACAGAGATTGGATAAAAAATTTTCCGGGTTATACTAACGGTAAGGTAGTTTTAGACACAATTCAACCCGAGAGTCAGCAAGTTGTAGCTTTTCGTTTGATTATGGTTGAAACTGCTCCTAACGAGCTTCAGGGAAAAGAGTATTCTGTAAATGTGGTTGTTACAGCTCATCAATGGAATGACCCTGATTATCAACCCTCAACACCAGTGGATACGGGGAATGGTTATGTGGCTAACGATTGGACCTATCCTGTGTGCGGCGTGAGACAACCTAATTTCTGGCCTCCACTTTTGGCCACCGACACTTATGCAGCAAGAGGCTATGATTATAAAAAATACAGCCCGTTTTTCTCTTATAGGGTTGATTCGCCTATGGAAGATACTAATAGCAAGTGGATGATTCACGACAGTGTGAAAGAGTACCCCGGGGGAAAAACTGATTGCACGACGGCTACAGATTGCTATTGCACAGTTAAATAATATAAAGAAAAATTGAAGCTTTTTCGGTTGCCTCATTCCTTCCTTGTGGGAGATGGGGCAACCTGTAAAGGTTTCATAAAAATATGAAAGTTTTAAATTTAATTTATTATATTTTGCTGGCGTTTGTGGTGATGGTTGCGATATTGTTGATTTTTTCTGCTTTTCCGATTGCTGGAAATTATAAAATTTTTGTTGTTCAGTCAGGTTCAATGGAGCCAGCAATTAAAATGGGAAGTTTAGTGATAGTAAAACCAGCCCTTTCGACAAGCTCAGGGCAGGCTGATTATAAAATCGGCGATGTGATTACTTTTGGACCTTACAGCAAGACAAAAGCGCCAACTACCCACAGAATTTATGACATAAAAGTGGTCAATGGTCAGCCAGTTTATATCACAAAAGGAGATGCCAATAATGCGCCAGACACCAGAGAAGTTACAAAAAGAGATATTTTGGGAAAAGTTTTGTTTTCAATTCCATATTTGGGTTTTGCCGTCGCTTTTGCCAAAAAACCCTTAGGATTTGTTTTAATTGTTATTGTGCCAGCAGTAATTATCATTGTTGATGAAATTAAAAATATTTACAAAGAAATCAAAAAGAAAAAAGAGCCAACCGTTAAAGGAAATTTATGAGTAAAAAAATAATAAAAATTTTAGCCACCATCTTAATTTTTAGCTTCAACTTAAGCCCGATTTTAAACATTAGCAAGACATTTGCTTATTATAGTGATACTGAAACTTCTTTAGGCAACACTTTTCAAACTGGCACTTTAGATTTTCATTTAGAAGGTGGAGATTGGTCGCCAGAAGAAAATGCAGTTAATTTGCAACCTGGCGGCTCTGTTAGTACAACAATTAGTGTTATAAAAGATGGAAGTTTGGATTTTGTTTACAGCGCTAGCACATCAATAGATACAGAAAATAGCGACCCGCAATTTTGCAATGCTTTAAGCTTGAAAGTGGAATCGGAGACGAGTACTCTTCTTTATAATGGACCGCTAAACTCTTTCTCTTTTTCATCCTTTTCTCCTGTTTTGATTTCAAATGGCAAAGACGATTTAACATTTACCCTTACTTTATCATCTTCTTATTCGCCCCCAGAAGATGGAGCAAGCTGCGTTTTTACTTTTATTTTTAGAGGTTGGCAAAAAAATTTATCATTTGGCCAAGGATTTTATGACGAAGAAGAAATTGAAAATGAAATTCAAAATGGTGGATCAACAACTTCTGGCTATTCGCCAATTGCTGATGCTTATGTTGACCAAAGTCAAGACAATAAAAATTTTGGAAGTTCTAAAGAATTAATTGTTCAATCTTTCAAAGATAAATCAAACAAAGAGACAAATAATCGAACATTTATCAAATTTGACTTTAAATTCCCAAGCGGAACAAATATTCTTTCTTCAAATTTGAAATTGTATATGAAATCAGCGCCGTCGGCTTCAAGAAATTATGAAATACGGAGAGTAACAGGAACATGGACAGAAAATGGAATAAAGTGGAACAACCAACCAACAGTTGCCACGAGCGTAACTGATTCTATTCCTAGTGGCACTACTAAAAATGTTTGGCTTTCTTGGGATGTAACCTCTGATGTTCAAAGTTTTGTAAGTGGCTCCTCAACAAATTATGGCTGGATGATAAAAGATAGTAACGAGAATTCTTCAACCGCATATGAAGCAAAATTCCATTCTCGAGAAAGCAATAGTATTGAGTTAAGACCAATTTTAGAAGTTCAATTTTCTGCTCCAGAAGTAACGACTGATCATTTAGTGATTAACGAGGTTTATTATCATGTTGGAACTGGAAAAGGCGATAATCCTGGTAATGAATGGATAGAGATTTATAATCCAACCAACTCAGATGTCGACATCTCTGGTTGGCAGATTTGCGAAAAAGATGGCTGCGATATGATTCCATCGGGAACAAAAATTCCATCGAAGGGTTTTGCTATCGCATCTGGAAAGAGCTCTACCTGGGAAAAATATTGGGTGCTCCCTACTAGCACAGTTACCATAGATTTGCCTGGAGAGCTGATTGGTAAAAATGGTTTAAGCGATGGTGGCGATAGAGTGATTCTTCAAAACGCTTCTGGCACAGTGGTTGATGCGATGAGTTATGGTAATGATGATTCTCAACTTAATCCTCCAGTACCACTTTCTGGTAAAGGAAAATCTTTGGCAAGAATCATTAAAGGTTATGATACTGATTCTGCCACTGACTGGATAATTAATGCCACTCCAAACCCAGGAACTAATCCTTCAGTTGATGGAGTTGAAACTTTGATATTCACTTCCTATGGTGTGGCAGTGGCTGGATACGAACCAGTAATAGAGGAAAATGATTCTGGCGAAGAAGAGATTTTTGAAGAAGAGCCAGTTATTGAAGAAAATTCTGCAACGACTACTGAAGCGACAACTACTGAAGCAACGACTACTGAGGCAACGACCACCGCAGAACATAACAGTGAAGCGACAACTTCAGGAATAATTGATGAAATTTCCACGACTACAATACCAACAACCACAATAGAGACCCAAATTGATACACAGAATGCTTCAACTACTCCTGGTATCGCAGAAAATCAACCAGTTGAAAATACAGATGAAACTCCAGTAATAAAAGAGCAACCAGTAACTGTTCCGCAAGAGAATGATTCTCTAGGGCAAGGTCTCTCAATAGATAATAGCGGAAGCGATTTAAATAATAACTCATCCGAACAACAATTATGAAAAAAGCACTAAAAACAATTTTAATTACCTTGATCGTAATTTTTGCCACCGCGTTTTTGTTCATTGATTATGTTTGTGCCCAATCACCAAATAATTTAGTCGTTCAATTTGAGCAAACTCCTTTGTTTAAAGAAACAAACTTTTTTCCAGGAGCAAGCGTGACTCGTTGGGTCAAAGTTACTAACAATAGTTCTCAAACTCAAAAAATCTCCATTAAGGCAACAAATGTGAACGATGCAGACAGACTTGGTAATGTTTTAAATTTAGAAATTAAAAATGCTACAACCACTCTTTATAAGAATTCTCTCTCAAACTTTTTTAAAGCTGGAGAGGTTTATCTTTCTGATGTAGGAGGGAACGGAGGGCAAACCCAATATGACTTCACAGTGACTTTTGATCCGACAGCAGGAAATGAATTTCAGGGAAAAAGTTTAAGGTTTGATTTAGTAATTCAAGGGACAGAAACAGAAACAAAAACAGAAACACGCGTCACTACCTTTGCTGCTTTAGGTGGAGGTGGGCAAAAGGCTTTATTAACCATTCAAGAGGAATCTGTGATAGTTACAAATATTCAGGAAACTAGCGTAACCATTACCTGGACAACTTCTTATTTATCAACCAGCCAAGTAATTTATGCTAAAGCAGGAGAAAATCATACTTTAGACTTGACGGATAATGTCGGGGTTCCGCCATATCCTCCAAAATATGGTTACGCCCGCACTACCTTAGAATACGATACCAGCCCAAGAGTTACTTTTCATTCAGTCACAATTTTTGGTTTGGAACCTGGCACAACTTATTATTTCCGAACAGTTTCTCATGGTTCTTTAGCCATCAGTCGAGAATATACTTTCACTACCAAAGGAGTGGCTGGGATAACAACTGAAAAACCAAAAGGAGAAGGAGTTTCAGAGAGAGGAGAAGTTACTGAAACTCCTTCAGCACCTGAAGTAGTTGAAGTTTCTCCAACTCCAAGCCCAAGCATGGAAGAAGGAAAGCCACAAATTTCAGGAGAAGTCAAAAAAGAAGGTTTGGGCTCTCTATTATTGGCAAGTTTGTCTTTAATTGGAAATACGCCTTGGATGATAGTGGCTTTGGTTCTTATTGTTTGTGGAATAGTTTATATTGGAATTGTTGAGTGGAAAAGAAGGAAAAAGAAACAATAAAACTCAAAAAAGATTTTAATCTTTTTTGGTCGGGATTCTTTGTCCCGACTTTTTTGTTATAATAGAAAGGTAAAGGTTTAAAAAAAAATTTAAAAATATGTTCAAAAAAGGAGATTTATATTATCCAACAAAAGAATTTCAAAAAAGAGCGGTAATTTCTGATCCAAAAATTTATCAAAAGGCACTAAAAGACCCAGTAAAATTTTGGGAAAAATTGGCAAAAGAACTTTTTTGGTTTGAAAAATGGAAAAAGGCTTTTGAACACAATCCCCCTTATTTTAAGTGGTTTTTGGGAGGGAAAACAAATATCACAACTAATATTTTTGAAAAAAACAAACTTGGCTGGGAAAAAATCAAAAACAAACCTGCGATAATCTGGGAACCAGAACCAGTAGAGGAAAAGCCACGGGTTTTAACTTATGAAGAACTTTTCAAAGAAGTTTGCAAATTTGCTAATGCTTTAAAGAGTTTGGGAGTTAAAAAAGGAGATACTGTTGGAATTTATTTGCCAATGATTCCAGAAGCTTTAATTTCAATGTTAGCTTGTGCCAGAATTGGGGCTGTTCATACAGTGGTTTTTTCTGCATTTTCGGCCCAAGCTCTAAAAATTAGATTACAAATTACAGAAGCAAAAGTTTTAATTACTGCAGACGGATATTGGAGAAGGGGAAAAATTATTAATTTAAAAGAATCTGCTGATGAAGCAATAAAAGACACAAAAGTTGAAAAATTAATAGTTGTAAAAAGGGCGGAGAATGAGATTTCTTTTGATAAAAAAAGAGATTTTTGGTTTCATCAGTTAGTAGAGAAAGAAAGCGATTTTTGTGAGGCAGAAAAAATGGATAGCGAAGATTTATTTTTTGTGCTTTTTACTTCAGGAACTACTGGAGTTCCAAAAGGATGTATGCACACTTGCGGGGGTTACACGGTTCAAGCTTATTGGACTGGAAAATGGATTTTCGACATGCACGAAGAAGATATTTTGTGGTGCACTTCAGATGTTGGTTGGATTACAGGCCATACCTACACAGTATATTCTCCTTTGTTAAACGGAATTACTACTTTAGTTTTTGAAGGAGTTCCAGATTTTCCCACACCAGACAGATGGGCTCAGATTATTGAAAAAAACAAAGTCACGATTTTTTACACAGCCCCGACTGCAATTAGAATGTTTATTAAATATGGCGAAGAAGTAATAAAGAAATATTCCTTTGAAACTTTAAGACTTTTAGGCTCAGTTGGAGAACCAATCGATGAATCCACTTGGCTTTGGTATTTCAAAAACGTTGGAAAAGAAAGATGCCCGATTGTTGACACTTGGTGGCAAACAGAAACTGGCGGAATTTTGATTACCTCTTTGCCAGGAATTGGACCTTTCAAGCCTGCCTTTGCTGGATTACCATTGCCAGGGATAAAGGTTGATATTCTAGATGAAAAAGGAAATTCTTGCAAAGTGGGAGAAAAAGGGAATTTAGTAATTTTACCACCTTTTTCTCCAGGAATGCTTAGGGGAACTTATAAAAATCCTGAAAAATACAAAGAAACATATTGGAGTCAATACGGAGATAAAATTTATTTTACTTCAGATGGTGCTTTCAAAGATGAAAATGGTTTAATCAGAATTACAGGCAGAGTGGATGATGTGATAAAAGTTGCAGGACACAGAATTTCTACTGGAGAATTGGAAGCTGCAGTCAATTTACACAAAGACATTCCAGAATCAGCAGTGGTTGGATTTCCAGATGAGATAAAAGGTGAAGTTCCAATCATTTTTGCTGTTTATAAAGGAAAAGAATCAGTTGAAAAAGTAAAGAGTGAGGTAGTAGAACTTATTCGAAAACAAATCGGACCAATTGCTTTACCAAAAGAAGTTTATCTGGTTGAGGATTTACCAAAGACAAGATCTGGGAAGATAATGAGGAGAGTTTTGAAAAAGCTTCTTTTGAAAGAAGAAGTTGGCGACACTTCTACCCTCGCTAATCCAGAAATAGTAGAGAAATTGAGACAGCTTCTCTCTAAAGAATAAAAGGGATATAATGAAATAATGCTGATTAAGAAGGGGAGTTTCTATTATCCTTCACAAAAAACAAAAGAATATTTTGAATTGGGAGACGAAAAGATTTATCAAGAGGCCTCAAAAGATCCGATTTTGTTTTGGGAAAATTTAGCCAAAGAGCTTTTTTGGTTCAAACTCTGGAGAACTCCTTTTTTACACAACCCCCCTTATTTTCAATGGTTTGTGGGAGGAAAAACCAACATTACTGCCAACATTTTTGAGAAAAATGTTTTGGGTTGGGAAAACATCAAAGAAAAAATAGCACTTTTTTGGGAACCAGAATCTCCCGGAGAAAACGGAAAAAAATTTACTTTTGAAGAACTTTTTAATTTAGTTAACAAATTGTCCAACGCGCTTTCTTCTTTGGGCTTGAAGAGGGGAGACCGAGTGGCGATTTTTTTGCCTCCAATTCCAGAATTGGTTGTTTCTGTTTTGGCCTGTGCCAGAATTGGCGCAGTTTATTCTATTTTTTCTCCATTTTTGCCAGAAGAAGACTTGAAAGAAAGACTTAATTTAATAGAGGCTGAATTTTTGATTACTGCTGATGCAGCTCGCTATTTAGGAGAAGAAATAGAACTTAAAAAAACAGCAGATAGCATTTTAAGGTTTACGAGTGTTCAAAAGGTAGTAGTTGTTAAAAGATTGGGAAAGAGAGTAGATTGGATTGGAGAAAGAGATGTTTGGTTCGAAGAAATACTTAGAGGGCAAAAAAAGTTTTTTCCTCCAACAGAAGTTGAGGCTGAAGAGCCACTTTTTATTTTAACAACCACTCATCCTAGCGGAAAAATTACTCCTATTTTACACAATGTGGGAGGAATTTTAGTTCAGACTTATTGGACGGGAAAATGGCTTTTTAATTTAAAACCAGGAGAGGTGATTTGGACGAATGGCGATTTAAATTGGATTTTGTCCCATCTTTTTTCAATTTATTGTCCTTTGCTTTTGGGAGCTGCGAGTTTGATTTACGAAGGAGATCCGCTTTGGCCGATCAATAGTCGATGGTTAGAAATACTTTTGAAATATAACATCAAGGCTTTTTGCACTTTTCCAGTAATGATCAATCGCTTTAAAAGATTTTCTAGTGCGATATTAGAAGGTTACAAATTGGAAAATTTAAAAATAATAGCTTCGTTTGGAGAAGCCTTAAGCCAAGAAAATTGGAATTGGCTTTTTGAAAAATTGGGAAAAAGAGATGCTTTAGTTTTGGACCTTTTTGCGCAAGCAGAAAGCGGAGGAGTTTTGTTTACTTCACTTCCTGGAATTGGTCCTTTTTTGCCAGGATTTGTGGGAAAGGGTTTACCTGGAGTAAAATGGGAAGTTGTGAGCGAGGAAGGAAAAATTTGCAAACAGGGAGAAGAAGGAAATTTAGTAGTTTTGCCGCCATTTTCGCCGGCATTTTTTAGAGGCTGCTTTAAGCAATCTGATGATTATATTTCTTATTGGAAAAAATACGGAAGCAAAATTTATTTCACAGGTGATAGGGCCTTAAAAGGAGAACAAAATCTTGTTAAAATTATAAAAAGGGAGGACGAGATCGTTAAAGTTTCAGGATACAGAATTACCCCCTCGCAGCTAGAAAGAGTCATAAATTTTTATCCAGAAATGAGAGAATCGGCAGTAATTGCTCTTGATGATGAGCTATTAGGAAAAGTTTTTTTTGCCTTTTTAGTTTACAAGGGAGAAGTGAAGAAAGAAAACGTGGAAAGGGTTTTGAGAGAAAGAATCAAAAAGACGTGGGGCAAACTTTTTGCGATTAAGAAATTTTATTTTGTAGAAGAGTTGCCAAAGTATTATTCTGGCAAAATAGCCAAAGATGTTTTGGCAAAAATTTTGAAAAGAGAAAAGGTTGAAAACTTGGAAAAACTGTCTAATCCCGAAATAGTAGAAAAAATTGAGCTTTTGCTTTTTGAATAAAGGTCAATTTAGTTTCAACAAATTATGCAAAAAATAATCGTCGCAATTCAAGATGAAGCAACACGAAATATTTATTCGCAGGTTTTAAAGGATGCTCATTTTGAAGTTATTCCCTGCAATAGCGGGAAAAGGGTTATAGATTTGGCCACTTATTCCACGCCAGATTTAATTATCGTTGATGAAAATTTGGCCGATTTTGGAGGAATAGAAGTACTAAAAGTTTTAAAATCTAATCCAAAAACAAGAAAAGTGCCGGTTATAGTTTACTCTTATCTTGGTAAAGAAGAAACAAAAACAGCAGCCATAAATTTGGAGGCAAAAGATTTCTTTGTAGGAATGGTTACTTCTCCGGGCGAAATCGTAAGCAGAGTTAAAATTCACCTTGGTTTTCAAAAAGTTTATTACATTTCTCCCTCTTTTGAAACGCTTAAAGTTGTCAAAGAAATGAAAAAAGATATGGGCTACTCAGAAAGCCTTCAGTGTCCAAAATGCGGCACCCAAATGATGATTTCTTTAATGAGAGATTTGAGCAAGGGTTATGATTATTTTAAAATAAGTTTTGTTTGTCCATCTTGCGGATATACTGAATAATTCAATGAAAAATATTCTTTGGTTGGAAGAAATTAGCATTCAAGACATTCCTTTGGTTGGAGGAAAAAATGCCTCTTTGGGCGAGATGTTTTCGAAATTGACAAAAAAGGGGATAAATATCCCAAACGGTTTTGCAATAACTGCAGAGGCATTTAGATACTTTTTAAAATTCAACAAAATTGATGAAAAACTAAAAGAAATTTTTGAAAAATTTGACCCAAAAAGCATTCAATCTTTAAAAGAAACAGGAAAAAGCGCAAGAAACTTGATTTTGAAATCAAAGTTTCCTCCAGATTTGGAAAAAGAAATTTTAAAAAATTATCAAAAACTCTCAAAAATTTACAATCAAGAAAATGTCGATGTAGCAGTAAGATCTTCGGCAACGGCTGAGGATCTTGCAACCGCTTCTTTTGCAGGACAACACGAAAGCTACATTAACATTTCAGGACCTCAAAATTTACTCAAAGCAGTTAAAAAATGTTTCGCTTCTTTATTCACAGACAGAGCCATAGCTTATAGAGAAGAAAAAGGGTTTGAGCACTTAAAGGTTGCTCTTTCTGTTGGAGTTTTAAAAATGGTGAGATCTGATTTAGCTTCTTCTGGGGTAATGTTTACTTTGGATACTGAAACTGGATTTGAAAACGTTGTTTTAATTAATTCAATTTATGGACAAGGAGAAATGATTGTTAAGGGAAAAATAACCCCAGACACTTTTTATGTTTTCAAGTCTACTTTAAAAGAAGGTTACAGGGCAATAATTAGAAAAGATTTGGGCAAAAAAGACAGAAAATTGGTTTATAAAAAAGGAGGAGGACTAAAGGAAGTTAAGGTTCCAAAAAAAGACCAACTAAAATTTTCTTTAAATGATGATGAAATTTTAACTTTGGCAAAATGGGCAATGATTTTACAAGATCATTACGGTTGCCATCAAGATATTGAGTGGGCAAAAGATGGAAAGACAGGAGAGCTTTTTATTGTTCAATCAAGACCCGAAACTGTATATGCTCCAAAGAAAGAAAAAATTTACGAAGAATATGAAATTAAAACTACAAAAAAGCCGATTTTAACTGGAATTGCTATTGGAAACAAAATTGGGCAGGGCAAAGTTCATATTATTGAAGATGTTTCAAAAATTTCAGAGTTTAAAAAGGGCGAGGTTTTGGTGACAAAAATGACAGATCCTGATTGGGTCAGTATTTTTCCCTTAGCTTCTGCGATTGTAACTGATGAAGGTGGAAAAACTTGTCATGCCGCAATCGTGAGTAGGGAACTAGGCATTCCATGTATTGTTGGAACTGGTAAAGCGACAAAAATTTTAAAAAATGGAGAAGATATTACGATAGATTGTACCTCAGGGTCTGAAGGAAGAATATTTTTAGGGAAAATTCCATTTAAAGTGAAAAGATACGATTTGAAAGATCTTCCAAAACTCAAAGTTAAAATTTGTCTCAATATTGGAGCTCCAGATGCAGCATTTAAATATTCATTTTTACCAGTTGAAGGAGTAGGGTTGGCAAGAGAAGAGTTTATTTTTGCAGAAAAAATTAGAGTTCATCCTTTAGCTTTGTACCATTTTGAAAAACTCAAAACTCAGATCTCAAAAGTCAAAAGTTCAGCTCAAAAGTTAAAACTTAAAAAGATTGTCGACGAAATTGAAAAAATTACTGTTGAGCACAAAGATAAAAAAGAGTTTTTTGTTAAGGAATTAGCAGAAGGAATTGCTCAAATTGGAGCTGCTTTTTGGCCAAATCAAGTAATTGTTAGATTTTCTGATTTTAAAACTAATGAATACAGAGCTTTAGTTGGTGGAGAACTTTTTGAACCAGAAGAGCAAAACCCAATGATTGGTTGGAGAGGAGC
>Ga0207433_10014450_pt1 | contig 11432 bp, 16 predicted proteins | sample YelNatPaOPGAMG01_FD_187559 | JGI IMG/M metagenome (GOLD analysis project Ga0207433, IMG submission 187559) | Hot spring thermophilic microbial communities from Obsidian Pool, Yellowstone National Park, USA - OP-RAMG-01 (SPAdes) (version 3) | ecosystem: Environmental > Aquatic > Thermal springs...
CATCTCCTGTTCCGTTTGCGGAAGAAGGTCAAGAATGGTTGTCGTTGTTTTACAGTCGATCGACACTGTTCTTTCTCATGGTGCTCTTGTCAATACTGTTTTCGGTTTTGTGGCGTGACAATTGATCAAACCATTATGAAGTGCCTGGCGAAGGCGCAGCAGGCTAGTGCCCTTTTTTTGTGTACTCTAAGATTCGATACGCGTGTTCTTCTGATATTTTCTTGGATCTAAGAAGAGAAACAACGATGTCGGAAATCTTTGCGAGAGCATAGACCTTGTAGCCAAGTTTCTCGAGGTTTTCTTTTCCGCCTTGTTCTCTGTCAACAACTACCAGAATAGTTTCAACATTTGCTCCCAGATTTTGGAGAGTTTTTATTCCCTCAACCTTGGACAGTCCGTCGCTGACAACATCATCGAAGAACAGCACATTTTCTCCCTTAACCACATCTGCTCCTGCAATTCTTCCTGTTGCTCCATACGTTTTTTCTCTCTTCCTGACGATGACGCAGGGAACCTTCACACGGCAACTTATACTTGGCAATATTAGGGCTCCTTTCAGTTCTATCGATGCCAACTTGACAATCTTCTGCGTAGACACAAGTTTCTCTATTTCAGCCACGGCAATATCCACGATAGTGCAGAAATCTTGAGGCGAGGCGAGGAGATGTGCCAAGTCAATATAGTAAGGGCTTAATGCACCTGACTTTATCTGGAAGCTGCCGAACTTGAGGCAGCCGGAACTGTGCAAGGCGTTTGCGATCCCAGATGTGCTGTCCAACTCTCGGTCCCAGATTAACTCGGTTTTCGCAGATTTAATGCTTGCTCGAAACCGAAATAGAAGAATGAATCAGTTTGTACCTAGACGCTTTTCAGTGGTTGATTCAGTTTTAAACGAACTTGACTCTCCAATGGTGGCATGATAAGAGAATTGATTTCGCACATATTACTTTGTCAAGCAACTGAAGGTTCTGACAGCGAAAAAGACATAAATACTCCTCTGCTTCTTTTAAAAAAGCACTTGCATGATGGTTAGTGGGAACAACAGGTCGGTTTTGACCTTGGTTGGGTTCACGTTGACTGCCTGTTGTTGCCATTTGTAGAAGAGACGAAGCTGGAAGACGATGGGACATAGAAAAACACATGCGCCTCGGCACGGTTCACTTGCCTATTTGCCTAGGAAACGGTCTGATCATGTTTTGGCCAGGATCCGTTTCTGGCCTAAGGTAGAGTCTGAGACGCCGCGACTGTTGGGCTTTATGGGCTTCAAGGCTGGTATGACTCACGTGTTTGGCATTGAAGACAAGAAACGCTCACCGGACTTCGGGAAGGAAGTGATACGTTCTGCCACTGTAGTGGAGACTCCGCCGGTTCTTATCTGTGGTGTGAGGACCTACATGAAAGATGTTAATGGCCTGCGTAGTATTGCTGAGGCGTGGATGAAAGATCCTCCCAGCGAGCTGGACAGAGTGTTTACTGTTCCTGAGAACTTTGACACTGAACAGGCTTTGAGGAAGGTTGAAGAGAACCTGCCGCGGACAGTGAGGGTTCGGGTAATCGCCATTAGCCAGCCTAAGCAGGCTAGTATGCCTAGAAAGAAACCTGACATGGCAGAAATAGAGATAGGCGGAGGAACTGTTCAGCAGCAGTTCGCATATGCTAAGAGTTTGCTGGGCAAGACAGTGACGCCTGCCGAGATTTTCAAGGAAGGCCAGTTTGTAGATGTGGCTTCGATATCAACTGGCAAAGGCTTTCAAGGGCCGGTGAAACGCTTCGGTGTAACGATACTTCAGGCGAAAGGCAGAAAGACCAAGAGGGGCATCGCCACATTAGGACCATGGAACCCGCATCATATCATGTACAGTATTGCAAGAGCTGGGCAGATGGGTTACCATCAGCGGACTGAATACAACAAACGTATTCTGAAGATAGGCAAGGATGGGAAAGAAATAACTCCTAAGGGGGGATTCTTGAGGTATGGTTTGATCCGCGGTCCATACGTACTGCTTGCTGGAAGCGTGGCAGGTACAGAGAAACGTCCTGTAAGACTCCGTTATCCTGCACGTGCACCGAGAGGCTTGGGCGAAGAAACGATGCAGATTACGCAGGTTTCCTTGGAATCGCCTCAAGGAAGATGAACGGTGAGCAGGAATGGTGAAGACTGCGAAAATCCTTGACCTTGAGGGCAAATCAACTGGAAAAATAGAGCTGCCGAGTGTTTTTGAGACGCCTTTGAGGCCTGATGTGATCAAGCGGGCGGTGCTTGCAGTCCAGTCAAACAGGTTTCAGCGGCAGGGCAGAGACCCGATGGCCGGCAAGAGAACATCGGCTGAGTCTCGGGGTACAGGCAGTGGGACGGCAAGAATCCCGCGGCGTAAGGGGGCGAGCGGCCGGGGGGCCTTCGCACCTGGGACAGTGAGCGGCAGGCAGGCGCATCCTCCGCTGTCTGAAAAGATCATTGTCAAGCGAATCTCGAAGAAGGAAAAAAGACTGGCTCTCTTCTCAGCGATCGCGGCCACAGGCTCGAAGAAGATCGTTGCCTCACGCGGGCATAACGTGGAAGATGTTCCGGAGATTCCTCTTGTTGTTACAGATGATCTTGAAGCTGTGGGCAAAACGAGAGAAGTCGAAGAGGCGCTGATACGGCTCGGCATTCTTTCTGACATGTTTCGCGTCAGGGAAAGCAGAAAGATACGCGCTGGAAAAGGCAAAAGCAGAGGAAGAAAGATGAAACATGCCGTGGGGCCTCTTATAGTCGTGGCTCAGAACAGAGGAATAGGTGAAGCAGCCCAGAACATACCCGGCGTAGAGGTTGCCACAGTTTCCAGTCTGAATCCTGAAATGCTTGCACCTGGAACGCATCCTGGAAGATTGACTGTTTGGACAAGCAGCGCTATTGCAGAACTTGGCAAACTTGGCGCAAAAGGAGAGCAGGTAAATGGACCCGTATGAAGTTATACTTTACCCGTTGATGACCGAATCTTCCAGCTTAATGGTTGAAAAGGAAAACAAGCTTGTCTTCATCGTGAATCTGAAGGCAAACAAGCCTGACGTCAAGGAGGCAGTTGAGAAGCTTTACGACGTGAAAGTTGAAAGTGTTAACGTTCAGGTGACGCCGGCAGGAGAAAAGAAGGCATACGTGAAGCTGACTCCTGACTTCAAGGCAGCTGACGTTGCAATTAAACTTGGATTACTGTAGACATGGTGGAATGAGTAATGGGAAAGAGGATACGTGTTCAAAGACGCGGGCGCGGCGGCTCCACATTTCGGGCATCAACACATAAGAGAGTGGCGCCAGCGAGGTACCCTCATGCGATAGGAGTCAAGGAGAATCTGGACACAGTTATCAACGGCGTGATTGAAGACTTTGTTCATGACCCGGGAAGGGGGTCTCCCCTTGCAATGATAAGGTTTGAGAATGGAGAGACTTGCTACACTGTGGTTCCAGAAGGAGTTCACACAGGCGGTCAGATCCAGATTGGTGGAAAAGCGTCAGTTGACGTGGGCAATATCCTTCCTGTTGGAAAGATCCCTGAGGGCACGATTATTTGTAACGTAGAACTTCGCCCCGGCGACGGTGGCAAACTTTCAAAGTCTTCTGGCGCCTACGCCACCGTTGTCTCTCACACGCCGCAGGGAACAAGCATCAAGCTCCCCTCAGGAAAATCCAAGTATATAGCAGATTCTTGCAGGGCAACGATAGGCGTGGTTTCAGGAGCAGGCAGAACCGATAAGCCTTTCCTGAAGTCGGGGGCCAAGTTTCATCTGATGAAAGCGAGAGGGCGCAAGTATCCGAGAACCCGCGGTAGAGCAATGGTCGCTGCTGTACATCCTTACGGCAGCAGCAAGAGAAGTTCACGGAAGGCAACTACGACTTCGCATGGTGCACCGCCAGGACAGAAAGTCGGACTTATTGCGGCAAGAGGAGCAGGTCGAAAAGCAAAGAGTGCACGTGAAAAAGGCAAGGTAAGCAGGCAATCGGAAAGTTTATAGCATCAATAACTGTGGATCAGGTGAAGAAAAATGCCTAGAGAATTTACGTATCGCGGATTGACGCTTGACCAAGTACAGAGCATGTCGATGGACGAGTTCATTAGCCTTCTTCCTTCGAGACAACGTAGAAGCCTTCACCGAGGTTTGCAGCCGGAGCAAAGAATACTGCTTGAAAAAGTGAGGCGGTCGAAGGAAGAGACCAGTAAAGGCGGCACTGTAGTCGTCAAGACTCATGTGCGGAACATGATCATTCTCCCAGAAATGGTGGGCATCACGATTCAGGTTCACAATGGTAAGGAGTTCGTTGCGGTCGACATTAAGCCTGGCATGATCGGCCACTATTTGGGCGAGTTTGCAGTGACAAACAAACCAGTCAGGCATGGAACGCCTGGCATCGGTGCCTCCCGCTCTTCAATGTACGTGCCGCTCAAGTAGCCTTTTTCCACGTAACTAGGCAGTGTACTCTCTGCTTGAGGTCTTCTTGTTTACGGGCTGATTGTCAGGCATCTGTGGAAGAGGAATCGGCGGCGGAATGTTCAGCGTTCTGGAAATCAAAACTGATTCCGTAAAAGCCACGTTTGACACTGACTGAACGATGATTAGCGGCGGAGGCTTCTTCTCCTCGTATTCCTTGTATATTTTGTCAATCTCACCTTTTTCTCCGACCACGTAGGCTCGTCCTTTGAGACTTATCTGCGCAAAAGATGGACTGTAATTAATCGTAAGCACAAACGGCACTTCAAGTGAATTGTCAGGTTTCTTCTCCATTCCTGTGAGGTTGAGGTTAGTGTTTATCTGAATAGGCGGGATAGGTTGTCTGAAATCTAGAAAACGTTCAGCAGAAACGTTGGATACAGCGACGTTCACCCGGATCATTTGAACCATCAGAACCTTTCAGTGGGTACTGATTGATTTAAAGCTGTTTATTCTTTTCCTGGTTTATATTTCGTAAATCCGCAGTGACCGCAAGTGTACCTGTTTCCATGGTCTGCCATGAAATAACCTGGGCCGCAACGTTCGCAGATTGGACGAAGCCTGACCACTTTTTCATTGTCAATCTTGTAAAGAGTGTAAATACCCTTCTCTTCTTTCTTCCTTTTCTCGGGTCTCGGTGCCTTCTCGGTTTTTGCAGGTTTTGCTTCTTCCTTCGGGGCTTCTGCAGGCACCGCTTCAGTCTTCTTCACTTCCTTCTTGGGTTCTTCAACTTTTTTTGCCGTTTCTTTCTTCTCTGTCTTCTTCGACACAGTTTACCTACTCCTTCTTCTCCTCCTTGGGTTTTTCAGGGATGTTTCGTCTTACGATGTAGGCTGGCTCGACACGTTTGGCATCCTCTACTGAATCGTAAAGGTTTGCCGTTCCGAATGCCGTGTGCGTGCCTGTCTTAGTTTCGAACTTTCTTACAAAAACCAAGTCAACGTTAACTTTCAAGGCATCAGCGACCGCCCTCTTCACTTCAAGCCTCGGTGTCGTGCCGCTTGGTTTTTCATGTTCAACTTGGAACTGAATTTCCTTCCTCTTCAGCAACTTGTTTGTCTTTTCTGACAATATTTTAATTTCCATGCCCCTTTTCCTCATACGCAATGTTGACTTCATGGGAAAGCTTCTTATTTAGTTTTCCGAGCCTTTTTCATGGCTCTAAAGATCGCAGCAATTTCCGCTTTCTTAGTTGAGGTAGTTTTGACGACGACGATGCCTTCATGCGGCTGTCCATAAACGACAAATGCGTTTTCGGGCGCATACAATGCAGCAACAAGGGTTAACAGGTCTTCTTCGCCTTCTACGATAATCTCTACGCTTTGTTTGCTTTCGATAGCATCTTGCACTGCAGCGATGGCTTCGCTGGTGAGTGTTCCTTGAGGGTTGTGAACGCGGATAATTTTTTCTGCGGGCAGTTCAATTTCTCTTATGCTTTTTCGCATGCATTTATTGTCGATAATTGTCAATCTAGGATGCAGGCCGTGCTGGTGCAAGTTTCTTGAGACAGTATCTCCAACTGAGATTATGAGGGGTGGGCCGTCTCTGGCCACTAGCTCCATCAGTTCATTCATAGTCTCAGAAAAAGAGCCCTTGACAAGGATTCCTAGAGGTTTCTTGAGTTCTCTGCGCAGCTTAGGCGTGAGGACGTATTCAACGCCCATCTATCTTACCTTTAGAGCGTAGCGTCCATTCTCTTTGATGTTCATTGCTTTGGCGATGGATGAAGTTTCAAAGTCGAAGATTATTACCAGTCCAGCATAGTCGTCGCTTAAGCTCGCGCTCTTGCATTTTGGGCAAACGTTTTCTTTTGTGAGAAAATGGCATGTTGAACAGGCTTTTTCGCTCATTTCTTTTCACCTTTCTTCTGTGTTTCCGGCTCTTTATCTGATGTTTTCTTTTCGGCAGCTTCCTTAGTCTTCTGCAGGTCGTGGTCAATCCACTCGAGTTTTCCAAGGAAGGGCTGTCTGGCAGTTACACCTATTTTTCCAGAACTTCCTGCTCTGCCTAGCGACACTGCAGTTATGCGCACGCGCACTTGATCGCCACTGGCTAGTTTGCGCTTTGATTCTTTGCCCAACAGTATGCCCTGCTTTTCATCGTAGGATATGAAATCGTCCATTAACTGGGAAACATGAAGCAATGCGTCAACAGGTCCAATACGCACGAAAGCTCCAAAATCAGCGATCTCCACGACTTCACCTTCAACTATTTCCTGAATCTTTGGGTAAAACGTCAACAATGAGAAATTGACTTTGTGGTACGTGGCGCCGTCGCCGGGAATAATCTTTCCGACTGGGCTTACCTTCACTTTTGTCACGGCTATAACATAGCCCAACTCCTCGTCGACGATCCCTTCATATTTTGTCTTGACCTGCTGGTGTCCGACTGCCTCGAGAGGATTACCGAACGTGTCGGGCGGAATTCGAATTGTGTCTTCAAGGGTAATAAGTTTAAACAGGGGTTATGGCCTCCCGTCAACACTCAAACGAGACTTCTGTCTCAGATAGATGACTGGCACATTTATATCTCTTAGCTTCCTTCTAAGCTGCCTGTCGTTGGTGAAAACTGCACATCCGCCTTTGCTGGCAACCTTGAGTATTGCATCGTCTACGTTTTCTGCTATTGCATCGTCTGCTGCGACAACCCTGCATTTTTCTGCCAGTTTCAGAGCGAAGGCAGCTTTCTTGCGCATCTGAGCGGAGTTTTTCGTGGCAAGTTTTTCAAGCTCTTGTTTTACTTGGGAGATAAGGACAGGTTCAAATTCTCTGTCCAGAAGAGTTTTGAGTTGTTCGAAAACGTCAACTTTGAACCGAAGAGGCATGAAGAAAACGTTTGAATCTAGAATTACTTTCAGTGGCTCTTTCTCACGCTTGGTTTCTTCTTTCATATCATTTGATCATTCCAAAGCCTATGAGTCTCCATCTGCCACCGATTTTTCTGCTCAGTGCGACTCGTGACGCTGCCTGTGCACACACAGGTCGTGTGAGTCTTATGAGGACATTGTCCTTTCTCACAGAGGCGACCTTTCCCACCGTTATCGCTGCGCCCACGTGTAACAGCAGAGTTTCGTTCATCGAGACCTCATCGATCTTTGCAAGTTCTTTTGTTCCCACTGCACGGTCTAGGATCTGTGTCTGCATTGTGAGCTCAAACAGTGTTGGAGGAAGCATGCCTGCTTTTCCAGCGATGTTCCCCGTTAACCCGTCTGCTTTAGAATATGAGGGGTCCAGCAACGTTCCAACACCGACAAGACCGCCGCAGTGGGCTTCCTCAACATTCTGGCCTCCAGCTTGCAGGCTCACGATCTCGCTGAAGAAGGGCGTGTAGGTGTTTTTGCCTTCTGCAGCTATTCCTGGACGTATCTCAAGCTGATCGCCGACTTTGAGCATGCCCTGAACTATCGTTCCGCCTATGATGCCTCCTTCTAGCTTGTCAATAGTCGTGCCTGGCTTGTTGGTGTCAAATGAACGGATCACGTACATGAAGGGCGGTTTGTCTTTATCTCTCTTGGGTGTGGGAATGAATTCTTCCATGGTCTGCAACAAGATGTCAATGTTGATTCCGCGTTGCGCAGAGATGGGGATTATCGGTGCGCCATCTGCGACGGTTCCCTTGACGAAATTCCTTATTTCAGCATAGCTTTGACGAGCCCGCTTTTCGTCAACGATATCAATCTTGTTCTGCGCTATGATGATGTTTTTGATGCCAATTATACCTGCTGCAGCCAAGTGTTCTCTTGTTTGGGGTTGTGGGCAAGGTTCATCTGCAGCTATAACGAGTATAGCGCCATCCATGATGGCTGCTCCTGAAAGCATTGTCGCCATCAAAGCCTCATGTCCTGGCGCGTCGACAAAACTGATTGCTCTGACGAAGACTGCTTTAGACCCGCATGCTGGGCAGATTGATTTCGTCGAAAGGTTTTTCGGCGGTTCACATTTTGGGCATTTGTAGACGGGCATGTCTGCGTAGCCTAGTTTGATCGTGATGCCTCTCTTCAGTTCTTCGCTGTGCCTTGATGCCCAGACTCCAGTCAATGCTTGCACCAAAGTTGTTTTTCCATGGTCAACATGACCAATCGTTCCAATGTTGACTTCTGGCTGACGAGGCAAAACTGCAGCCTTCTTGTTCTCTTCACTCATTCCCACATTTCCTCTGTTATTGTGAAATTCGAGATTCTCATTGTACTCTCATCCAAGCCTATAATAAGCATGTCGCCTTAATGTGCATGATGTGTTTCAACGATAGCTTCACTTACATTGCAGTGCAATTCAGGAAAGCACACTTCTCAAGCTCAGTTCCGCTATCCTCTCAGCGCTCCCCCTATTAAGCCGCCAACAGCTGATAGTACCCCACCCACGAATCCTGCAAGTATTGCTATGATTATTCCTCCTATGAGTCCTGCTATCCCACCGATCAATCCTCCGATGATGCCACCTACCATTCCACCAATGAAGCCGCCGCCTATCGCTATCACAACAGCCAGGATTATCCCGCCGAAGATTCCACTCAGAAATCCCGCCACTGCTCCTCTGATGATTCCTCTCGCCACCACTCCAGCGACCAAGCCGCCGACCAGATGGCCTATGACAGAACCAAACCCTGGAAAGAGCCATGCTACAAGCAAAGTGGCAACGAAACCGGCGAATGCTCCACTCAACAGATTACCTTCCGCCATGTTAGAGCCTTCCAATGATTACTGCGCTGGTGTGTATATAAACTACTCAATGCACTTGATGTTGTGAATCGCTTCAACGATGGTTCTCCAAACCAGCACAGTCAACAATTTGCTTGGAGACTGCTTGGCAGCGTACTCCTGAATGGCAGAAGGTGATTATGTGGAGTGCTTGGGACAGTGAATGCTAAATGGCTTCAATTGCTCGTACCTTGACGCTTACACTGATTTTTCAGAAATCACAGTGCTTCATGTTCAGACACGCAGACTAGGGGACACGACGTCGACTTGTGCCTGTAGCGTAGCTGCCAGGAAACATTGAAATGCGAGCACTGATGAGAAAGCTGACATGAGCGATACCCGTCTACACTTGTGCTTTCGGCACATGCACATGGCATTAGGGCTGGAACCTTGCAGCTGACAACAAGAACAGCCGAACACATATGCGGAATGGGTTCGTAGCTCACCACTGTTCTAGAAAGCATCTCTCGCTTAGTGTCCAAAACTCCTAGAACTAACAGAAGCCTAAATGTTTGCTTTCTGGCTTTCAGTTGCAGGTTTTTCTTCCGTCTTGGCTTCTTTTTCTGCTGCAGGCTTCTTTCTTTTCGATTTGATTTTATTTTCTTCTTCTGTCGGTTCTGGCTTTCCAGTGACCTTCATGTTGATCTGTACAATTTCGTCTGTTATGACGTTCCCGCGGATTGTTTTGCGTCTTCTCATTCCTTCGTTCACGGGGTTGAAGCCGACTCCTCCAGCCAAGACAATCTTCCTGCGGACGCCGCCGTGGACGCTCGGCCTCATTGGAAAGCCATCTCTGTCCGAGCCGCCTGTCACTTGGACTTTCTGGCCTGCAAGGTCTATGATTGTTCCGTCTATCACGTCGCCTATCCTCTTGCCGATCAACGGCGCGGCTCTTGCCTCTTCAAGTTCAACTACTTTTGAAGTCCCCTCAGTCGGGTCTGAAACAATAACTTTGAATTTTGCCATTGCTGACAACCTCCACGCGAGTGTTAAGAAAACTGACCATCTCTCTATTAAGGGTTTATGAAAATCTTCAGAAATGGAAGATATGTGGCTAAAAGTTTTAATCTTGCTTTGGAAAGGTTCTTTCGCTATGTGGCGGCTGGGTTTCTTCTTCCACGAAATGGGGTTTGGGCTGCTGTCCGTTTTTCTGCCCCTATACATAATGTCTCTCGAACATGAGAACGGGCTGTTTTATATAGGAATCATCTCGGCTACAGCTTTGTTCTTGGCGATTCCTGCTTCTTTCTTCTGGGGATACATATGTGACAAGACTCGGCATTACAAACGTTACATTCTCTTGTCCTTCTTTGCCTCAACAATTCTTCTTTACCTTTTCACACTCACGGTTGCTGTGAGTCTACTGATAGTCTTGTATGCGGTTCTTTCAATTTTGCATGTCGCACACGAGGCGCCGAAGAACGTTTTGATAGCAGAATTGTATTCGCATCAGGATTGGGAGAGTTCCTTCGCTTTCTATGAGGGCTTCACTGAGGTCGGTTGGCTTATTGGCCTGCTTCTAGGTTTCGTTCTTTCAACGTTCGGCTTCGGGCCCGTTGACACGTTGCTTGTTTGCAGCGGCTTGAACCTAGTTGCGTTTGCCTTGTCCTTCCTGCTGGTTAAAGATCCAGCCATGATTTTTGAAAGAGGCTTGGTGAGCATAGAGAAGACGCTGGATTTTGCGTCGCGCGGCATGTTCTTGGCTGCAAAGATTATGGACGGCCTGCCGAATGAAAGACTGAAGAAGGAGAACGTGAAGGCATTCGGTGCTGGACTGGTTCTTTTCTCTTTGGCTACAAGCATACTGTTTACGCCTATGCCAGTCTTCGTATCGAGCATAGTGCAGGCGGCGGGTTTTCCTGAGGGGGTCGTTTTCGCGATTTTTGTTTTAAACTCTGGTGGGGCTGTTGTTGGCTATGCTTTCGCTGGCCGCCGTTCAAGCGAGCCGTCTGGGAAACGAAATTTGGGCAAGGTTGTGATGTTTCGAAGTTTTCTCACATTCTTGTTGATTGTGGCTTTGCAGACCACTGCGTATTCTGTGGGGTTGGTAACGGGAATTCTCGTTCTGATGGGTTTTGCATATGCGCTGTTCTTAGTTTATACACTTTCGCTGTCAATGGAGCTCATACCTGCTGGAATGGCAGGTCTGTTTAACGTTTTGATTGGTATAGGAGGAGCTCTGGGCTCTCTTGTTGGTCCATTCATTGCGCAGACATCAGGTTTCCTAGTTGTCTTCATGACAGCCCTGGTACTTTTCGGGATGGCTTATGTA
>Ga0207433_10014455_pt1 | contig 11427 bp, 8 predicted proteins | sample YelNatPaOPGAMG01_FD_187559 | JGI IMG/M metagenome (GOLD analysis project Ga0207433, IMG submission 187559) | Hot spring thermophilic microbial communities from Obsidian Pool, Yellowstone National Park, USA - OP-RAMG-01 (SPAdes) (version 3) | ecosystem: Environmental > Aquatic > Thermal springs >...
CCCAGATGCAGCCAGCGCCGACCCAGGGGCGCTGGAGAGCAGTGCCAATGCAAGCATACAAAATATGAAGGCGGAGCGTGCCACCACCGCACGTAATCTCATGATCCCTCCAATCTGCGACGCTATCGTGGGGTCTCCCGTGCGCTCACCAGAGATGCGCAGCCCGAAAAGAGAAGGGGCGCAAGATTACAGGCCAGACTAGAGAGCTAGCGAAAGGCAAGTAGATAGGTCGCGGTTGAATTCCGCCCCATTATAAACCGCTTAGCCCTTGCAAGGCAATAAGAAGACAAGGGATATAGCCCAAACGGGCGATAGCTCGTTAGCCTGGCTCCCTTCTTTTCATTGAGAGCATGGGGTATTCTCTTGCTGCCTGACACATCGTTCTGTACAATGAGTTTCGCAGGGCCAAAGAACCACTGTAACCCTCAGCGTTTGATAGAGAAGAGGAGCTGGCACATGGGCAAACTTGATGACAAAGTGGCGATCATTACCGGCGCTGGTTCAGGCTTTGGCCGCGCCACTGCGCGCCTGTTCACTCAAGAGGGCGCGTCGGTGCTGGTGATGGATCGTGACGAGGCGGGCGCAGCCGCCACTATCGCCGAAATCGAGGAGACACACCCTGGCAAAGCATCCGCGTTCATTGGCAATGTCACCAAAAGCGCCGACTGCGCCGCAATGGTGCGCGCCGCAGTGGAGCGCTATGGGAAATTAGACATCCTCTACAACAACGCGGGCATCGGGGGCCAGATCACCTCTCTGGCAAACATGGACGAAGAGAACTGGGATAACGTGCTGGCAATCAATCTCAAAAGCGTCTTCCTGGGCAGTAAATACGCCTTCCCCGAACTGGTCAAAAATGGCGGCGGCGTCATCCTCAACACTGCCTCTGTCTCTGCCTTCGCGGCCTCTCCTGGATACGCTGCCTATACGACTTCGAAAGCAGGCGTTGTGCAACTGACCAAATTGATTGCGCTGGAAGGAGCGCCTTACAACATACGCTGCAATGCTATTTGCCCCTCATTCTCCTGGACGCCTCTGCTCGAACATGGCATCGGCGAGCGCTTTCCGGGGGCCGAAGAACATATTAAAAAGCAGCTTGCTCAAGCTTCACCATTGAACCGGCTGGTCACACCAAAGGAAATAGCCGCGCTGGTTCTCTATCTGGCATCAGATGACGCGCGCTTCATCACCGGCACGGCGCAAATCATCGATGGCGGACTGAGCGCCGGTAAGATGGGCTGAGCGAAACGGAAAAGCAAAGGACGGCGCTTCGTGATCTCTCATCCCCGGCTCTGGCGTCTCTTGCAGGATGGGCTGCTCCTTGCAGCCGGACTGGTCATTATTGTGCAAGGCGCCCGCCTCTTCGCTGCTATCCAGGCAGGAGCCGCTACCACCAGTGATTTTTGCCTGGACTATCAGACAGCACAGCACTGGCTACACGCCATACGCATCTACACGCCTGTCACCTGCTGGAGCCGGTATTCCAGCACGCCAGTGCCGGTAGAATATTATGCCCATCCGCCATTCTCACTTTTGCTCATTGCCCCTTTTGCCTTGTTCTCCTTCAGCGCCGCAAGCTGGTTGTGGGGAATACTCAGCCTTGCTTGCCTGGCTCTAAGTTTCTTGCTCGTCTGCTCTGAGCTATCCCTTCGAGGGATACGAATCATCCTTCCACTACTTGCCTTGTTCTTGCTCTGGGACCCCACGCTGCAAAGCACCCGCGCTGAGAATATCGGCGGGGGCATTTCTTGCTTGCTTGTTGTGCTTGTCTGGCGAGCGCTTCGCCGGGGCCAGCAGGGGCGGGCGGGCCTGCTGGCAGGGGTGGTCATCCTCCTCAAGCCTGTTCCGTTATTACTGCTCCCTTTCTTTCTGCTTCGGCGGCAGCAGCGGGCGGCCATCAGCGCGCTGCTTTCCCTGGGAGGTAGTATCCTGCTTTCATTGGTGCTGGTGGGGCCAGGAGCCTGGATCGATTACCTGGGTCCAGCGCGCGCCGATGAGGGCTTTGTGGTGGCAGTGCCTAGTAATCTTTCGCTTGAAAGCTATGTAGTACGCTGGAGCGCTGGCTATCACGAATTTCTTCATCCGGGCGCTGGTCGCGCTTTCATTGACCTGCCACCGCTCATCTCAGGGCTATCTTTGGAAGCGGCCTTACTGGCAGGCTATCTGCTGGCCGGAGTGGTTCTGCTCATCTTCAGTTTCCGGCTCTGGAAGCGTGCTCCTGAGCAGGTATGGGGTGAGGGTGATGATGCCAGCTTTGCCGCTGTCCTTCTCCTGACCCTCCTTGTGTTCCCCAGCGCCTGGGACTGGAGTTTACCCCTGCTCGCCATGCCATTGCTCTGGCTGGCCCTGAAGGTCACGCAGCGCAGCGCTACCAGCAAAGCCAGATGGCTCTATGGGATAGCGCTCATCCTCCTGGCAGTCCCTTTTAGCTGGAGCGTTCCTGCCTTCCAGCTTCAGGCGCAGACAGGTCTCTCCTGGCCGGTGCAGGTGATAGCAGCCATGCTGACGGCTATACACACCATCGCGCTTATGCTGCTGCTCATCGCTCTCTGGCCCTGGCTCAAAAGGGGGCCAGCCCAGGCACCTATCATCGAGCAAGCGCCTGAGGTAATTTCTAGCATTCTTCCCCAAAATGCGTTCACGAGAACGAGCAAACTAGCGAAAAGCTAGGACTGGCTTTTGGGTCTGCTGCCTTTAATGGGTTGAGGAGATACAGTATGCTCTTTTAGCCACTGAAGGAGTTCGTGGTTCTCCAACTCCAGTTTTTCCAGCCGGGCCTGCATGGCTTCAATATCCGCAAAGCTCTTCTTATTCACTTCATAGTCAGCCTCAGCCCGCAGTTCCGAGTGTGCCGAAGAGAGGTTCTGGCCGACCTGGATGATTGGTCCGCCAACGAGTTGGATCAGATTTCCACAAAAAAGCAAGAAGGCATATGGATAGGGATCAAATGCTTTTTTGCTCAAAAAGCTCTGCAAGAGCATCCAACCAGCCGTTATCAGAACCAGAAAGTAGACAAACCACATTGAGCCATAGATACCAGTCAGGACAGTGGCAACTTTGCCATTCACCCCAAGGCGCGCCTTAAACTCTTCATGCACCTCGTTAGGGTTCAGAATCGGTGGCAGGCCTGACTCTAAAGCTCGCTGCTTATGCTCCCGGAAGATCGCCAGATGATGTTTAGTTGAAAGAAACATATATCATCCCCCTCCTGCTTGTGTGATACGGCAAGGCAAGCGCTTATGTCGCTTATAATACTATAGACCAGCTACTTTGCAAGAGATAGGTAAGGGAGTAAGAGATAAGGGCTAAGCTATTGCCATTGGTTAAAGCTGAGCCATATAATTAGGAAGCATAAACTCTTAACGGGCCATACTCGGTTGCTGCACCCCAACAGGTTCTGGCATACCAAACACACGACAATTCCGCTCTGAGAGAGATAGGCACACCGTAGAGCCGTCGAAGCATGAAAGGCAGATTCATGGGAACTACTGGATACCCGCGCTTTCCGGCGATTTATGAGGATCAGATTGTCTTCACCGCCGAAGACGATCTCTGGCGCGTCCCGGTTACAGGGGGCCGCGCAGAGCGGCTGACCGCTGGCGTGGCGACAGCCACCAGGGCACACTTCTCACCTGATGGCCGCCAGATCGCCTTTACCGGCAGCGACGAAGGCCCTGATGAGGTCTATGTGATGCCCGCCGATGGCGGCCCGTCACGTCGCCTGACGTATCAGGCCGGACGCTGTGAAGTTGCCGGCTGGCAGCCAGGCGGAGCGATGGTCCTCTATGCTGGCTCGGCTGGGCTACCGTCGGGTCGCTGGCGCATGCTCCTTGGCGTCTCGCCCCAGGGCGGAGAGCCGGTCCGACTGCCTTATGGTGTCGCCAACGCCATTGCTTTTGGCCCCAACGGCGCGGTTGTGCTGGGCCGGAATATTCGGGAGCCGGCATTCTGGAAGCGCTATCGCGGTGGAACCGCTGGCTACCTGTGGATTGATGTGCAGGGCACTGGCGAGTTCAAGCGGCTGCTCGACATCAAGAGCAATATTGCTGCCCCCTGTTGGGTAGGGGATCGCATCTTTTTCCTTTCTGATCACGAGGGCATTGGCAACGTCTACTCCTGCCTGCCCACCGGCGAGGACCTGCGCCGCCACAGCCAGCAAGAAACGTTTTATGCGCGCAATCTTGCTACCGATGGGCGCCTGTGCGTCTATCACGCTGGGGGCGATCTCTTTGTCCTCGATCCGTCCACCAACCGCGAGACACGGCTGGAGGTCGATCTGGCAGGATCGCAGGCGCAGCGGGCGCGCCAGTTCGTCTCCGCCGGTAAATTCATGGACTCCTACCGGCTCCATCCCAAAGGCCAGGCAGTGGCCCTTACCACGCGCGGCAAAGCCTTTAGTATGAGCAATTGGGAAGGGGCAGTCGTCCAGTATGGTGAGATTGATGGCCCGCGCTATCGCTTGATAGACTGGCTAGCCGATGGCAAGCGCCTGGTGGCGGTCAGCGACACGGGGGGCGAGCCATGCCTGGTTGTCTTCAGCGCTGATGGAACGGCGCCTGATCGCACGCTGGACAAGCTGGACATCGGCCATGCAACTGCGCTGCACGCCGCGCCGGTTGGCGAGCAGGTTCTCCTGATGAACCATCGCAACGAGGTGCTGCTGGTGGACCTGGCGGCAGAGACGCTGCGCGTGCTGGATCGCAGCGAGTATGGCCGCATCGAGGATAGCGATCTCGTGAATGGTATCGCCTGGTCGCCTGATGGGCGCTGGGCAGCCTATGAGCAGGCAATCAGCACGCAGCAGATCATCATCAAGCTCTGTCGTATCGAAAGCGGTGAAACGTATCAGGTGACAGATGCAGTGCGGCGCGATACGAAACCGGCGTTCGATCCTGCCGGGCGTTACCTCTATTTCTTGAGCGCGCGCGACTTCGATCCCGTGCCGGATACGATGCACTTTGAGTTTAGCTTCCCCAAGGGCATGCGCCCCTATCTCATTACGCTGCGCAAAGACCTGCGCTCGCCGTTCCAGCCCGAATCGGCGCTGCTGCACGAGGAAGCCGAGGAGAAGCCTGGCGAGAAGCAGGAAGAGAAACCAGATAAGCCAAAAGCGCCCAAGCCGGTGGAGATCGACCTTGACGGCATTACCAACCGCATTGTCGCCTTCCCCGTTCCTGAAGGTCGCTATGGCCGGGTCTTTGGCACAAGCAATGGCACACTCTTCACCTCGCTACCGATTGAGGGGTTGAGCGCTGGCGATATGATGGGGGTCAAGCCAAAATCGAACGGCAGCCTGGAGTTTTATGACTTCGAGAAGCGCAAGCAGGAGCATATCGCTGATGAGGTCGGAGATTTCAGCGTGACAGCAGATGGCAAGACGTTGCTCTATTACTCGCATGATAAGCTGCGTGTCCTCAAGGCTGGCGAGAAGCTGCCAGAGCTGCCTCCGCCCGTCGCTGACAAGCCTGGAAGGGAATCGGGCTGGCTTGATCTGGGACGGGTCAAGGTTTCTATTCGCCCCAGTGCCGAATGGCGACAGATGCTTGGCGAGGCGTGGCGGCTGCAACGCGAGCAATTCTGGGTCGCTGATGTCGCCGGGGTAGACTGGCCGGGCGTCTACCAGCGCTATGCGCCGCTCGTGGACCGCCTGACATCGCGCGGCGAACTCTCGGACCTGATCTGGGAGATGCAGGGCGAGCTTGGCTCGTCGCATGCCTATGAGTTCGGGGGTGAGTATCGGCCTCATCCTGAATACCGCCAGGGCTTCCTGGGTGTGGATTGGCGCTTCGATGCAGGCGATGGCGTCTATCGCATTGCGCGTATCGTGCGCGGCGACCCCTGGAATCCCAAAGAATCTTCGCCGCTGCTGGCACCAGGGGTGAACGCCAGCGCGGGCGACGCGGTGCTGGCAATCAATGGGCAGCGCCTCATGCCAGAACGAGGGCCGCAGCAATTGCTGGTGAACCAGGCGGAGACGGAAGTGCAGATATTGCTTCAGTCCGCCGACGGCGTGGTGCGGAGTGTCACCGTGCGCGCGCTGGCCGACGAATTCGGTGCGCGCTATCGTGATTGGGTCGAGGGCAACCGGCGCCTGGTGCATGAGCAGACAAAGGGTCGCGTGGGCTATGTGCATATCCCCGATATGTGGGCGGATGGCTACGCGGAGTTTCACCGCTATTACCTGGCCGAATATGATCACGATGCCCTGATTGTTGATGTGCGCTGGAATGGCGGCGGCGCTGTTTCCGGGCTGGTGCTGGAGAAGCTGGCGCGGCCCCGACTGGGCTATGATTTTCAGCGCTGGGCGCCGCCAAACCCCTATCTTTATAACTCCCCACGTGGCAAGCTGGTGGCGATCACGGATGAGAACGCCGACTCCGACGGCGACATTTTCTCGCATGCGTTTAAGATGATGGGGTTGGGGCCGTTGATTGGCAAGCGCACCTGGGGCGGCGTCATTGGCATCTCCCCGTATATGCCGCTGGTCGATGGGACGATCACGACCCAGCCGGAGTTCAGCTTCTGGTTCAAGGACGTGGGCTGGGGTGTCGAAAATTACGGCACTGATCCAACCACCGACGTGGACTACACGCCGCAGGATTACGCGCGCGGCTTTGATCCGCAGCTTGATCGCGCCATTGCCGAGGCGCTGCGCCTGGTCGAGGAATATCCAGCACAGACGCCCGCGCCGGTGCAGCCTCCGCGCCGCGGTTATCCCCAGCAGTAGCAACATCAACCAGAAAGAGAAGACAGCCCGCTCTAGAAGGCAATGAGTTCGTAGCCCTCTAGAGCGGGTCTTTTATACCCTATCCCAATACACAAGAATAAACCCACCCATTTGTCACAATATACTTGACTTATTAAACTATTCAGACTACAATATTTACAATCTTCCTGTACAGTAGAGCATTACAATAGTCTGCCAGCAAGGCCGCTAGCAGGAGTACATGCTTTGCCCGAATCCGGTGTAAGGAAGCGTAAGCGGAGCCTATCAAGATTGCCAGGCTGCGAAAAGTCAGGGACTGGAGGCTGCAAAGAAGGCGCTCATTCGATAGAGGCACACGATCACCTTATGAAAGGAGTTGCCCTTGTCTGCTCCAGGAAGGCAGGGCGAACAAACTTATGGACGAAAATATGCAATCTCCATCACCTGAAGCCTCTCAAGAGGGGCCAGCAGGTGCGCCGGCCAACCAGACGGGGGCCGCTCGCCTTGCACCAACGGCCTTTGCCGGGCGGTTACGCCAGGCTCGCAGCGCCGCCAATAAGACCCAGCAGCAGCTTGCTGGCGGTACATACTCCAAAAGCTATATTTCTGCCATCGAACGAGGCAAGATGATCCCATCTGTTCAAGCGCTGCATGTGCTGGCAGAGCGGCTTGGCGTGCCTATGTCTTTCTTTTTAGGCGAGGGTGAAGTGGACTTTGACAAGCTTGTTGAGAGCGACTTCTTCATGCGCTCCTTGCCAGAGCACACACGCCAGCAGCGCGAGGAAGCTGCCAGGGTGACATTGCAAGCAGCAGAGGGATGGATCAGGCGGGGCGAGCCAGATAAAGCGCTGGAGGAACTGGATACCACGATTGATAGGCCATCTGAGGATGTATCGCCGTGTGACCAGCCGCGCAGATACTGGCTGATTGGCCTGGCTTTGATGCGTAAGCAAGTGTTTCAAGACGCGATGGGCTGGTTGGAGCGCGGACTGCATCTGATTGAGAACCTGCGCGGCCAGGTGCTATCCTCTGAGAAGGCACAGCTTGATGAGATGGCCGAGCGGCTGCGCAACAGCCTGGGCAATTGCTATTACGAGTTGGGGCAGGGAGAGATGGCGCTTGAATATCACCGTCACTGTCTGACGGCAATTTCCAACGGAGCTATTACCGACCCCGCGCTCAAGCTGCTGATCTATCAATCGCTGGGCAACGATTATCTGATGCTGGGCCACCATCAGGACGCCATTAGCTTCTACCATCATTCAATCAAGCAAGCTGATAGCATGACTGATCCCCGCCAGCAAGGGCTAGCCTATTGGCTCCTGGGTCTGACATACAAATCGAGTGGTGATCTCTTTCACGCCAGGGCTTCCTTCCAGAAGGCGCTGATCATCTTTGAGATGCTCGATACGATGCACTTGGGGATACAACTGCACTCCATGCTTGGGCGGGTGTTGGCCCAGATGGGAGATTACGAGGAAGCTGAAAAGAACCTGCACCTGAGCCTACAAGCCGCCGAGCGTATCGACGATGCACATACACGCGAAGCATCGCTAGAAAACATTGCCTACATGCACCTAACAAGGGGCGATGCGGATCAGGCGATCACCGCTGCGCAGGACGGGTTAGCGCTAGCCAGGCAGAGCGAAGACCATCTGGCCGAGGGGCGCCTGCATCTGCTGCTGGCTGAGGCCCACGAAGCCAGAGAAGATGCTTCCACAGCAGAGCAGACCTATAAGGATGCGATTGCCACCCTTGAGCAAACCAACGGGCGCGAGCTTCTCAGCCGGGCGCATGAGCGCTACGGGCAGTTTCTGGCTGAGCAGGAGCGTTTTCAAGAAGCCTATGAGCAGCTTCAGAGCGCTCGCACTTTCCAGGCCCGGAGGGCGTAAGGTTCGATATGAAATTCGCTCACCGTTTTATGCTCGCCGGGTAATGATGGTGCGTGCCTGGCGCATTTGCTCGTAGGCTTCCTGGAAGCGCCCTTGCTCGACCAAAAAACGTCCATAGTGCTCATGCGCCTGATCCAGCAGAAGCAGTAATTGGGTTGGCTTCAGAATCTCGATAGCTTGCTTCAACTCCTGCTCTGCTGCCGAATTATCGTGCCTGGCTGTGTGGGCCGCTGCCAGGGTAAGATGTAGTTGTCCTGTGGTCTGGGGGTCTTTGCTCTGGCCCGCTCTCTGTAGCCCCTCGTTGGCAGTTCGGATGGCTTCATCTGGATTGCCCCTGGCAAGGTGCAGGGCCGCCAGGTTCGCCAGCGCGTTGCCCCAGGCGCGAAGATCATTAAACCGCTCGGCGCCCTCCAGGCTTTTGCGCAGTTGGCTCTCCGCTTTCTCATACTCCCCCAGCTTCGTCAGCACTTCACCCAGGAGCGCGCGCACCTGCGCTACCAGGCGCAGATTCTCCATAACCCCCAGGGTATCTAATGCGCGCAGGTAGTTCGTCTTGGCACGAAACAGATCGCCGCTCTGCTGATAGGCAATGCCCAGGCCCCAATACATCAGCCCTCGCTGGCGCTCATTATCCATATTGTCAGCCTGCTTGATGGCCTCTTGATAGAAATTGATGGCCTCCTGGTAATGGCTCAAGGTCAGATATTCATTCCCCAGCCCCTTGTAGATCATCAATTTGAGTTCAGGATCGGTAATGGTGTGTTCAGCGATAGCAGCGAGTCCCTGGCGGTGGTACTTCAGCGCCACTTCCATCTGTCCATTTGCAGAATAGGCAACGCCCAGGAAACAGCGCAGTCGCTCGACCAGTTGTGCCAGGGATGCTTGCTGGTCGCGTGGCGCCTGGACGCGGAGAGACTCAGCCAGGCGCAGGCCGCGCTCCAGGAGGCGAATGGCATCCTGATGCCTGCCCGTCAGCGTCGAGGTCCAGCCAGCCAGCCAATACCAGACTGGATGATGCCGCGCAGGCAGCTCTTGTGGCGGCTCGTCACTTTCGCCAAGTTCTTCTAATGCCTGGCGTGGCTGGTCCTGGCGAATCAGCGCCTCGGCCTTGCTGAGCATGAGCATAGCACCCTCTTCGAGCGTGGCCCGTCGTTGTCTAGAGGACAACGACGGGGCGCCCTGTCTCGTCAGTGTATCCAGGTCCAGTTCGCTCTCGCCTAGAAGGTAGGAGACAGGCACATCTAAGCGTTCCGCCAGCACCGAGAGCGCCTGGAGCGAGGGCGTCATTTTATCCCGCTCAATGGCGGAGATATAGCTCTTCGAGAATAGATTTCCAGCGAGTTCCTGCTGGGTTAGCCTGGCAGCAAAACGGGCAGCGCGGAGGCGCTCACCAATGCTGAGCGCCTCCGGGCGGGCCATGCCGGTGCTGCCAGCGGAGAGATGCTCTGGTCTATTCTCTGCCCCATCGGAAGAGTGGGGTATTTCGGCTGCATCCATCGTGACTTCCTCTCCCTGCCAGGTGCAGGGCCTCCTTTCATCAGGTGCGAGGTTTCGATAGGCTCTTGAGCAGGTGAAGAGAGCAGGTGGCCTTAGCATACATGCACTGTCAAGAGGACATCGTTGCGGCAAAGACAAAGAAGCAAAAAAGCACCATTGAGGAAAAACCTCTTCTTCTACACTTCTACACTTCTACACTTCTACACATGACCCGCGTGCCGAAAGAAGCCGTAGAGAAGGGGGTGTAGAAATGGGAGGCAAACCACCCAGCAGGCGCGCTCGCAGCGCCCGCAGATGCTAGACACACGGCGGAAGAATGATCTGGACGCAGGCCAGGCGCGGACCCACCGGGGCCGCTTTCGCTGCCGTCGCGCCCGCGCTGAGCGCAACCCCGCCGCTCAGGAGCGAGGCCAGCAGGGTCAGCCCCAGGGCCAGCCTGATGATCGGTTGTTTAAACATGGTTGTGTTTCCTTTCTGAATGCAGAACTTCCAACAGCGCTTCAGAGAGGACCGGTCTTTCTCTGTACAGAAGAAGTATGCGGCCAAAGGTTCATCCGAAATTCAGCGCAGCTTCGGCGTTTCCCCTGCTTTTGTTCAGGTTTGGTTGGCTCAGCGCTGCGTCCTAACAAAACCTCATCCTAACAGCTGTGGGGGCGCTGGCGCCAACAGGGACTCGTCAGGAAAGATGGCATAGCCCGCATAGCGTTTGCAGAGCAGGAGCTTGGGATGGTAGGGGATTTCGCCCAATGCGCGGCGAACGTTGCTGACTATCTCCTCGACGGGGTGTTCAGTCTCTTCTGAACCCTCGGACCCGATGGCCTCAGCAAGCACTTCAGCCCTGACATAGCAGCAGGGCTGGCGCAACAAGATGCGCAGCAGCTCTGCCTCACGGGCACGCAAGGAGAAGCGCTCGCCTTCACGGCGCACTTCGTAGCGATCCAGATCGACCCACAGGTCAGGTTTCAGTTGAAATACCGCAGGGCCTGGCCTGGTTCCTTGAGTGCGTGAGGGGTCAATAAGAGCCAGGCGATCAGTATCAGCTTGAGCAATCAGTCGGAGAATTTGGCGATACAAGCGCGTTTCGCGTTCGCCAACGTGTTCCGCACTCATAATGAGCGCGAGGATCGGCCTCCCTGTTGCTCCCAAAAGCACTTCGGCTGCATGTGGCTCACGTAGTAACTGCCGCAGCAGGTCCGACTTCGCTGGGAGCGGTGGCATCAAGTAGAGTGGAGTGGGCATAACAACTCCTCCGCCAGAACAACGGCTCTAACCCCTGTCTGGAATGCACCTTCGCTCCACTTTGCCGCTGCGGCAAAGGCGCGGAGGCACTGC
>Ga0207433_10014465_pt1 | contig 11422 bp, 11 predicted proteins | sample YelNatPaOPGAMG01_FD_187559 | JGI IMG/M metagenome (GOLD analysis project Ga0207433, IMG submission 187559) | Hot spring thermophilic microbial communities from Obsidian Pool, Yellowstone National Park, USA - OP-RAMG-01 (SPAdes) (version 3) | ecosystem: Environmental > Aquatic > Thermal springs...
TCGAAAAGGCTCAAGACTTTAGAGAAGCCTTAACTGAGAAGTTAGGTAAAACTTGTCGTATTACTTCTATTAGTTTCTCTACAGAGCGTTATATTCCTATTGTTTTTCGGACTACGATGTTAAAAAGCACTCAAGCTTCTGATATTGAAGCTCCTGAACCTAAGAGGGATGAAAAAACGATAGAAGTATCAGCAAGCGTAGATTATTTATGCGAATAGCTTTAATATGTGATTATTTCACAGAAAAAGAGAATGTTTTCTAAGTCATGAAATACCTTTAGAAATATTGGCTTTTATGGTATGGATAACAATAATGTTAAAATTGCAACCGGAGCTTGATCATTTATTAATACCCAATTAAAAATTAGGAGGTTTAGCTATGAAAAAGTTAGTTAACGTATTTTTAATGGTCTTAGTAATGTTCTTTTGTAATATAGCTATGGCAGATACAGACAACGATTTAAAAGTTGTATCACAGGGTATAAACAAGTTTAGTTTTGATTTATATAAAAAACTAAAAGATAAAAATAAAGAAAAAGATAAAAATAAAGAAGAGAACCTCTTTTATTCACCTGCTAGTATATCAATTGCTCTTGCAATGACCTATGCTGGAGCAAGGGGGAATACGGAAAAGCAGATGGCTAATGTATTAAACTTTACTCTTCCACAAGATCGTCTTCATCCAGCTTACTCTAAGCTAATTGAAAATTTAAAATCTAATAAGGATTATGAACTCAGTATTGCTAATGCTTTATGGTTGCAAAAGGATTATAAGTGTCTTCAGGCATTTTTAAATATAATGGAAAAATATTATAAAGGTGGATTTAACGAAGTAGATTATAAAACAAATCCTGAAGGTGCACGAATAAAAATTAATGATTGGGTTTCAAGAGAAACAAAAGAAAAGATTAAAGATATATTAAATCCAGGAGATATAACAAAACTTACAAGATTGGTGCTTACAAATGCTATTTATTTTAAAGGAAAGTGGCTAACAGAATTTGATAAGACGGCTACGAGGGATGAAGATTTTTATTTAATAAATGGCCAAAAAACTAAGGTTAAAATGATGTTCCAGGAAAACAGGTTTAATTATTACGAAAACGACGATCTTCAATTATTGGAGATACCTTATAAAGGTAATAAAATTTCAATGGTTATAATCTTACCAAAAGTAGGAAAGTTTAAAACAGTTGAAAATATGATGGATGAAAAGAAATTACAAGAGTGGTTGAAAAGTGCTACGGAAAAGGAAGTTAAAGCATATATTCCAAGATTTAAATTTACACAAAGGTTTGACTTAAGTGAAGATTTGTCTAAGATGGGTATGGAAGATGCTTTTGACGAAAATAAAGCTGACTTTTCAGGGATTAATGGTCGAAAAAATGATCTTTATATAAGTAAAGTTATTCACAAAGCATTTGTAGATGTAAATGAAGAGGGAACAGAAGCTGCAGCAGCTACCGCTGTAATAATATTTACAAAATCAGCACCAATTATTGAAAAACCAGTAATATTTAAAGCCGACCATCCTTTTATCTTTTTGGTACGTGATAAAGAGGCGAGCTCTATTTTGTTTATGGGAAGAGTTATGGACCCCAATAAGGAGTAGAATAATCTTTAAAAATAAACGCAGGAGGTAAATAGTCATGAAAAAATTAGTAGTTATGTTTACCTTTTTCCCATTATTGAGTGGTATTGCTTTGGCAGAAGACGAAAATAAACAGTCAGAATCTACTAAAAAATGTGAAAAAGTGTGTGTACAATGGGAGGAAAGGAGATTCTGTCAGCCAGATCCGGTTTTTCCTGGTAAACAAATATGTGGAGTATATAAGACTTGTGTAAAGTATGAAGCAAAATGCAGTGAGGATAGATAAGGTAGAAGAGAAAAATATAGTAACGTATTAGAGGAAGAAAGATTGAAAAGGTTAATAACTTCCATGACATTTATCATTGCTCTTTTCCTTTTATCCTGTTCATGGACAACGAGTTTTTATGTTGTAAACAAGTCCGAGATGCCAATAACGATAGCAGTTAAATACAGAAAAATTGAAAAACCAAAACAGTCTACTCCAACGCCAGAAGTTGAAAAAAGATGGGAGGAATTAGAAAAGAAGTCATGCTGGTATATTGGATTTAAGAAAGAAATCTATATATGTAAAGAAGGTGGTGAGTGCAGAACCCTTCAACCTGATAAATACAAATACGATAAAGAAAAATGTGAGCTTGAGGTTACTTTAGCACCGGGAGAATCAATAAAAGTAGCTGAAATATGCTGTAGCTATACAGGTCCAGAGAAAAGATTTGCTGATAAACTTAATGTTGAAGAACTTAATATTAATACGCCCGGTGGTTTAATCAAATACGAGGGCTTTGAACTACTGAAGATATTTAAAAAGAAGGATAAGACTAAATATGTTTTGGAGTATAGTTAAATTTTAAAATAACTTAACAAGGAGGTTATTATGTTTGGATTACCTGAATTAGGAGTGATAATTTATCTTGCTTCTTTTGCATTCTATTTATTAGCAATTATAAATTCGGCAAAAATAAAGGGGAAGAAAATTTTTTATCTCCTTTTATCTATTTTATCTTTGCCAGCTTTAATACTTCTAATTAAATTAGTTAATAACTTATTAATACAAAAAAATATTATTTCATCTTTAGAAGGGAGCGTTATTCTGTTCTTATTAAGTGCTATTGCAGTGCTTCTGATAGAAATAGTTATATATGTTTACATTAGAAGAATAAAACTTAAAACCACTCATAAGGAGGGTTAATTATGAAAGCTTTTAAATATATAATTATGTGGATTTTTTTACTTATGATACAACCAGCTATAGCCTTAGAAGATTCTAATAATCTAAATGAAGAGATCGTTCAAAACTTTACATATCATTTAAAGTATTCAAAGCAAACAGTCACATTGAAGAATGGAGAATATAAAACTCCATTAAGACCTGGTAACGAAGAGGATATGAAAAATTATCTCAGTGTAAAGATAGAAAAATACGGCATATTTAAACCCAAATTCTTGCCACCATTTGCCATAGTTATACTTTCCGAAAATTTTGGTGGAAGTGGCGTGTTTTTTGAAATAACAGCTCTTGTAAAAGAAGATGATAAAATCGTTCAAACTAATTCAATTGAGCTTGGAGATAGAGTTATAATAAAAGATTTAAGGTTTGAGCCAGGATTTGTTTCTTTTAATGATATAGAGAGAGACTCCATATATTTATCACTTCTTACTTATAAAGAAACTGACCCTTCTTGTTGCCCAACTGAGCAAAAAACACTTTGCTTTACTTTAGCAAGAGATAAAAATAAAGAAATGAAATTATTAACCTGCTTAGAAAGTTTTCTTTTAGAAGAACATCCTCCACACATTTTAAAAAAACCGGCTCTTTATCTTTATCCAAATAAAACTGAAAAAGTAGAAGTAATTTTGAAACCAAAAGGACAGATTACAAAAACTATTCCAGAATACAAAGATAAATGGTTAGTTGTAGCTAATCCAAATGGGTTGATAGATAATAAATATCCGTATCTTTTCTACGAAGTAGCATTAGAAAATTCAGTTGATTTACCAAAAGAAGGTTGGATAGTTAAAACCACAGATTTGGAAAAATGGTTTGATGTAAATCTTCCTAAATTAGGACTTAATAAAAAAGAAATAAAAGACTTTAAAGAATATTGGCTTGGTGAACTAAAAGGATATCCTTATTATAAAATTAGATTACTAAGTGAAGAATTTTTAGATGAAAATATAACAGTTAAAATAAACCCAAAACCAGATACTTTTATTAGGGTAATCTTTTATTTTGAGGGTACTTACTATAGTAAAGAAAAATTAATAGAACCTCAAATTAAAACACCTATAAGAAAAGGATTTACCGCAGTAGAATGGGGAGGAATTTTAGAGACTTCAGATAAGTCTGATATAAAATCAGTAAAATACTCTTTTTCCCCAACAGAAGAAGGCATATTAGTTTTACGTTCTTTAAATATTGAAGATCACAAAATCAAAATAAAAGTAAATGCTAACGGTTGCACTGATAAAAACTCAATTAAAGCTGTTGTTAAAAAATCATCAAGAATAGATTCAAGAGTTCCAGATTATAAAATAACTTTTATAAGAGAAAAACCAGACAATTGTAAAGCCTTTATTCCCGATGGAGCGGTTATTGAGTATGATTTGAAAAGAGATTTTAATATTCAAATGCCTTATACTTTAAAAATTGAAAATCCTGTAATGCCTTTTACTAAGGATGACCCCTATTTTACAGTAGGAAAAGTTAAAACAATTCAAGAAGAACCAATTGAAGGAGAACAAGGAAAATTTATTCTTGGTGTAATTCAAGAAATGATAACAGAGATAAGACGAGATGTAAAAAATGCAACTATTTATGCTATACAGCAAGAAATAGAGAGATATAAAAAGAGAGGAGAAAAAGAAAAGGTAAAAAAATTAGAAAATGAACTAAAAAAGATTAAGCAAATAAAAGATGAAGATTTTCAAATACCAGAAAATGTTCAAGAGTATGAATCTAAATCTAAAGATTTATCATTTGGTCCTATTTATCCCTGCAAAGCTATACAAACTGAAATTATTGCAGATAAAATAATTTCAACAGGAGATATTTTAAAAGTTAAAGGTATGACAAGATCAGGACCTTTTTATCATGTAGCAGGTATAAGGAAAGATGTATTGGAAAAAATGAAAGTAGGGAAAACATACAAAGCAAATTTATGTTTAGTTTATAAAAGGGAATATTTTGGTTTTATACCTGATTATTATGTATATTTAGCTGATGTGGAAGAATAGAAAGCTTTTGGAGGTTAAATATGATTAAAAGATGTAGAGCCTTGATTGGATTATTTCTAATATTTTTTTATTTCTCACCTGTAAAAGCGTCAGAAAAACCAAATGACTTTGCACAATCAGGATATGCAGAAAATTGGAATAAAATTTGTGAGGCTGCACACTTTCTTGCAATTGATGATAGTGAAAGATTTTTAGCTTCGGTAGATGCTATGAGAAGAAAGATAAGAATATGGGACATACAAAGTGGGCGTCAAGTATCGATTATTATAACTAATCATCTTACAGAAGATATGTTCTTTATAAAAAATTCTTTATTAGTTATAAAACCATATAATGGACCCATAGAAATATACAGTATTTTTGGTAAAAAGATAGAAACTCTTGAAACTTTAACCAAAATAAAGGTAGATGGAAGAATAAGAAAAATTTCAAACAATAGAACATACTTATTAGAAGGAGTTTTTGGGGATATAAGTAATCGTGTACGTATCATTAATTTAGAAAATGGCTCTGAGGTTAAACTCCCTGATTTTTCTTTAATAGATGATGAACTATACGACAAAATTGATTTACATTTATATGATCTTGGTTTATATATTGGTCACTTTAAAAGAATTAGTCGTAAGGATTTATCAGATCACGGTAAAGAAAAACTTTTGGTAATGTTGTATGACAAAGAAACATTAAATCCCGTAACAGAATTCCAAATAGACGAGAGAGAACCATGGGATATTATTTGGGCAGTGCTAGACATTAATAGAAAATATCTTTATTTAGATAAAGGGCAAAATTTGAGATTATTTGATATAAATACTGGCAAAAAAGTTTGTGATATTTTTCATAATAATATGGCTAATAAAGTGATTCTAAAAAACGGGGATATAGCGATTATTCATTCTGAACAAGACAAAAAAAACATATTTGCAGAACATTTTTATGTTTCGATATTCAATATCACGGATAATTGTTTAACTAAAGAGAAGAAATTTCACTTCGACCAAGCAACTTCATTATTAGTTACAAACGGTGGATTTATTATTGTAGGATATACTGATGGAAGCATAAAGATTCATAGTATTTCTGATGGAAGTGTAGTTAAAGAATTAATAGTTAAACCTGTTATTGATAGTTATCAATTAATGACTAGAAATAAATGTAAGTAAACATCTATTTTTAATAGATAATTATGTATCTTAGCAGACGTAATAGAACAGAAAGCTTTTGGAGGTTTATTATGGTTAAAGTATATAAAGCTTTAATAGGAATTTTTCTAATATTTTTGTATTTTTCCCCTGTAAAAGCATTAGAAAAACCAGAAGTTTTTATACCTGAAGAAAATAGCAAATTGCTTTTAGATGAATTTTCTTTTGTTTCAGGAAAGTTTACAGATTACTTAATAGTTTATTCACCTGAAAATAACGGAATTTACTTTATATGGGATGTTACGAGTACTTATGTAGAGTCAATTCCTTCGGAGGCATTAAAAAAAGATAATAAGATTTTAGAAAATTTTTTATTTTATCTCAAGGGATTGAACTATACAAAAAAGAAATTTGATAATAATTTAAACATAGATATAAGTAATGAACCTCAACATTCTAAGGATGGTAAATTAACTGCAAAAATTATTCCATACCAAGGAAAGCAAATTATAAGCTTAGTAAGAACATCGGATAATAAAGAACTTGCAAAACTTTTTATTTTTAAAAACAGAGAGTGGATAATTCTTACACCATCAGGTTATTATAGTGCAAGCGATTTTGCAGGAAAATATCTGAATGTTAAACTCGGTGATAAAGTTTATAAAATGGATGACTTTGAAAAAGTTTTCTATCGTCCAGATATTGTTGAAGCAGCTCTTGAAGGAAAATCTATATCAGAATTAAAGTTCCCGAATATAAAGTTGCCTGATATTAAGAATGAAACAAAATACAACATGATTGTAACAGAAGTTTTGTCTAATTTTCCTTTCGAAAAAGCAGGTGGCAAAATTTGGGATATTATTTATTCTTTAAATGGTAAGACTTTTTATGAATCAACTAATAAAGATTTGGCAAAAGAATTTAGTGAATATATAAAAAGCTTACCCGCAGGTTCTTATGAAATGACTCTCATAAGAGAAGGAAGAAAAATTACTACAACTATAAATCTTCCTAATATATCATCTACACCAAGGTTAGGAATTACTATTTTAACTATTGAAAACAATCCTCAATTTTATTTTTTAGAAGCTTTAAAAAATGTGTCATCAAGGGAAGACTTGAAAAATGTTGCACAATTGCTTGAAATAGCCAAAGCATTATCTCCAGAATGGGCTGATATTTATTATAACTTGGGATTAGTTTATGAGGAACTAAGTTACTACGATAAAGCTGCAGAGAATTTTTCTAAATATGTAGATTTTGTAAAAGACAAGAATTCTGTAGAAGCTAAAAATATGACTTTTAGAATTGAGGAGAATAGAAAGAAATATGAGAAATTGGAATATATAAAGAAAAGAATGGTAGAAGTAATGGGAGAAAAGCAAGATTATGATGAAGTTATATATTATAAGTATGGAAATATAAGATTTAAATACGACAAATCAAATCAAATAGTAATGATAAATCCTGCTTTTACTGAACAAGAATTTCTTAAAAAGAATTTTGAAAGAACATGGGTATGGTGGGATATAAATTCAAAACGACTTCCTTTTTTCCCTGTTAAATTTGATGGCAGATATTTTGAAGTTAGATATTTTGGTGTTTTTCCAGACATAATGTCAAACAACCTGAAAATTTCTCTATTTTTAATAAAGGGCGAAATAAATATGGATACTTCTACGGTCAAAATATCAAAGTTTAGGCACGATATTTATGGATATAGTCGAGACAATGTTGAAGAAGCATTTAGGCAAGCAAATAATATGATATCAACTTTCAAGTTGGATGAAATTGAAGATTCTAAGTATGAGTTGTTAATAGGCACAGAAAAGCCTATAGAAAGGCATCTTATATGGCGTAATCCGATAGAGGTTTATAAAATTGAATAGGAGGACAACTATGTTAAAAAATAAATATTTACATAATTTTTTAATGTTTTTAGGTTTCTTATACTTCTCACCTATTACATCCTATGCTTATTGGGAAATTGACCAATCTGAATTTAATAGCTTTTTATGTAGATATGAGCCAAGAGCTTGTAATGCTCCATCAAGAACTGGCAGATTTGCAACTTATCAAGAATGCGAAATTGCTCGAAGGAGTGCATTACCAAATGATGTGCACTGGCAGAATAAAACAAGATGTGTAGGCTACGATGAACAATCAAGCTCTTATACTCCATCTCAACAGCCTGATTTCCAGCAACAGCAAGAAGAAGAATTAAGACAGCAACGAGAACGTCTAAAGTTAGAACAACAAAAAGCTCAACAAGAAAAAGAAAGATTCATAAAAGAATTAAAACACAAACAAGCAGAAGAAATTTTAAAATATGAATTACTATCAAACTACATGAAAATATCATCTCCACCTATACCACAATCTCAAAAAGAAGAACATAGAAAGATTTTAAAGCAAGCAAACTGCATAGCCTATAACTCAATTCAAGCTGCAGAATTAGCATTAAAAGGAAATTTTGAAATATCTAAAAATATACTAACTAATTTGGAGATAATGACAGATAAAGCTAAAGCAGGATTTGACGATAAGACTTCAATTGATTGTCCTGGAAATATAGAATTTAATATTCCAGAGCCAAAAATGTCTATTGACCAAGATCCTATTTATAAAAGTTATCAAGAAATAACACAATCAGTATCAAATTTAATTCTTGAAATACAAGCAAATAATGAAGAATCAAAAATAATTCAAGACAAAAAGCAAAGACTTCAAAAGGAAATGGAACAACTGAAAAATGAATTAAAAGATTTGCAAAAGAAAATTAAAACGACTAAGAATCCAGAGAAAAAAGAAGATTTCGAACTTCTTGAAGAAGAAGCTAAAATTTTACTCCAACGAGCAGAACGAAATTATCAAATTGCCTTGAAAAACGAAGAGAGATTATCAAAAGAAAAGCTGGAAATTGAAAATAAATTAAATGATTTAGAAAAGGGATTAATAGGAAAGAAAGAAGAAATAAACAAATAATTTTACTATTAGATTGAAAAATTGGAGTTTAAAAAATGATTAAAAAACTTTTTACATTCCAAATTATATTTGTTGCTCTCTTGATATTTTCCTCAAAAGTTTTGGCACAAAGTGTTTGTGACGTAAGCATAACTGAACTGAAGAAAAAACTTATTGATTTACAAAAAGATCAAGAAGAAGCAGAAAGAGGAATAATAGAAAGCGACAGGATTCTTATGAAAGCTCAGAAAATTATTCTGCTTGCAAGAGCCAATGGAGATGTAAAAGCTGGTCAAATAGCTGAAGATACAGCAAGAAAGGCAGAACAGGCAAAGAATATGCATCTAAAAAATAAACAAAAAGCAGAAGAAGAAATTGAGATTATTAAACGTTATATTGATATTGCTCAACAAAATAATTTTCAATGTATGTCAGATGTATGTAATAAGCTTAAAGAGCAAATTGACCGTGATAAAGAGGTAATGAAAAGGTTTGTAAGAGATGCAGAAGCATTGAGTAAAAGACAAGAAGAAAGAGAAAAAGAACTTTTAAAAGAAGAATTTGAAACAAAAAAAGATTTACTTTTAAGTTTTTTACCTGATGTGCTTAGTATTGTACATAGTATTAAAGAACTATGGGGAAGTTATGGAAACATTGGAAGGTTGGGGAAAAGAATTCAGTATTTAATTAATGATCCAAAGATAAAAGATCATAAAACCAAAGAAATGCTTTGGAAGACTGGAGAAAAAATAAGGGAATTTAATATTTGGCTTGATAAACATATTTCAGAATATGTTGAATTAACATCACAAGGTATTGAAACTGGTTCATGGAGCTCTGATATGTATCCTAAGATTACTGCTTATTTAAAACTTATGTTTGAAAGTAATGAGTATGTAAAAAACTATCTGGAAGATCTGAAGAAAGACCTATATGACTTAAATAATTCTCCAGAAACTAAAGAACTGCTTGGAGACTTAGCACTTTCTGAAACACTTTCTGAATTAGAAAAAATAAATAATAGATATAAGTTAGCAGTGACTAAATTGGCACCTTTTGCAAATGCTTTTCATATGGTAATTAATACTGTATATCTTAGTGTTAAAATAAACTATCTTGACAATGAAGTAAATGGAGACTATAAATTTACGGAGGATTTATTTAAACAGTATAAGATTCTAAAAGCTCAATTTGATAAAGACATGGAAAAATACAAAAAATGCCAAGATTATTCTAAAAAACTCTTAAAAAGAGAGCAATAATGAATAAAAAAATAGTTTTAGCATTAACAAATTCATTATTTCTCTCTTTTCAAGCTTATTGTTATGATATTCCCGAGCCAAATCCAGTATGTGAGGGAAGTCAACTTCCAGATGGAACATATATACCTAAAGGTGAAGTAAGAGAAGTTTATATTAATGGAGTAAGATATAGATGTGTTGGTTGTGGTAGATGTACTCTAAACAATAATTCTTTTGGACGTACGTCTAACTATGCATCATCTCCTGGTCTTACTCCATTTCAACAAATGCAACTTCAAATGTTCCAAGGGATTATGGCACCATTATTTGGAGCATTAGGATAGATGATATATAATAGTATAATAGATCTCATAATGCCAAAACCTGATACTTCTTATCAACGGCGTCAGCAAGAAGAGGAACCCACGCAGTTAATATTGAACTAAACGTGCTTTCAGCTATGTCAAGATTTGCTGTAGAACGAGGCTATATACAAGAGCCTTTAAAAATAAAACGGCTACCGCACCGCTACAAGCTACCAGAGCCACTTGACCTACAAAGCACTTTAAAATTTCTTGAAGCTGCTAAAGAAGGCCGTTCTACTATGCTTTATTTTTATGCTTATATCATGCGGGTATGAGGAAAAACGAAGTTTTTAATTTAACCTGGGATGATATTTTCTTTGAACATGGCTTAATCAGAGTTAGAAAAGCTAAAATGAATAAGGAAAGATTTGTTCCTATGAGTCAAACGTTAAAAAAAGCTCTCCTACATTTAAAAGCAATGAGAACTGATGATAACCCACTTGTTTTCCCATCACCTAAGACAAGTAAACCTTTAACTGATATCAAAAGAGCAATTTGTAGGATAGCAAAAAAAGCAGGAATTGAAAGAAAAATAACACCACACCAATTAAGGCATAGCTTTGCAACTCATCTTTTAGAGTCTGGAGTTGACTTGAGAACCATTCAAGCACTTTTAGGTCATGAAGATATCAAAACAACTCAGATTTACACAAAGGTTGCAATGCCAGTTCTTTATAGGGCTATTCAAATTCTTGAAGCTCAGACATGTCATCACTATGTCGTCACTGACGACATCACTGACTACAGGAAACCATTTAGAAAAGCGGGGCTGACGGGACTTGAACCCGCGACCTCCTGCGTGACAGGCAGGCGCTCTAACCGTGCTGAGCTACAGCCCCGAACTTACTTTTAAAAAATTATATAAAATTTTTAAAAATTTTCAAGA